>Ga0102943_1000725_pt1 | contig 21617 bp, 17 predicted proteins | sample SalPonC_black_MG_FD_78174 | JGI IMG/M metagenome (GOLD analysis project Ga0102943, IMG submission 78174) | Salt pond soil microbial communities from South San Francisco under conditions of wetland restoration - Salt Pond MetaG... | ecosystem: Environmental > Aquatic > Marine > Intertidal zone >...
CACTGCAACTTGTCTTTTGAATTGGTAATTTTGGTGCCACAATCGTTAACTTCAGCCGCTCGATAAAACTGATCGAAAAATAATTTATGTCGAAACGAATTTTAGTTACTTCGGCCCTGCCCTATGCAAATGGCCCGATTCATCTTGGACACCTGGCAGGCGCCTACCTGCCGGCGGACCTTTATACCCGCTACCAGCGCCTGAGAGGAAAAGATATTATTCATATATGCGGATCGGATGAAAATGGCGTTCCCATTACGATCGCTGCAGAAAAAGAGGGCGTGGAACCACAAGAGATTGTGGACCGATATCACACCATGAATAAGGATGTCTTTAGAAAATTCGGCATCGATTTTGATTATTATGGGAGAACCAGTTCAGAAACGCACAAAAAAACATCCCAGGATATCTTCCTGAATCTCTACGAACAAGGTATTTTCAGCAAGCGAAAGCAGGAACAGTTTTATGATGAAGAAGCAGATATGTTCCTGCCCGACAGATACGTTAAAGGTACTTGTCCCAATTGTGGGCATGGTGAAGCGTATGGTGATCAGTGCGAGAACTGTGGAACATCGCTCTCTCCCACCGACTTGATCGATCCGGTCAGTGCCATCACCGGAAATAAGCCAATCGTAAAAGAAACGGAGCACTGGTTTCTACCGCTTGGAGATTTCCAGGAATGGCTGGAAGAGTGGATTGGATCCCGAAAGAATTGGAAACCAAATGTACTGGGTCAGTGCAAAAGCTGGCTCGATACCGGTTTGGGCGACCGTGCCGTAACCCGGGATTTAAGTTGGGGCGTTCCTGTTCCGCTGCCCGACGGCGAAGGAAAAGTTCTCTATGTTTGGTTTGATGCCCCGATCGGTTATATCTCAGCCACTAAAGAATGGGCCGAAATCCGGGGCAGACCTGATCTATGGAAGACGTACTGGCAGGATGAAGATACCTCGCTTATCCATTTTATCGGGAAGGACAACATTGTATTTCATTGTATCATGTTTCCCGCAACTCTGAAACAACATGGGGATTATATACTTCCTGAAAATGTACCTGCCAATGAATTTCTGAACCTGGAGGGAAAAAAACTATCCACATCTAAGGGGTGGGCGGTATGGCTTCATGAATACCTCGAAGATTTTGAGGCCGATCTTCTACGATACGCACTGGGAACGACACTGCCAGAAACCAAAGATTCGGATTTCTCCTGGAAAGATTTTCAAAATCGGGTGAACAGCGAACTGGCGGATATTCTCGGAAATTTTGTTTTCCGAACACACAGCTTTACTCATCGCTTTTTTGATGGGGCTGTTCCCGAGCTTTCTAACCCCAGTGAACTGGATATTAAAACCCTGAAGGAGATATCCAAACAGAAAAAGAAGATCGAGAAATCATACGAATCCTTCCGTTTTCGTGAAGCGATCTATGAAACGATGGAATTAGCCCGAATCGGGAATCGATATTTCACGGAGACCGAACCCTGGAAAACACGCAAGGAAAATCCCGAGGCATGTGGTAATACATTGTATGTGTGCCTTCAACTTACTGCAGCACTTTCAGTACTTTTTGAACCGATTTTACCGAACAAGATGCATCTTTTAAAAGAACAACTCGGTGTTCCCGAAACAATTGAGTGGGACTTGGTGGATGATCACATACTCCCTGCGGGTCAGCTTATTGAGGAGGGTGACATTCTTTTTGAGAAAATTGAGGATGAAGAAGTTGAGGCTCAAATCAATAAACTCAAAGAACGGGCGTCCAAAAATGAAGAGCCCGAGAAAGAATTCCCCCCTCTGAAAGATGAGATTGATTTCGGAAATTTTGCCTCACTCGATTTAAGAGCCGCAAAAATTATCGCCGCTAAAAAGGTTGAAAAATCAAATAAATTAATCCAGATAACTGTTGATATGGGATTTGAAGAGCGAACCATACTCTCCGGCATTGCAGAGTTTTTTGATGCTGATGATATTGTCGGTCAGTCGGTTTGTGTGGTTGCCAATCTCGCACCGAAAAAGATGATGGGAATCGAAAGCAATGGAATGATTTTAATGGGTGAAGACAGCAAGGGAACACTCCACTTCGTTGAAACTGATGCCGAACCCGGAAGCCCCGTTACTTAATGATCTCTACGAAACTGCCCGGTACAAAAACCTCGATGGGATGTACTCTGTCTGATGACTCAACTACCTTTGCCCTATACTGTCCAAGGGCAAAGTCGATGAAGTGCATTATTTTTAATCATTCTGATGATAAAAATGGTGAAGAACATCCAATGCAAAAAGGCAAAGCCGGTATTTGGTCACTTACCATCGACCGAAACCTGCAAAGCAAATGGTACGCCTACAAAGCGGAGTTTAGCACGGATCAACGTCCCAAATCTCCATACAAAAAATCACTCTTTGCCGATCCATACAGTAAACACGTTACGGTTCGAAATACGTATCGGCAGGATGCAAAAACATATATTTTTGATGACGATTTTGATTGGCAGGAAACTGACCACATTTTTCCGAAAGATCCGAGAGATCTGATTATTTATGAAACCCATATTAAGGATCTCACCGCTCATCCAAGCAGTGGTGCGGATGGTATGGGATCATTCAAAAAATTTATTGAACAGAATCAAAACGGCGGGATTCAACATTTGAAAAATTTGGGTGTGAATTGTATTGAATTTCTTCCACTTCAAAAATTCGCACCCGTCGAACCTCCTTACGGCAGTAAAACGAAAGAGAGCTTTCATAATACATGGAATCCATACGAGTCGAATTATTGGGGGTATATGACATCCTTCTTTTTCGCGCCTGAATCCTCGTTTGCATCCGACTGGAGTAACCGGCATTCCGGGAGAACAACTGCGGCAGTTACGGAATTTAAGGAAGTAGTTAAAACACTCCACTCCGAAGGGTTTACAGTTTTGATGGATGTGGTCTATAACCACACCTCCCTATTTGATAAAAATCCACTTACCCATCTGCTATCAGATGTTTATTTGAGAAGAGACCAGGATGGCAACCTGATGAACCGAAGCGGAACCGGTAACGAATTTAAATCCGAAGAACCGGCAGCAAGACAATTGATTATCGATTCGCTCCTGTACTGGATGGAAGAGTACAAAATTGATGGCTTTCGTTTTGATTTGGCCGCCCTTCTCGACAGAAAATCATGGGATGCAATTAAAAAAGCCGTTCAAGAAAAGTATCCGAATGCAGTGTTGATTGCTGAACCCTGGGGCGGACATTACTCACCGCATGCATTTTCAAATCATGGATGGGCATCCTGGAATGACCGAATCAGGAATAGTTTTAAAGGGTCTGATCCACAACACGATCGTGGATTTATATTTTCTGACTGGCAACACGAAACCAAGCGGGAAAGGCTCGAAAATATTATTCGCGGTACATTAAATCACGGTGAAGGCGGCCTTTTTAATACTTCGGCCCACAGTGTAAATTACCTGGAAAGCCATGACGGGTATACACTTGGAGACTTTATTCGAATTGGGCTCAATCCCGAACTTTACGATCAGACGATAGACGATCTCGAAAGCCATACAAAATTAAATGATCATCAGCTTTCAATTTCAAAACTGGCAGCATTAAGTCTTTTTGTATCCCAGGGAATTACCATGATTCATGCCGGCCAGGAGTTTGCACGGTCTAAAGTAATTGCCCGTACTCCTGTTAATGATCCAGATGAAAGCAAGATCGATCATAACAGTTACCAGAAAGATAACGAAACGAACTGGCTCAACTTTGACCACCTGAAGCTGAATCGTGATCTCTATGAATACTATCGCGGACTGATTGATATCCGAAAAAAATCACCCGCACTGAGAAAATGTAAGCCAGAGGAGATCAACTTCGATTATTACGGCAACCCACTCCTTATCAGTTTTTTCATCAATGGAAATTCCACTGATGATATGTATGATTATTACATTATAATGAATGGGAATTCATTTGCTATCGAAAATCATGATTTACCCGCCGGAACTTGGGAAATTTTGGCGGATCATGAGATTGCATCCTCCCATATTTTGAATATTGCAAGTGGAAGTGTGAACATACCTTCTCAAAGCGGTATATTGCTGCGAAAGTTGCGTCATTAGTTGTACTCCGGAGAGCTTCTCCGGCACTGAAAAGTTTTGATTTTGGAAAAGAACGTGAGGTTATGTTGTTGAACGAAATTCGGGCCTCCTGTTCCACATGTACTGGTAGACTTGGGATCCTCAGTAACGGGCGAGCTGCCTGTTTTACTTAAAAGCAAAATTGGAATTTTAGAGGTTCCAAAATATTTTAACTGGCAATAACTAACTTAAAACCTTTTTTGACTTGGCAACATCTTCTTCAACAACCCGAGGAACCTGGAACTCAAAACTTGGATTTATTCTTGCCGCTGCCGGGTCTGCCGTTGGACTTGGTAATATTTGGGCTTTCCCCACCAAGGTTGCAACCGAAGGTGGTGCTGCATACCTGCTTATCTACCTGCTTTGTACATTTGCTATTGGATTCCCCGTAATGGCTGCCGAGATTACTATCGGACGAAGGGCCGGAAAGAATCCGGTTGGAGCATTCAAAGCAATCAGCTCTAATAAATTCTTTCCTCTTGTGGGGATTTGGGGTGTCATTTGCGGTGTAATGATTCTATCCTTCTATACTGTAATTGCCGGTTGGGCTTTTGGATTTGCTTTTGAAGAGATATTCTACTTTTTCGGTTGGGCCGATGCAGCAAACTGGCTTACAAATACCGGCAACGGATTTAAAAATGCGCTGATTGCATCCGTGTTTATGTTTGCTACCATTAGAATAATTACGGGCGGCGTAAGCGATGGAATTGAGCGAGCAACCAAAGCAATGATGCCCCTTTTGATCGGAATTATAATTGTAATGATTGTATATGTGCTTTGGCAGCCAGGAAGTAACGCAGGGATTGAAGCTTATCTTTTGCCCGATTTTAGCAGAATAAATGCCGAATTAATCTTCTCGGCTATGGGCCAGGCCTTCTTTTCTCTCTCTTTAGGCATGGGAGCGCTGATTACCTATGGATCTTACCTGAGTAAACGAGAAAATATTCCACAGGCTGCAGCTTTTGTAACGCTTGCTGATGTTGGTATCGCCTTCCTTGCAGGACTTTTAATAGTACCAGCCATGTTTCTCGCACAAAGCCAGGGAATTAGTATTGATGCAGGTGGATCACTGGCCTCGAGTACGGATCTTGTATTTCAAATTTTACCCGCACTGTTCCACACAATTGGCGGTGGGGTTGGGATGATTCTTGGTGTTACTTTTTTCCTACTCCTCAGTATTGCAGCGCTTACCTCCACAATTTCACTTTTGGAAGTTCCTGTTTCATATGTGATTGATGAATTTGAAGTAAAACGAAAGAAAGCGGCATGGTCCGTAGGTCTGGGTATTTTGGTGATCTCAGTGGTTGTAGCCTACTTCCCTGTACTCATTGGCTGGTTTGATTATCTGTTCAGCAGTATCGGTTTACCGCTGGGTGGATTTTTGATATGTATATTTGTTGGCTATTTCTGGACAACTGACAAAGCGATAACTGAGATGGAAAGCGGCTATGCCGGAGTTCGGAAAAGTTTGTTTGCAAAGGTTTGGCCAATATTTATTAAATATATTTGTCCTGCTGCTATTCTGTATAACCTTATTTCTAATTTTGTGTAATCTTTTTGTTATCAAAGCAAGCAGGTGGTATTTTTCCACAGAAGAAAAGAATCAAAATAATTTATGTCTAAAGTTTCTACCTCAGATTTCCGTACAGGAATGAATATTCTTATTGACGGAGAAATCTACTCGATTGTCGATTTTCAGCATGTAAAACCCGGAAAAGGCGGTGCTTTTATTCGTACGAAGCTGAAAGGTGTTGTCAATGAAAAAAATATTGAAAAAACATTTCGCTCAGGTGAAAGTGTAGAATCGATTCGTGTGGAGCGGCAGCCTTACCAGTTTCTATATTCTGATGGCGATCTATACTTCTTTATGCACCAGGAGACTTATGAGCAGATCCCACTGGAACGTTCGCGGGTTGAAAAATCGGAGTTTGTTTCCGACGGGATGATCTGTACACTGATAGTTGACGTTGACAACGAAAATATTTTGTACGCTGAACCACCGGACCATATCGATACGGAAGTGGTTCAAACCGATCCGGGGCTTAAGGGGGATACCGCCCAGGGAGGAAGCAAACCTGCAACAATAAGTGGAGGAGCCGTTGTCCAGGTGCCTCTTTTTATAAATGAAGGGGATTTGATTCGTGTGGATACCCGAACAAGCGAGTATGTAGAGCGGGTAAAGTCTGATTGATCTCAGTGAGTTACCACGGTTTGCATACTCCCCTGCAATTAGATTTAATGAGGGCCTGTTTGAACTTATTAAGACCTCAAAAATAAAATTAAACCTAACTTAGAGTAATGGATTTAAAACTTGTAAAAAAACTGCTTGATCTGATCTCTGAAAGTGAAGTCGATGAAGTTTCAATTGAGGAGGGTGATTTTAAAATTAAAGTGAAAAAAACCTCAGAACTCTCTTCACAACCGGCTGTTCAATACCAAATTCCACAACAGCCACAAGCACCACAGCAACCTTCTCAACCACAACAACCAACGGCTTCGGTTGAATCGGGGGAAACGGACACTGAAGAATCTGAATCCAAGCCTGACGGTGAAGTTGTAAAATCACCTATTGTAGGTACATTTTATGAAGCCTCCTCGCCAGATTCCGATCCATTTGTTACCGTTGGAGACCATATCTCTGCCGGAGAAACACTTTGCATCGTTGAAGCGATGAAAATTATGAATGAAATTGAAGCAGAATTTTCAGGAACTGTCCAGAAAATTTTGGTCGATGATGCTTCTCCGGTTGAGTTTGACCAACCTTTATTTGTCATTAAAAAAGATTAGATCCCTGTATGTTTAACAAGATACTGATTGCCAACCGGGGTGAAATCGCGCTCAGAGTTATTCGTACATGTAAGGAGATGGGTATTAAATCTGTTGCGGTTTATTCTACCGCAGATGAAAACAGCCTCCATGTAAAATTTGCTGATGAAGCTGTTTGCATTGGCCCGCCATCCAGTAAAGAAAGTTATCTCAAAATTCCTTCCATCCTTGCGGCAGCCGAAATTACCAATGCCGAAGCGATCCACCCGGGCTATGGGTTTTTATCAGAAAACGCAGAATTTAGTCGAATTTGTGGTGAGCATGATATCAAATTTATCGGGCCCTCTCCTGACATGATCAGCACCATGGGAGATAAAGCCACGGCAAAAGCAACCATGACGAAAAATAATGTCCCGGTTGTTCCCGGCTCTGAAGGCATTGTAAAAACCCTGGAAGAGGCAGAAAAATATGCCGAAGAGATCGGTTTTCCCCTGATTGTAAAAGCAACAGCCGGGGGTGGCGGACGCGGCATGCGAGTCGTTCATAAACAGGAGAATTTTAAAAATGCATTTAATACCTGCCGAAATGAGGCAGAAGCTGCTTTTGGTAATGCCGAAGTTTATATCGAGAAATTTATTGAAGATCCGCGCCATATTGAGATCCAAATTTTAGGCGATCAGCATGGTAATGTCATTCATCTTGGTGAGCGTGAATGTTCTCTTCAAAGACGACATCAAAAAATATTGGAAGAAGCACCCTCCCCCGTTATGACACCCGAGGTTCGAAAGAAAATGGGAGAAGCGGCCGTAAACGCCGGGAAAGCTATCAATTATGAAGGTGCCGGAACTGTTGAATTTATCGCAGATAAAGATCTCAATTTCTACTTCATGGAGATGAATACCCGCATCCAGGTGGAACATCCCGTTACCGAAGAGATCTATTTCACGGATTTAGTACAGCAACAAATTTTAGCAGCGGCCGGTGAGAAACTGGATACAAAATCGTTTAACTTTCGGGGACACGCCATTGAGTGCCGAATTAATGCTGAAGACCCTGAGCATAACTTCCGACCTACAGCCGGAACAATTACTACTTTTAATATACCCGGAGGGCGAAGTGTACGGGTGGATACGCATGCTTATGCTGGTTATAAAGTACCGCCTCATTACGATTCCATGATCGCCAAACTGATCGTTAGTGCCTCTAACCGCGAGGAAGCGATCAAACGTATGAAGCGAGCACTGGAAGAGTTTGTTATCGAAGGAATTAAAACGACAATTCCTTATCACTTGCAACTGATGGAAGATCCCAATTTTATCTCGGGAGATTTCAATACACAATACCTCGAAAAATCCTTTAAGTTTAATCCTGACAAAAACTAATACAACAACTATGGAATTTCCTGAAGATCTGAAATACACCAAAGAGCATGAATGGGTTCGTGATAACGGAGACGGAACAGCAACCGTTGGAATTACCGACTTTGCACAAGGTGAGTTGGGAGATATTGTATTTGTTGAGTTGGAACCGGAAGGATCTGAATTCGACCAGGATGAGGTCTTTGGAACCGTTGAGGCTGTGAAAACTGTCTCTGAACTCTTTTGCCCGATCGCCGGCGAAATTACTGAAATTAACGAAGTTTTAGAGGATGAACCCGAACTTGTGAATACAGATCCTTATGGCAAAGGTTGGATGGTTAAAATAAAAATGGACGATGCATCTGACCTGGATTCTCTGCTTTCGGTTGAGAACTACAAAGAAATTGTAGAGTAATGGTTCGCCGAACAGCCTGTCCGGCCCTCAATCCGTAAAACAGTCTAGAGATTATAAAATAATTTTTAGCCAACATATAATACACTGTACTGAATCAGGGTTTTTAGATATCGAGCAGGCTGCCCGATTTACATAAGATTGGAAACCCAGATCTTTTTATATTCCCTCTTCAATTTAAAAACCCACGAAGTTTTTTGATGAAAAGTGCCTGATCTCATGCTTAGAGATGGATTTCGCTTTTATAGAAACTTCGTGGGTTTTATATAATTTCAAACATAGATTTTTCATATGCATACTCATCATGATGAGTGGATACTCATCCTTGATTTTGGATCTCAATACACACAGCTCATTGCAAGGCGTATTCGCGAACTGAATGTGTATTGCGAAATTCATCCCTTCAACACCCCGCCAGAACAATTTAGTGATCACCCTCCCAATGGAATTATTCTTTCCGGAGGCCCCAAAAGTGTTTATGATAAAGAAGCTCCGGTGCTGAATCTTGACTATTTTGATTTTGATAAACCTGTTTTAGGTATCTGCTATGGATTACAATCACTGGCACATACATTGGTTCCCGGGAGTGTTGAAAAAGCGGAAAAAAGAGAATTCGGACGCGCTAAACTCATTGTAGATGATGATTCCGGCCTGTTAAAAAATGTACAAAACGGGTCAGTTGTATGGATGAGCCATGGCGATCACATTCACGATCTGCCTGAACAATATAAAGTGATCGCACACACTTCGAATGCCCCTGTTGCTGCGGTTCGGCACAGAGAGAAACATATTTATGGAGTTCAGTTTCATCCAGAAGTAGTTCATACCGAAAAGGGGAAAGAAATTCTGCATAATTTTGTAATTAACATCTCAAACTGTGAAGGAGATTGGACCGCATCTTCGTTTATAGAAACCGAAATTCAAAGTATTCGGGAACAGGTAGGCGACAGAAAAGTGCTATGCGGACTCTCCGGTGGCGTTGATTCAACTGTGGTTGCCACGCTAATTCACAAAGCCATTGGCGATCAGCTCCTCTGCATATTTGTGGATAACGGACTTCTGCGAAAAAATGAGTTTAATGAAGTCCTGGACACCTACAAAGAACATCTGCATCTGCCCGTAAAAGGTGTTGATGCATCTGGTAAATTCCTTAATAATCTTGAAGGAATTTCAGACCCTGAAGAGAAACGAGTGATTATCGGTAACACCTTTATAGAAGTTTTTGATGAAGCAATTGCCGAGGAAAACGATTTCAAATTTCTCGCGCAGGGAACTCTTTATCCCGATGTTATTGAAAGTGTCTCCTTCAAAGGGCCTTCAGCTACTATTAAATCACATCACAATGTAGGCGGGTTGCCGGAGAAGATGAACCTCGACCTGATTGAGCCGGTTCGTGAGCTTTTTAAAGATGAAGTTCGCGGTGTTGGAAGAGAACTTGGAATCCCCGAATCGTTTATCGGTCGCCACCCTTTCCCGGGTCCGGGACTCGGAATTCGGGTTTTAGGTGAACTCTCTAAAGAAAAGCTGGACCTGCTCAGGGAAGCTGACTCCATTTTTATTCAGGGGCTTCGAGAGTATGGGTTATATGATAATGTTTGGCAGGCTTTGGCCGTTTTACTCCCCGTTCAATCAGTCGGGGTCATGGGCGATGAAAGAACCTATGAATACACAGTCGCTCTGCGAGCCGTTACCAGTGTTGATGGAATGACAGCCGACTGGGCCCGACTGCCGTACGAATTCCTCTCAGAAGTAAGCAATAGAATTATTAACGAGGTGCGAGGGGTAAACCGGGTCGTTTATGATGTTAGCTCAAAACCACCCGCAACAATCGAGTGGGAATAAGCGGAACAAAGCCTTTGAGAATTGATATATGAACATGCAAAATGGATACAATCTGTTTATGAAAGCATTTCTGACTTTACTCCTACTTTTCACATTCATTCATGCTCAGTCATCTGCTCAATCGTTTTCAGAAGCGATGGAGATGTATCAGGATGAAAATTATCAGCAGGCAGCAGAGCTTTTTCTGAACTCTGATGATGATCGCTCACAACTATTCGCAGGCAAGAGTTTCCTGGCTTTAACGGATTACTCCTCCGCCATCAATCACTTGCGGAATGCATCAAAAAGTACGCAAGAGAATATTCGCCAAGAGGCACTTTACTCCCTGGCGATTGCACATTTTACCCTGAAAAATTATGATGTAAGCCTTGAGCATCTATACGAATTGGCCTCCGGTGATAACCGAACAGGATTAAGATCTGATGCTCAGCGTTTTTATAATCAAATATTGAACTATCTGAGTATTCAGGATCGGTATGAAATACTTTATAAATTACAATCACCCGCCATTCAATTCGACCTTGTTCGAAGTTCAAAGCCTTTTATGGATGCAGAAGCCTTTCGGGTTTTGGTTAATGAACTTGTAAAATCTACCGGTCAAGCTTTCAGCAGGCAGGAAATTGAACGGGAACTGCTGGTTGATCTGCGACCTCAAACTGACCGTATTGAATATCCGGCACCTCCCGAAGGGATGGTGTATAACATCGGTGTTATTCTTCCGACTTTTGACGAAAACGATCCTGATTTTACGATACCGAGAAATTTGTACTATGGTATGGTCTTGGCGGCGGATGATTTCAACGAACGGAACCGAAATCAGAAAGTAAATTTAATTTTCAGAAACTCAGCAGAAAATGCGGATACTACAGCCGCTGTATTTTCTGAATTGGCTTGGACAAAGAAAATAGACGCCGTTATTGGTCCCCTGTTCTCAGAACCGGCATCAAGGCTGGCTCAACTATCTGAAGAGTACCAAATCCCCATGCTGGCTCCTCTTGCCAACTCAGACAGTCTGAACCTGGACTACAATTACACCTTTCAGATGAATCCTACATTTGAAATGCAGGGAAAAAAAATGGCTCAATTTGCCGTGCAGGAGTTACGGCTGGATACACTGGGCATTATTACGGAAGAGGGCTCTTTGGGACGAAATTCCGCCCTTGCTTTTCGTCACGAAGCTGAAAAACTCGGGGCAACCATCTCCTACTATATTGAGCAGGATTTTGCAGCAACCGGGTATGATTTTAGCGAGGTTACAGATGTTTTTACGTCCGATCCGGCTTTGATCGATTCCCTGAATATCCGCCAATCTGATGCTGTATTCGCACCTTTCACGGGGCAAGCGTCTACCACTATGATGAACTTGCTGATGAATAACCTGGAGGCGATGGATAGCAATGTAACTGTCCTGGGCACGGAACAATGGGAATACGCCCCGCTAACCGATTACCAAAAACGATTCTTTGATGTTTACTACACACAATCAATGGTACAAAATCCCGATTCGTCATCAGCTAATTTCTTTACAGATGATTATGAAACGCGATTTGGGACTGAACCCGATCGCTTTTCCCGTATTGGTTACGACACGGCTAACTACCTTTTTCGAAGCCTCGAAACGGCAGGAAATCCTGACTACCTCAGTCAGGCAATCCGAAATGGGTCTATCTTTAATGGATTAGCCTATCGTATTTTTTTTGATGGGGAAAGAGTTAATCAGCATCTGTTTATTCGATCCTTTTCTGAGTAGAATTTGCACATAGAATCCAAAGCTAAATAGAAAGATCTGGTAAATTAAAACCAAACCCTCCAGTAATACTTCGGTTTTTTGGCCCATTCTATATTCAAAAAATCATCCTCAAAAAGTGACTCATACTTCTCAGAAGATTAAAATAATATGACGAAAGAACTGAAGAGAGCCATTAAAACCCCCGGTGCCATACTAATGGGAATGGGATCAATTGTTGGCACGGGTATTTTTGTTAGTATCGCCATTGCAACCCAGGTATCGGGCAATGGAATTATTGTTGCTGTAGTTATAGCAGCTCTGCTTGCAACTTTTAACGGCCTGAGCAGCGCCCAGCTCGCCGCAGCACATCCGGTGAGTGGTGGCACATACGAATATGGAAATCGATTTATCAACTCCTACTTTGGTTTTACAGCCGGTTGGATGTTTCTGGTTGCCAAATCTGCTTCAGCTGCCACGGCGGTTTTGGGCTGTGTTGGATACCTTTTTTATGCTTTTGATATTGATGCCTCAAATTGGGGCATTGTAGTAGCAAGTCTTGTTCTACTCCTGGTAGTAACATACCTGGTATCCGGTGGAATAAGTAGAAGTAACACCGCAAATAAATATATTGTATCAGTCACAATTGTTGGACTGGCCTCACTTGTTGGTGCAGGTTTATTTGTCAATGGGCTACCCACTCAGCCAATTACCAATGCATTTACTGATATTTCAACTTCTTCGGTTCTATACGCATCCGCACTGATGTTTGTAGCCTATACCGGTTATGGACGTATCGCAACACTTGGTGAGGAAGTAGCTGAACCACGTACCACCATTCCAAAAGCTATCATATTAACCATGGTGTACATTGTGATATTGTACCTGGCTGTTTCACTGACTGCACTACAGGTTTTGGGAGCAGATGCTTTTGGTAAAACCGTTGATGGAGAAGCAGCACCGCTCATGGCTGTTGCACAGGCGTTATCCGTACCGGTAATAGGGCCGGTTATCACCATTGCAGCAATAACAGCTATGCTGGGGGTACTGTTGAATTTAATTCTTGGTTTATCTCGTGTAATGCTCAGTATGGCCCGAAGAAGAGACTTGCCGTGGGGTCTTGCAAGAGTAAATCCGGATACACAAAGTCCTGTTCCTGCAGTATGGATGACGGGAATTATTATCGGCTTATTGGTTCTTAGTGGTGATGTAGTATTTACGTGGTCTTTCAGTGCATTTACCGTGCTTATCTATTATGCAATTACAAATCTTTCGGCTTTTGTCATGCCTAAAGAATTTCGACTCTACCCACGCTGGATTCCGGCCCTGGGCTTATTCGGATGCCTTTTCCTGGCTTTCTGGATTGAACCAAAAATTTGGATCAGTGGAGTAGCACTCATTGTTGTTGGCCTTGTCTGGCACCTGATCACATCTAATTTGAAAACAACTAAAATCTAAACTAAAAACTCGACCGATGAGAAATTTATTCCAATCAACAATCTGCATTCTTAATTGAGCTTCCTTCTTTAAACTTTAGAAATGCATCACATCTATAGAATCAGGTATCAGATGTAGATTCCTGCTCCCTCTCTCTTTTGATCCTGTACTGCTCTCTCAACCACTCTCTCCACTCCTCACTGGCTTCTTGATGTTCACTAAAACTCTCAGAAAATCGATGCGTTCCCTCCGGCGTAGCAACCATATATAAATAGTCGTGTTCATCTGGAAATAGAACAGCCCGGATAGAGTTCAGATCCGGATTGGTAATAGGGCCGGGCGGTATTCCAGAGATTTGATATGTGTTATAGGGGTGATCAAACTCGTAATCCTCATACAAAAGTCTTCGCCGTTCACCTAACGCATAAAGTACTGTGGGGTCTGCCTGAAGACGCATATTTCGCTCCAACCGATTCAAATATAAGCCACTAATCTTCGGTTTTTCTTCATTAAACCGAGCTTCCCATTCTACGATGGATGCCAGTGTGATAATTTCATTCAGGTTCAATGGGTTTTGTTCAATTTCATTTTCATACCGTTCAACGACTGCCCTCTCAAATTCTGAATAGATTCGCCTAACAACCCGTTCCGGCGAGGAGGTCCAGTACATTTCATATGTTTCGGGTAACATTCTTGAAAAAAGCTGCTCTCCGGTTAAACCGAATTCAAGCGCAATCTCAGAACTATCTTGAAATATTTGACGGAACACTAGACTATCCGACCTGAGCTGCCTGGATAAATTTCTAGACAAGCGACCTGCATCCAACCCCGGCAATATCGTTACAGGTCCCGGATCCTGAATGCCCCGTCCAAGTTTGGATAGAAACTCTGAATAAGAATCTTCACCTGACAAAAGATATCTACCGGATTGATAATTTCTCCATCCCAATGTATTCGCAGCCCAAACTAATTCTTCCTGTTTAAAGTCAATCTCAAGGCCATTTAGCTCTTCAATTAATCCCTCTACACGAGTCGTTTCATCGAGGAAAACTTCGAATGAACCGGAAGTAGTGATTATACTTGTACTGTATAATCTTGTGTGCCTGGACAAAAGCGTGCTAATAAATACTGCAACAAGGAGTAAAAACAGTGCAGTTATCTCTTTCTTAGAAAAATGGTGCATATAAGTACTGTTTATGCAGATGAAAAGGCAATAATATAACGTTTATTAAAGATTTTTATGTCAGCCAGAGAAGAATTTTATTGCTTATCCAAAGATAATATTTGATATCAAAGATATCGAAACAATAGATAAAAGTGAGCGTATAGAGTCTAAACCCAATTTTTTTGATTTTTGGCAACCGAAAGGTGCCAAATGCCCTAAAGAACAGTCTCAGGCTTTGACCGGTCTGAGACTATTTTTTTGGGCTAATCATTGTTTTTGAATTTGACTAAAATGTTGGATTGAATCGAATCCACAAGGTTGGCGATTTATCAAATGTTTTGAGAGGCCAGGCCATCTCAAGACGAAATGCCCCGGATCCAATCCCAAATCCGGCATCATGTTGCATATCAGAAATAGAAAAAGAATCAAATCCTGTAAATGGTGTGTTTGAGTTAATCAAATCAGGAGTTTGCTGAACCCACCCTGAATCAAGGAATAACAGCAGGTGTAAATTATAATCAGCGATCCATTCACCGGAATACCCTGAGGGACTTCCAAACTGAACTTCCAGGTTACTCAATACCATCTGGTTGCCCTGGAAGATCTTGTAGGGTGAACCTCTGAGTGTCCCAATTCCACCCAGATAAAAATCCTTAAAATCGGGGGCATTTCCAGTGATACCACCAGCTTGAACTCTCCAACGGAAGACGGATCCCGGTTCAAAATTATAGTACAACCTGAGCTCAGAAAGATACTTATTAAACCGGTAGTTCTCGTCACTTGCACTGTTTTCAGCCAACTCTGCTTTAATGGATGCTGCCATTGTAAATTTATTGGCTATCAATACATTTCGGGGATTGATAGAGAGTGACAATCCATAGATATCCAGGTCTATTTCATCAGCATTTACATCAATTGGAGGATTTGGCATATAGGTACTTGATTTACCGAAAAGCGAAAATTTTGTATTTCTTTCAAGGGTTGAAAAAGTGTCCCTGTTATATGAAAAGCCAGCTTCCAGCCATCGTTCGGTTCGTACAATTCCATAGAAACCAAATCCCTCCATGTTGTAATAATCAGGAAAGTCATATCCGGCAAAAAACGAAGTCAGGGATGATTCAACAAGTCCAACCCGTTTATAATCTTCAGTGGCTGTAGCGTTATGAAATTCACCGCCAACCAGCATTCTCCTGTTCTCTCCAATCACTTTTTCAAGGCCAATTGCATACTCCCAATCTTTAGAAGCTGTTCCCCAGCCGATTAATCCGTGGGGTTGAATCTGCGGAATATCGAGAAATGAACCATATCGATGCCACTGCATACGTTCTTTTCGATACCCGATAAACAAACCATTTACCCTGTTAAAGTGAATCGTAGGAAGATTGGGATACAAACTGTATAGATCACTGCTGTAATAGGGACCGGCTTCAATACTTCCGCCAAGATCTACCCCGGTTCGTGAAAGCTGCTGCACGGCGGTGTCCATATTTTCTTCATCGCTGTTACTACCATAATTCTCTTTTGTAGAATCCTCTCGGCCAAATAACTCATCCAGAGATTTACTAAAAATAGGATCTCTTTCAAAAGGATCATCCTGATTCTGGCTTTGAGCATATATTCCAGCAGGAACAATCAGGAAAGCGATAAAAATTATCAGATATTTACTCATTCTATTCAATTTTTATTCACTACGATCTGTTACTGTTTGTGTTACATTCAGATCAACGAAAAAACTTTTAGTTTTGCATCTTTAATACCATAATGGTGATATCATCATGAGGCTCACGGCTGCCGGACCAAGTATTCATCAATTGAGTGAGTTGATTTACAATATCATTTGCACTCATCCCCTCAGTGTTCGACAACAGATCTTCCACTTTTTCCAAACCAAGCATTTTTCGTTTAGAATTAAACAGTTCGGTCAGGCCGTCACTCATCATTAAGAGGACATCCCCGGTATTCATTGTCAGCTTTTGATTTTCGTATGGATACTGCACTTTTCCACCAAGAGGTAATCCTTTTAGAGTAATTCTTTCCACACAATTCGCTTCTTTTTTAAAATGAAGTGCCGGGGGCATACCCGCGGTGGCGATGTCGACCTCATTTCCGTTACACCTGGCAAGCATTAGACCCATGTACATCATTTTCATATTCATATTCCGTAAGCCTGATGAGATTCTCTCCAGCATGGTGAGATTATTCATCTCATGAACCAGGGTATGAAAATAACTTTTTGCAGCAGCCACCATAATTCCAGCTTTCATTCCATGTCCAGTGGCGTCTCCTAAAGCAAGAACCAATGTTCCATCAGGTGAAACGCTGTAGTCGTAGTAATCACCGCCTACTTCTGTTGCCGTTTCCATGAAAACTGCCATATCGTAACCTCGAAGTGAAGGCATTTTTTTCGGGAGCATGGAAAGTTGCAGAGCACGAGCTTCTTCCAATTCTGTGGTTTTTCGTTCGTTTTCTGCCTCCAGTAGTCGTTTTTCAATTTCACGCTCTTTGTTGATTCGCTCCTGTTCCAAAGATCTTTTTGAAAGATGTTTTACTTCCATCAGCTTCTGTTCAAGCTTTCTCTGAGTAATTGCAAAATCGCGCGACAAGAATACCGACATCGACATGACCAGGAATCCCGAACCGATCATATTTGCCAGTTGTACACTTCCCGATAGTATTTCGAAATTGACCATCACATTGTAAATGAGTGAAAAAACATAAACCAATACACCCATTCCCAGTAACCAAACACCACCGCGGTTCCTGTAAAACATTACGATAACGGTTCGAAGTATTTCGGCAACGTATATCAATATCGCCAACTCTCTTAACCAGATTGTTTGCGTGGGATAGTACCATATCAACAAACTTATGATAATACCTCCCCCAACCAGGAAATTGGAGTAAAAGGGAGTAATTTTTTTATCGATACTGTGGGTAAAACGGGTTGCAAAGGTGAGAACCAGCACTTCCGTGACGAAAATGAATCTTAAAAATTGAAGTGTACCGGTGGTATTTTCGAGCAACTCAACTTTATAAATCAGGTATGAAAGGACCCCCAGGAAACCTACAAAAATTGCAAAATATAGATTCCTCTTTTCAGCCGGGTAAAAAACAAACAGCAGAAAATGAATGATACCAAATGCCAATAGGGCTCCAATATAAAATAGATTACGCCCGGTCCACTGAGAAATAAATGAATAGGTTTCAGCCTGGTGAGTTTCCCAATCCCCTAAAAGAAATCGAAAGCCGTTGTAACCCATCATCAACTCCGTTTCCGAGTAATTTGGGTTGATAAAACGAACAGCCATCGTTTGAATCTCCTGATCGGAGAATACAATTGCAAGGGGCCTGTTACTATTGTAGGAAATCACATCCTCCGGATCAGTAGAAAAATCTCCTAACTCATAGACTTTTTCGCCATTCAGATAGATCTCTGATGCACCTAGATGGCGTTCAACAATCAGGGCAATTGGTCTGCCTCTCAGGTTTTCATGAACCCGAAATTGTTTTCTAAACCAACCGATACCCGACCAATCCATAAAAGAGAGATCTGCCTGTGATAAATTCGTACTTAAGTAATCCCAATCCGAGTCGTCATATTCCGGATCAGCCCAGTCCAGGCTGTCGCCAACCCTGAATTTCCACAGATCCTGAATGTAGATAATCCTGCTCTCATTCAGCATCATGTTTGGAGTTATTTCCTCAACTTCCGGCTCGGGAAATTGAAAAATATCCTCATCCTGGGCAGATACAGAATCACCCATTAAAAGAAATATGCCCCAGAAAATTATATTAATGATTCCCAGCTTATGCACGTTTGAACTCGCTATTGAGATTCAGATACCCGTATTCGTCCCGACATAGTTGAAAGATGAACCGGTAAACCCCCTTCTCTTATGACGACATTGAGATCTCGTTGGTTTTGATGCCGTTCCGTTATTGTAGACTCGCTTAACCCCCTTAAGTCGTAGCTCATCGCACTGCCTTCAATGTTAAATCCGCTAGTTTCCGGAAGAAATAATTCAATATCTCCGCTTAATGTCTCCAGGAAAATTCCTTTTGATACATCCATAAAATCCGCAAAAATATTTCCACTCGTTGTCGCTGAAACCAATGTCCCCGTAATATCTGATGCTGTTATATTCCCTGAAACTGATCGGACACGAACCTCGCCAAAATTTGATAAGACATTCACACTACCATTCACTGTTTTAGCGTACACATTGCCCTCTAAACTTGCCAGGTCAATATTTCCGGTGGTGGATACAACCCTAATCTCTCCTTTGGTATTACTTACACTGATGTTACCCGTTTGATTTTGGATAAAGTGATGTCCTTCAACATTCTCAAGAATTATATCGCCATTAAAAGTACGGAGATTGGTCGTAACTTTTTGGGGTGTTTGTACTAAAAAATGAAATTTAATGTCGCTCCCTGTCGGCAAGTGACCCGATTTTTTATTCTCAACTGATGCAATGATATGATCGCCCTGTTGCTGTAAAATGATACGAAAATTGTCGAGGCTGGTACGGCCAGACCATAGTGAAAAGCTTCTCTCCAGGAACAGGTCTACCCTCACACCGTTGATATCCGGATTTTGAAATACCTCAACATTTCCTGTAGTTGTATGAACTGTAACTTTGGGAATTCCGCGAACTCTGAAGAATTCGGTTTTATAGGGTTTATCCTGCGCTTTCTCGGATGATGTGATACTGGTTTCTGTAATGATCTTATCGGTACTCTTGTAGGCAACTTGTTGAGCAACAATGTTGGTAAAAATCCCTGAGAAAAAGAACAGAGCCGTTAAAAATGATATTGGTTTAAATAATTTCATACAGCAAATGGTAGTGATGTAGCATCCAAATAAATTATCGACACCTGCATAACGAAATCGCTCCGCTATGTATCTTCAATACGCCATCTTTTTGCAGTGTGTTGCAGTAACTAATAAGATTTTGCACGGAAAATCCCAATCAGGAAAAGTATATGATCACTTAATTGTTTTTCAATAAGTTCGGCTCCTTTACGGATATCTTCCCGCGATACATTTGCTGCAAATCGTTTATCCTTCAGCTTCTTTGTAACCGATTTTACTTTCATATCTGAGAATCCATTTGGCCTCATCAAGGCTACAGCGTTCATAAATCCCGAAAGTTCATCACATGCAAATAGATAGCGTTCAATTGTAGTTTCAGGCTCTTTCCCGGTTCGACCCGGTGCATGTGCTTCAATAGCTGATAACACGTCCTCAGGATATCCCAAAGGCGGCAAAATATCATTCAGTGCTTTATTAGGATGCTCATCGGGGTATTTTTCCCAGTCCAGATCATGCAATAAACCGGCTGCCCACCATTTTTCTTTTTCCTGAACAGGTAAACCCAATTCATCAGCATACCCTTCCATGGCATCAGCTACCATGTGCGAATGGAGTATTAGATTATCTGAATCGATATATTTATTCAATAAATCTTCGGATTTTTTGCGTGTTATGTCCATTTCACTCATCAGTCGAATTCTCTTAAAAGGTCTTTTGCAATTTTCCGGTTGTATTCAAACGCAAAGTTTTTATAGTTGATCATATCTACAATCGTTCCGATAAAACAGAGCCCAACTGTCAGCAGGTAAAGTATTCCCATCCCAATTTGTCCTACGAAAAAACGGTGGATACCGGCTACCCCCGGCACAATTCCCAATACAGCTAATGCCATAAATAAAATCGGATCTTTACGCCGGGAGCGATAAATATTTGAGAACATTTTTGCTTTTTCATCAGGCATATCCTCAATAATTCGACCAACATATTCAGATTCATCACCCTCAAGTTCCGGCAGGTATTCAAATATCTTTTTCATGATTTTTTTCTCGATTTATATTGTAATTTCGGCGAAATATTGCTCCAATTCTTGCGACAATCACTACTATAGCAAATAATCCAAGTGGATGAGATTGTAAAGAAGCCTCCAGATTGCCCCTCGCAGCGAAAGCTACTGATCTTCCCAAACCACATCCCGGACAAAAGTCAAATCCCATTCGATTAATCGGACATATAGAGGCCATTTGGCTTAAAGGATCCAAAATCGCAACCAAAACTAAGCCTGACAACAGAGCGATCCATTCGAAATGAAAAAAAAAGTAATATTTGAATGGTTCTCTGCCAGACATGATTATATTTCAGTGTAATTATCTTTGAATAAAATAACTCAAAATTAATGCACCCTACAATACGAAAAGAGCTTCAAAAAGTTTATTGGATTTTCTTCTTACTTCCATTCATTGTTGTACCCATTTCTCAAGCCCAGGTTATTTCAGGAGATACACTTTCAGTTGAACTGGATGAGATCCAGGTTGAGGCTACACATTCCTCTATTACCGTTGGTGAAGCACCCATGTCTTTAACATACATGATACGCAATTCTGCGGATCTTGCATCGAAGCCATCGGCCACGATGGATGAACTCACCTATACCATGCCGGGGATTTTTATCAGCAATCGTGAAAACTACGCACTGGGTGAGCGACTTACAATCCGGGGCTTAGGGTGGAGAACACAGTTTGGGGTACGCGGCACACAAGTGATTCTTGATGGAATGCCACTGACCGTAGCGGACGGTCAAACGATCATGAATATGATTGACCCTGCCGCAGTAAAGCGCATTGAACTTTTACGCGGCCCGGCTGGTACGTTTTGGGGGAATTCCAGTGGCGGTGTCCTCTATTTGTCAACCGAGCCCCAACCCGATGCACCTACACTACAATACCGTGGTTATGGCGGCTCATTTAGTACG
>Ga0102943_1000726_pt1 | contig 21615 bp, 15 predicted proteins | sample SalPonC_black_MG_FD_78174 | JGI IMG/M metagenome (GOLD analysis project Ga0102943, IMG submission 78174) | Salt pond soil microbial communities from South San Francisco under conditions of wetland restoration - Salt Pond MetaG... | ecosystem: Environmental > Aquatic > Marine > Intertidal zone >...
TGATGGCACTGCTTATTGGGGACATATCAATTTTTGGAGCCCTGAAAACTGGCCTATTTTTCTCCAAGAGCAACTTCCTAAATCTGTTGAAGTCAAAACAGGACTGATAAACCGCTCTAAAATATTTGGTATCATAAAAAAATGATATAACCTACGTTTCGACATTTATCGGGATAACAGCCGATTGCCAGCTATTTCAAATAATCACGGATATCGATTTTTCCCTCAATCAACAGACGAATCATCTTTTTGCTTTTCCACTTTTTTACAACCTGTTCAGCTTGCAGTGCTTGATGTTTTGTATCAAATGGATGAGAGTATACCAGTTTCCAAGGCCGGTAAAGCTGTGTATATACGTAGCTTTCTCGGTTATGATAGGGGAGTCACCGCTTGGGATTATCGGAGCTTCCGATGTAGCAGGTATCTTTTATGGTGGATTTGAGGATGTAAAGTGAATAGACCATACCACAAATAAAGGACAAATCAGCATGAGCTAGCTTGTCCTTCGTTAATTTTTTTAAAAGCTCCCTTGGTAAGACCCATATAACGAACTGTTTTACCGTGTAATATGGCCTCTAAGAGTCGTAAACGGGGGTAGTAAAGGAATTTTTCTGGAGTTGGACAGTCAAAAATTAACTAAAGTACACCCATTTTTAAAAGGTGCGAACTATCGGTTAACAGAGAAATCTGTTAAAGCAAAAAAGAAGTAAAAGGCCAAAAAGAGTAGGAGGGAGCAGGCTATTCTCTACAGAAAACTATTGAAATCTGGGAAGGTGAAAAATAGGGCAGAGCTTGCATGTAAATTTTGACTCAGCCGAGCATGGGTTACGAAGGTGCTCTCTTAATAGTACGGAGCATTCGTAGTGTATCCCTCTGAATATAGTAGAACAATTTGGGTTAAAATCTTTTCTAATGAATGTTTTTGGGATCATGAAGTAAAGTTGTGATTAAATGATATAGTAGCTCATGTATTTTTGAAGCAGTATTTCTTTGCTTCACTTGATCATTTCTATCAAGTAACTCCTCAAATTTCAGTTCTAAATCACCTGCTAGCATTCCTTGAGTTGAGGGCCACGTCTTGATGCAGTTAGGGCAACAAAACAAAGTAGTGACGGAGGAATCCCAATCAGACAGATGGCAGGACTGAGATACAAAAGTTTATCGGTTGAATATCAGGAAATTATTCAAGAACCATAACCTGAATGCTTCTGAATTGAGTAGGATGACTTTCTGCCTGTAGTGATATGTATCCCTTTTCGATCAGTAGATTATTAGGATCAATATTTTCAACTTCCATTAAGTGTTGAGCATCAACATCTTCTGGGTCAAGCTGGGGGCTGTTGTACTCAAATACGACTTCACCGTCAATTTTATGGCGGACGACCTCACTGCCGCGCATTTCAATTTCTACCGTTACCCACTGGTCTCCGTGATAGGTTTCCGATGTAGAGCTTATACAATGTTGGGTAATCAACTCGCCATCCATTACGATATTGGTACCCGGTGTGCATGTATTCAGTGTTGTTCGTTCATCTGTTCCGTTTCCACCCAAAAGTTGTGTTTCTATAGAAACAGGAAAGCTCTGGTCGAGTGTCATTGTTTCCGGATGTTGGGAATGCAGCATTAAGCCGTTATTACGAAATGCCCATCCCGGTCCCCCTTGAACCTGGTCTCCCACAAACCGGTATTCTACTCTGAGGATATAATGAGAGAAAGGTTGATCATAAAATATATGACCGAACTGGCTGTCCCATTGGTCCCATTCATCATAGGAAGCCGTTAGCATTCCGTCTTCAACACGAAACGTGTTGTTAAAATTTTCACCTACAGGATATCCGGCAAATTTTATGATCCAGTTATCAAGATTTTCACCGTTAAACAGGTCAATCCATTCTCCATTTTCCTGATCCTGGGCTGTCACAGGACCCATTCCTGCAAGAATCAAAAATAGTGTACAAGCAAAAGTAAATAAGAGATTTTTCATGATGGAAGTTACTTTACATTTTTATTTGGCATTATATTTATGGCTATCTGCTGGATAGTTATTCTAATAGCATTCTTTTAAATCTATTCCACTTGTTCCGCAAGATAGTTCACTAGTGTAGTAAACTCATCGTAAGAAAGCGAATTAACAAGTCCCGCTGGCATGATTGAAGATTCCAGCTCTTGGCGTGAAGTGATACTCGCTTGTTCAATCGTGGTTGCCTGACCGGCAATATTCCGTATTAGAAGTTCATCCGCCGATTCCTCTGTTACAAACCCTATATAGCTGACGCCATCTTCTGTTTGAATTTGTACAGTCGCAAATCCCTGGGATATGGAAGCATTGGGTTCGAGTATGGCTTCGGCAATTTGGTCACGGGTCATGATGCCACCTATTTGTCCCAGGTAAGGGCCCTTGGGAGTTTCTTGCGGATCGATGCTGTGGCATGCCGAGCAGGCCAGTTCTACAAACAGCTCTCGTCCCCGCTCTTCATTAACCTCCCTATCTTCAGTCAGGCTTTCCAATGCCAGCATAACATCCTCGATCGAAGCCTCTCCGACCTGCCCCTCCCGGCTGGCAAGTTCTTCAAAATCAACTTCCTGTTCCTCTACAACCGGTTCTTCCGGAACTTCTGTCACTCCAAATTCTGATATTTCCAAGCGATACTTGCTGTTAAGGTGAGCAAATAGTTGTTCCTCTTCAGCTGGGCTTTGACGCCATACATTCAGCAGGAAATCACGAATGAGTGGGGTTGCTCCCCATTCTATAGCCCGGTAATACGGACCATGATTATCGGGCCGGGTACTCCACCACCACGAACCGTCATACGGAGCTTCCCGGTGGTAAATGCGGGCCAGGTTATGAAGAATCTGGTTCCTTAATTCAGCGTCGTCAGAATCCTGGTATATGGTTATGAGTCTTTCGGGCACTTGTTGCTGGTGAATATATCGCAGCGCCCATAAGGCGAGTTCATTTTGCTCAGACTCCACAGCATCGAGAATTTGCTCTGCATCTCCAATATCAACAAGAGCTTTAACAGCCACGTGTGCCGGGATTATGGCTGGATTGGGAGAGGCATGGGGTCCCTCTGTTCTCGGGTCAGGAGACTCAAATGAAGGAGGAATTGGAATATCCAATAGAGCTTGGGTTGCCTCCGGGCGGCCCATTCGGCCCAAACCGACAATCGCCGCAATTTTTACACGGTCTGAGCTATCATCCAGGGCCGTAAGGAACGGCTCGGCAGGAACCTGATCAATATAATCCTTACGGTCTGCGAGAGCCCTCAGGGCAAATTCCTGTACCGTGTCATCACCGGTTAATTCTACCAAATTGTCAATTCCATTTTCACCGGCAATTTGCGAATAGGTAAAGATTCCCGCTACACGAATATCGAGGGGTAGTTGATTGTTACTAGCAATTTGCCACGCAACTTCAGCAGCATCGGCCGCAGGTCTTTGAAGCAGCTCATATTGAGCATATTGCCGGGCTTTGGCACTTTCAGATTGCAGGTATTGCCCCAGTTCCTCGAGCGAGACATTTTGCAGATTGGGAAAATCAGATACCTCAAATCCTTCGGGGACCGCCCGTACGATGTAACCTCGAGCGGAATCCCCCCTAAAGCCCGCACCATCCCAGGCAGACATATAAAGCGTACCAGACGCATCTATATCCAGGTCGGTAATCTGGGGTAATTCGACAAACTCCTCTTCTTCCTGCTCAAAGCTCCCGTTTGCCGGATTCACATGATGCATAAAAAGAATATTTCTTCCCCAATCAGCCATAAAAGGCACATGATTATACTGTGCAGGCCATCGATCATCGTCCATATAAAGAGCACCCGCTCCGGAACCACCCCCTACATCGACCAAGGCCGGGATTATCTCTTCAGTAAAATTCATAAAAAGAGTTGTATACCCGTATTCACCAGTTTGGACATGATGAGAAAATCGCACATTCCAATTTTTTCCATCATTGGTATTCCCGCGGGTAAAAATATTCATATAGGGGTCAATTGCCACATCATAAATATTACGAAATCCGTGAGTATACTCTTCCATACCCGTTCCATCCGGCCGCACTCTGACAACCCCACCGCCCAGCATGGTCAGTGTTGTTCCCTCGCGGTCAACAGCTTCATGAAAACCGAAATCACCCACAGAGATATAGATCCATCCATCGACACCAAATTGGATGCCATTCGTAGCATGGTCCGTACCCCTGCTCTGTATATAATTTGGATTACCAATGCCCTCGATTAAGGGTTCAGGAGGACCGTCTGACACTCCATCTCCATTTTTATCTTCAAAAACGACGAGATCCTGGCCGGTGGCCAAACTGTCTTCCGCAGAAAAAGTAGTGTAAAGCACAAACACCTTATCGCCCATAGGTATAATTCCCCGCGGGTTATCCACTTCAGCAAAAATAGTATTGGAATCTAGAATCCCATCGTTATTGCAGTCAACCAATCGTACTATTTTCCCCCTGCCCATTTCTTTACCCAGCGAACCCTGCATGTCGACACCGACATAAACATCACCTGTTGGAGCAACCCCCAATGAAGCGGGACTGGGGGTTAGGTTAGGTCCGGAAAAGACAGTGATATCAAGGTCATCAGGCCAATTCAGATTCTGGGAAAGTGAATCAGAAAAAGCGGCGTATGCATTTGAAGTCGCCGGAGAACATGGATTTATTTTCTGGGTATTAAATAGCCTTAAAATGAGTAATGCAACAACGACAAAAACGGCAACAGTGGCGAGCAGAGTTAAAACAGTCTTTTTCATGAAATTTGAACTATTTTCAATGATTTTATTACAAAGTACTTCATGGTAAATTTTCGACAAAGTATTATTTAATTTACATTTATTCTACTTTTTGGACTTTATTGAGCTTCAAGACGCTCTATAGTAAAAAATATCAATTTGATCATGTCCCTTTTCCTTGTCCAGAAACTCAAACAGTACAACTTCATCTGAGCCTTCGAGTTCGTGAATATGATCCTCTCTGCAAAACTAAATCTGAACATCTTACCAGGTTGAACTCACCCTTTATGTCCCCCGTCGCTTTGCCTGAACTTGATGAGTTTCAACCAGGCTAAAACGTATCACCATCTCAAATTATACCGGTTGTGGGTGAGAATGAAGATGCCCACAGAACAATCCTTTCTTTTCGTTGGGGATTGCTGCCATTCTGGGCTGAAGACAAAGATGTCAGCTATAGCATGATCAGATCAATGCACGGGCAGAAACCTTAGACAGCAAGAGATCTTACAAACCTTATTTTCAAAAATACAGGAGCCCTGTGCCAGCCTCTGGTTTCTATGATTGGAAAGTAGAGAAAGGAAACAAACAACCGTATTATGGGAAAAGGAGGGTATCCATAAGTCAGTGTGGCAAATAGCAGGTTTCCTGCCTGGGAAGAGATTGAACATAAAATTGAATTCTGTAAAAATGAGAGAGAGGAGTCGATACGTCATATAGTGGTAGCATTGAGATATGCTATATCGCAGATAAAAAGCTGGAATCAGACTGGGCAGAAATAAAAAATGCGAACTCTGATGAGATCAAAGTTCGCACGTCGGATATTGATTGCTCCCCGGGTTGACCTACCTATCGTTTCTCTTTGAAATCAAATTGAGAATATTAAAGCAGTTTGTCAGGCAGGTTCGAACCAACGTCCCGACGGCTGTTGGGATAACAGCCGGCTCTTACTCTAAATAATCACGGATATCTATTTTTCCATCAATCAGCAGGCGAATCATCTTCTTACTCTTCCACTTTTTTACAACTTGTTCAGCCTGGAGTGCTTGTTGTTTTGAATCAAATGTATGAGTGTAAGCCAGTTTCCATGGCCGGTAACGCTGTGTATATCCTTTGCTTTCTCCGTTATGATAGGGGAGTCGCCGCTTGGGATTATCGGAGCTTCCGATGTAATAGGTATCTCTGACGCTTGATTTGAGGATGTACAGTGAGTATTTCATAAACAAAAAAAGGACGAATCAGCTGAGCTAATTCGTCCTTCGTCATTTTTTTAAAAAAGCTCCCCGGGTTGGATTCGAACCAACGACCGATCGGTTAACAGCCGATTGCTCTGCCACTGAGCTACCGAGGAGTGTCAGTAAAAATAATTCAATAAAATGTTGGTTCGGATTCTTCCAAAGGAGTTTCTTTGGGTGAACCAACGTCCCGACGGCTGTCGGGATAACCTCCGATTGCTTTGCCACTGAGCTACCAAAGAATGTTTCCTTGAAACCGTGTTATCGATTTCCTTAGAAGGACCAAATATAAGGCCTTCTGAATTCAGATGTCAAGGAAAACTTGAACAAATTTTATAAAAAAATAGCCGCTCATAGCAGCGGCTATTAAAAAAAATCAAATAGCGGAAACTAAACTTTACCAGCGTTTTTCATGTCCTGGATTTCTAAACGAATTTCTTGAGATTTTTTCTTAATCTCTTGTAATTTTTTTCGGGCTCTTGTTCCGGCAGCTTTATTTCCTTTTTCGTAAAACTTGTCAATATCTTCTTCGAGATCGGTTACTAATTGATTTAGTTCTTCTTTTCTACTCATAAGTAACACCTGTTGGTTAGTTCATGTTTTATCGTACTTCAATTGCCACAAACTATTGAAGAAGTGCTTAACTGGCAAATGAAAAGCCGTTATTTTTCGTATTTGAACACTTTTTAATAGAATAAGATATGGGTACCCGAAATGTCAAAAGTCAGATCCTGTTCTTATCCGTACGTTAGTTGAGAGATCTCTGAGATTTTCGGGTATATGCTTTTCTATAAAGGATTTATCAATATCCCGTATGCTCATTTTTTCAGGAAAATTCTGTTTGATAATATCCGAAGATTCATCAACACTAAAGATTGTTATCTCTTCAATCTCAAACCTGCCAGATAAGGCCGTAGCCATTCTTGATAATGGTAATGGTGCATATTGATTAGTTCTCTTGTCTAAACAAAGATTTGAGATTAAAACCATCGGGTGATCGGGTAATTTTTCAATCTGTTTTTTGTCGATTTTTATGGATGAACCGTCGAATGTAATAAGCGACTTTTGAAATCCGTTCAGTGCGATTGTTGAAATACCTTCATCTGCAAAAAGGGCCACTAATCTGTGATTCAACTCTTTAATGGCTCGGATTTGTGCCTGATCTCTCATTACACCGGTTTGGATGATGCGTTCTGTGTGTTCGCTGTCACCGTGAATAATGATACCGCGTTTATCTTTCCTTGCAAGTGATTTCGCAAACGAATTAAGAAAAACACCGTTGTCGAGATGTTCGTAGTCGAGTACTGCCAAAAAATCCATTTTAATAATAATTCTTACTTCTTTAGAGAATTTGTTGTAAATCCATTGGGCAAAAGGTGTGATACAAAATGACTTGATTTTGTATCATCATCGTGATGTAGTTGCGCAACTTGCTCAGGCATAAACTCATAAAGTACCTGCCTGCAGGCTCCGCAAGGGCTGATAAATTCACTTTTAGGGGCGTAGATATGGATGCCTTTAAATTCATTAAACCCGGCAGCAATTGCTCTTGCGATGGCAACCCGCTCTGCACAAAGGCCCAGATTCCACTGCTCAAATTCAATATTTACACCGGGAATATATCCTTGTTGAGTTTCCAGCAGAGCCGACACCGGAAATCCCGACCTGTCAGAAACACTCTTTTCACATAAGTTTTTCAGTTGTCCGGTTACATCATTTATTCCATCAATCAATGGATCATATAACACTGAGTCATCGGGTAATCTATCCAGTGTTTTTAATTGAAACGTTTGAGTCCAGAATTCCGACAAATCATCATTGTTGGATTTGCCGTCCATGACACCCACTGGTTTATCTCTATTTCCTAGACAACTGCAAACTCCGGCCTGAACCGCAGGGATTGTTAGCGGGAAGGAGATGTTTTCAACTCTAACCCCCGGATAAACAACCCCTGAGGAGCCCAGAATCAGACAGCTTTCCGGTTTTTTTGAATAGGGTGTATAGCTGTTTGATGATATATCCAAACTGAGTTCTTTCAATAGTTGATACTTTTCATAACTGCGTCTGCAATTTCTGCGCGTATTCGGCTGATTCGGCTTCCATAACTTCTGTTGGGATAGGTACGATTTGTTAAAACGATGATTGCGATGTTTTCATCCGGATCTACCCAAAAACTTGTGCCTGTGAATCCTGTATGCCCAAAACTATTTTCACTTGTCAGCGTTCCTGAGGTACTGAATCCTTCGCTTTTTCGATCAAATCCTAAACCGCGTTGATTAATGGGTGACTGATGACTCGTAAACAGGTCGATAATTTCAGGAGAGAGGTACTGGTGGCCGCCATAGTTCCCGTCATTCAAGAGCATGAAGAAATATTTAGCCATATCATGGACGGATGAGAATAATCCAGCATGCCCCGAAACACCATCCATAAAATACGCACGTTCATCATGAACTTTTTTGTGAACGAGACCCCGGTTGTACACGGTATCAATTTCCGTAGGTGGAATTCTGTTCGTCAACACTGAACCGATCACTTCCGGGTTGAAGGTTGTGGATGTCATTCCCATAGGCTCATAAAATTCATCGTGCACATATTGGTCGATTCGCTTCCCGGTCACCTCTTCAATAATTTCAGCGAGCAGGATGAACCCCAAATCGCTGTAAACATACTCTTCACCGGGGTCATTAATCAGAGGTTCATTCCGTACAGCTTCAATCAGTTCATTGCGGGTTCTCAATTCATCCACATAAATTCGAAATGCTGGAAGGCCGGAGGTGTGAAGCAGAAAATGGCGGATGGTAATCTCTTTTTTCAAGCCCTCATTAAATTCAGGAATATATTTTGAAATCGGATCATCAAGAGAAACTTTTCCTTCATCCACCAATTTCATCATAGAGGTTGTAGTGGCCATAATTTTGGTGATGGAAGCCATATCGTAGATTCCATTGGTTTGGACCGCTTTTGTCTTAGAATAGTCGTGATATCCGTAGGCTTGCTGCCAGACAAGAGCACCGTTTCGCATTACTCCGACAACTCCGCCGGGGAAAACAGAATCGTTGATGGCACTTTGCATGATTTTATCCACCTGGAGCAGTGAGTCGATAGACATATTTGCGGCAATCGGGTCGTCATAACGAACTGTGGATTGTGGCATCTCAATTCCATCACCAATTTCATACATACCCGGAACCTCACCGGGGAATTTGCCCTGGATATCAGAAGCGCCAAAGATGGACGGAATAGTTCCTCTTACCTGGTCACTTGCGGCCGACCATGCCATCAGATGAACATCAGCGTCCGAAAAATTTTCAACAATATATGGGTTCCCGAATGAGAGCAGGATTTCCGGTTTATCGAAGCCTGAGAGTTGTTCAAGGATTCGATTGTACTCTTCAGGCATTTGAAGAGCGTGATATGAGCGAACCCTTATGAACGAACCCAGAATAATCAGGTCAGCCCGTTGGGCATCTTCCATCAATTCCTGAATCTCCTCGTTGCTCGTCCTGGAATCTAGGGAGTGATACTGCACATTTTCGTGATATCGACTGATCTCTCGTCTTAACGTTCCTGCGGAGGAATGCTCTTCACCATCTGATATTCCAAGAACCAATATATTTGGATAATCTACCTGGCGGATCGGTAAGATCTCTTCATCTTTTAAAACAGTAACGGATTCTCTAACAATTCGATTAGCTGTATTCTGAAATTGCGGTGTATTGATTTTATAATTTAACGACTCAATATTTACCAATCGGTTTGAAAAAATTCCTTTGTCGGCCTTCAATTTAAGAATTTTACGAACTGAAAAATCGATACGCTCTTCGGATAATTCACCGGATTCAACTGCTTTTTTGATCTCATTAATGGCTGCTTTTTCATCTGTACTTACCAGCATTTGATCTGCTCCGGCTTGCAGTGCTTTAATTACCGCCTGGCCGGGTGAGTAGTGCGCCGCAATACCCTGCATCTCCAAACCGTCTGTTACAATCAGTCCGTTAAAGGAGAGGCTGTCGATAAGAATTTTGTTTAGAATAGATGGATCAAGTGTACCGGGAAGTCCTTCATTTTCACTGATATTTGGAAATGATATATGTGCACTCATGATGCTCTGCATCCCCTCGTTGATAGACTGGCGAAAGGGAGCAAGTTCAACGGAATCGAGCCTCGCATAATCATGTGTGATGGTGGGAAGTGCCAGGTGAGAATCCGTTTCCGTATCACCATGGCCTGGAAAATGCTTGCCCGTTGAGATCAAACCTTCACTTTGAACACCTTTCATAAACTCTTCACCATATTCAGCAACCATTCCCGGGTCTGCAGAGTAAGATCGAACATTAATCACCGGATTGTTGGGATTATTGTTTACATCCAGCACGGGTGCATAGATTTGATGTACCCCAATGGCTTTTGCTTCATGCGCTGTTATTTTCCCCTTCAGATAGGCATTGTAAGAATTACCTGTTGCAGCTATTCCCATCGCCGGTGTAATCCGGGTGGTGCCGTCAATACGCATTGCAGCACCAAACTCCATATCCTGTGCAATCCAGAGGGGATATTTAGCAATTTTTTGAAGTTCGTTGTTTCTCACAGCCTGGCCATAAACATCCCCCTGGAAAAAAATGATTCCGCCTACATGATAGTCGGTTATCAGTTCTTTTAACCGCAGGTAATCCAGGTCACGATCGTTTGAAAATTCACCGTATGCCCGAACCATAAAAAGCTGACCAATTTTTTCATCAAGAGTCATTTCATCCAACAGAGATTCAACATCAATATCTTCATTTTCTTCAAATGTGATGGTGTTGCCCATCTCATTCTCAGAACCTGAGATCGTTGCCGCCGCAGTATAGATTGAAATGCTAATTAAAATGAATAGAAGGGTTAAAAAGCTGGTTTTTCTTGCGTTATTTTGAGCAAAAGGAAAGACTGATTTCATGTTTGAAAACGAATTTATGAGTTAGTTCGGTGAAAGTGTCATGGTTTGATAGCTGGTTTCCCTGAAGAAGGTACTATCTTGATAGATAAATCGGTAGCGGCCCTCAAGCCACAAGTTGGTTTGATCTCCATAATTGGTGGAGAGTGGATTCCCGGATTGACCCGTCGGCAAAATACTCTGCGACTTACCGGGAGTTGAAAAATCTATAATTCTGCGGATGGAAGGTCCCAAATGCATCTCAAAGGGAAAATCCCAGCTATACTGGGCTTTGTTGATGGACATGCTATTGCCGCTAACTGTATAGGGGCCTTTGCTGAACAGATTATTTACAATCACTTTTAGAACGCCGGGTGAGTCCGGGTTTTGGCTTGCTTCTCCAAGTAATGGCGGCCTTAGTGTGAAATCAAGTACATTTTCCCATCGCCATTCAAACGGTTCAGAGCCAAATTCGCTGTTGAACTGTTGAAGCGTTTGAACCATACTCTCACGTACAATCTGATCCCGTGTTTCTATTTGGGATGTATTTTTATCATCAAAATAGGTGCTGTTATTTTTGAGCATCTCAGAGATAATCGTTACCGGCAGATGTTCAAGACGTGCTAAATTATCGAACACTGTTTCACCGATATCATCTACCAAAATGTTTCTGGCTAGATTGATGAAAAACAGGTCAAATATTGAGGCTGCTGTGGAGGTTGACGTATATTCGAAGTTCCAGTTCTCAAGATAGGAGAGAGCGGTTTGTAGTTGGTCTGCATTTTCGCCGCTTCGAAGTATCGGTAGAATCATTTCAGTTGTCTCACGGGCGTGTTCAGAGTATACATCATTTTGTATCGTCTCAATGGTTTCAACATTCAGGCTGTTGTTCGTTTCCAGTAACTGATTAATTCTCATAATTCTTGAGGGTGGCTCCCAAAATGTGGAGATATAGTACGGATAGCTATCGGTGTGCATTTTATTGTTGGCGTGAGCCACAAATCCTTCCTCCGGGTTAATCTTGTGAGGAAGTTGATCAAACGGAATGGTGTCTTGCCAATCATATGAAGGGTCCCATCCATCTCTGAACATGAGCGGGTTGTAATCACGAATCGGTAAATTGGCTCCTGTAAATAGGGCGATATTATTTTCTCTGTCTGCATAGATAAAATTCATGCCGGGTGAATGGAACAACGCCACAGCATCCTGAAATTGCCCCATCGTTTCTGCGTGATTCATCTTATAGACAGCCCAGAGTTCCTGGCTAACTTCGTGTCCCATCCACTCTAAGCTGATCACTTTATCACCGAGAGAGGAGTCCGGATGAATGTCGCTAATAACAGGCCCGTGCTTCGTACTTCGAACGATATGGAGTTCATCATCGCTGTCTTTTACCTCAATAATTTCTTTGCGAGTCTGGAACTCTTGATATGTTGTTATCGAATCGGTTACACTGTCAACAATGTACTCATTCGGATTTTCGGGGTTGACCTGCTCAGAAAAGAAATCTGTGTCATCCGACATGATATTGGTCATTGACCAAGCCAGGTGCTCATTCTGTCCCAAAACCACAAAAGGAAAACCTGGAATTGTGGCTCCTGAAATCTGATGATTGGGTGTATGATAGGAGGCCTCGTACCAAAAACCGGGAATACTTAAACCCATGTGCGGATCGCCTGCGAGGATAGGGAGGCCGGAAACTGTTTTACTTCCATTTACAGCCCATGCATTACTTCCGAATTGAGTTCCTTTCTTCTGAAGAAACCTCCTGAATTCCAATTCGGTTTCTAAGAAGGGTATAGCAGCCGAAGCGAAGCCTGATGATTCAGATTCTGAAAGTGTGGTTGGATATTGGTCATCATATACCGGAACAAGCTGCTGAAAATTGTAAAAGTCCATCTGCTCCGCCAGGTATGCATACGTTAACTCGCTCCACCAATGAATGTTTTGATCCCACGCCATCAAACGTAAAAGAGCGAATGAATGGGTAGGTGTCCATTCGATTGGTTTCACATCAAGAAGTGTGAATTCAGCCGGAAGATTGCCTTCATTTTGACGTATGAACTCATTTACACCTGCCGAATACTGTTCAATGATATGAATCAGTGAATCCGGGGCTTCAGCCTCAATTCGTTTTGCCGTTTCCCAAAATCCGAGAGTCCGCTGATAGATATCGTACTCAACCAGGTCCTCACCCAAAAATTCGGCAAATCTACCTTCAGCCGCGATCTGCGAGAGTGTCATCTGCCACAATCGCTCCTGCGCATGGATATACCCGATCGTGTAATAAAGGTCATCTTCATTTTCAGCATAAATGTAGGGAACCGCATATGGATCCCAATGCACTTCGGTTTGTTGTTGAAGTCCGTCAAGTTGTACATTGGAGTCGTATTCAGGAAGTGGTAAATAAAATGTCCAGTAAACGGACAGGATTGCGACCCCGATGAATAAGATTCCAATAAAAATCAGAAGTTTTAAAATAAATCTCATGTAATAGCTTCTGTGTGAAAATGAAGTTTGGTATAAGATTGAAAATTCATCACAAAATACATACTCTCAGAACCGAAAGTAATGATAATCAATTGAAAATTTGGAGCGAAGATGAAAGACATAAAAAATGTATCTGTGATCGGCGGAGGAACAATGGGAAATGGTATTGCTCATGTCTTCGCCATGAGTGGCTTTGAGGTGACACTGGTTGAGGCGAAACAGCAATTTCTTGATAAAGCACTGGATGCGATCGAAAAAAATCTGGACAGAATGCTTTCGAAGCAAAGGATATCGAATGATGATAAAAAAGCTACACTTCAAAGAATTCATTCTACTCTGAACACGGTAGAAGGAGTGATGAAAGCAGACCTTGTCGTAGAGGCAATTCCGGAGCAGTTTGACCTTAAAAAAAAGGTATTTCAGGAAGTAGATGAAAATGCACCAAAACACACGATCTTAGCTTCGAATACATCATCCATTTCCATCACAAAACTGGCGGCTCAGACCAAACGTACTGAAAGATTCATCGGGATGCACTTTTTCAATCCTGTCCCGGTAATGAAGCTGGTTGAAGTAATCAACGGATTGGAAACGAGTGAAGAGACTACTCAAACTGTTATGGGTCTGGCCGAAAAACTTGGAAAAGTTCCTGTTTTGGCTGATGATTCACCCGGCTTTGTATCGAATCGTGTTCTCATGCCGATGATCAACGAAGCTATTTTCTGTGTTTATGAAGGAGTAGCAGAACCGGAAGATATCGATCAGGTTATGAAACTGGGAATGGCTCACCCGATGGGGCCGCTGCGACTCGCTGATTTCATCGGTCTGGATGTCTGCCTCGATATTTTGAATGTTTTGTATGATGGGTTTAAAGACCCGAAATACCGTCCCTGTCCCCTGTTAGTAAGAATGGTAGATGCCGGAAAATTGGGGAATAAAACAGGTGAAGGATTTTTTAAATACGATTAATTTAAACAACCAGCAAAAATCCGGCAGGTCCTCGCTGAGTTCGAATTAACGGTCGATTTGTGACTCTTTCAACTGGAACATTCGGGGTGAAAGGACTCTAATTTCCAATTCAATATTCATCAATCAATACTAAAAAATTTTAAAAAATGATAGATCTACGAAGCGATACCATAACACGCCCAACACCTGAAATGCTGGAGGCGATGACCCAGGCGGAAGTAGGGGATGACGTGTTTGAGACAGATCCGACGGTTAATAAATTTCAGCAAAAAATGGCTGATATGTTCGGGATGGAGGCCGGCCTGTTTGTGCCGAGTGGAACGATGGGAAATCAGCTCTCTCTTCATCTGCTCACCAAGCCCGGCGATGAGGTAATTATCGATGAAACGGGGCATGTGTTTAACTACGAATCCGGTGCAGCAGCTCACCTTTCCTCCATTCAATTAAGGCCTTTGAAAGGAGATCGGGGGAAGCTTAACAGAAAATTGATAGAATCGGCGATTCGACCCAAAAATGACTGGGATCCACACACCAGGGTTATAGCGATTGAAAACACGACAAATAAAGGGGGCGGCGCTTACTACAAAAAAGATGAACTCATTGAAATTCATAAACTTGCCGATGAATATCATTTGTCTGTCCATCTTGATGGGGCAAGAATTTGGAATGCGATGACCGCCTCGGGAATTAAACCAGAGTTTTTCAGCACCATTGCAGATACCATTTCAATCTGTTTCAGTAAAGGATTGGGGGCACCTGTCGGTTCAATGATCCTTTCTTCAAAAGATAGAATTAAAAAGGCACGACGGATTCGAAAGATGTGGGGAGGAGGTATGCGACAAATTGGATTGCTGGCTGAGGCAGCAGATTTTGCAGTTGAGAATCACTGGCCGCTATTAGATGATGATCACAAACGCGCCAAAGAGTTTGCAGAAGCAATTTCAAAAAATCCGGCGTTTATAATTGATCTCTCAACTGTTGATACAAACATTGTTCTGTTTGATATGGTGGGAGAAACGGCGGATGAAGTTATCAAAAAATTCTCAGATCAGGGAATAGTATTCGTCCCTTTCGGCCCTAAAACCATCCGAGCTACATTTCATTTCCAGGTGGATGATGAAGATTTGGCAAAGGTTTTGAATGCTGTTGAAAATTATTCGTAAAACGGTTCGCTGAGCCGTTAACTGCTTACTGAATCGGCTGCCAAATTCACTTTGGCTGCCGAATCTTGTTGACGAGGCACTCTGCCTAGCACAAGTTTGTAACTTATGCTGGTTGAGGGTCCAAGTTACAAACTTGAACCGGTTCGGGTCATGCATATTCCACAAACTCTAATTTTGGACTCTGCTTAGCGCAAGCTTGTAACTTGTGCCGGTTGAATGATTCCAATCTGCAAACTTGAGCCAGTTCAGGGGTTGGGATGAAACGGGTCGGCGGCCCCTTTAACTTTAGGTTGTGTATTCTGCGTTAATTCTTACATACTCGTAAGAGAAGTCAGATCCCCATCCGACCGCTTTTTCATCGCCCTGGTTCAAATCGATCATGATAATAATATTCGATTCGTTCATCACTTTTTTGAGTTTTTTACGTACACCGTCAATTGGCTGACCTTCTTTTACAACCTGTTCCATCTTATTGATTTCAGAACCGATGTAGAGGTCTACATTTTCGGGATCAAACTGTACTCCGGAACGGCCCGCCGCAGCGATAATTCGGCCCCAATTTGGATCGGATCCAAAAATAGCTGTCTTCACAAGATTGGAGTTAGATACAGTTCGGACAACCTGCCGCGCTTCTTTCTCTGTTCGCGCTCCTTCGGTGTGATATTCGATCAGCTTTGTTGAACCTTCGCCGTCTGAAATAATGAGTTTGGCCAAGTGTGTACAAAGCTGTTCAAGGTTAGCGAGAAACAGATCATAGTTTGCATCTTTTTCGGTGATCTTTTCATTTCCGGCCTCTCCATTACACATGATCGAAACCATGTCGTTCGTAGAGGTATCACCATCCACTGTGATCATATTGAAAGATTTATCCACGGCAGTTCGAAGTGCTTCATCAAGAAGTTCCGGGCTGATGGCTATATCACAGACTATAAAACCCAGCATCGTACCCATATCCGGATGAATCATCCCGGAACCTTTGGCAATTCCGGCCATGTTGATCTCTTTTCCATCCACAGAAAAAGAGGTGAAACCTTCTTTAGCAAATGTATCGGTTGTAAGAATGGCGTTTGCGGTCAGTGACCCTGCAATCACCCGGTCTGACAATTTTTTTACACATTCCTTGATTCCCTTCACAACTTTTTCGGTAGGAAAGGGCTCGCCAATCAAACCGGTGGAAGCAACCAAAACAGCTTCTTTTTTGATTTTTAATTCTTTGGCAGTTGTCTCAGCCATCGCAACAGCTCCTTTCCAGCCTTCTTTCCCGGTACATGCATTTGCATTTCCAGAGTTTATGATAAAAGCCTGTGCCATCCCGTCCTTAATGTGCTGTCGACTTAATTTAATCGGTTCCGCGGCCACTATGTTTCGGGTGAAAACGGCCGCTGCTGATGCCGGTACTTTTGAGTAGATCAGGGCGATATCTCTTCGTTTAGATTTGATCCCCATATGGGCACCCCAGCAAGTAAATCCACGAACGTGAGTAATGTTATTTAACATAGTTTTGGTGTATAAAATTTATTTTGGGAAAACGATTGATTGGTAGGCGAAACAGAGAAGACATAATCTGCCTTCTCCAAAAGAGAAGAGTTTAGACCCGCCTGCCGGGAGGAGCTGTACGTACCGGTGGTGTTGGATTGAGGAAAGAATTTCCTAAATCTTGGTTCACAGGCAATATGTTGAATGGACTGTCTTGCATTAGCTTCCGTGATGATAAGAAAAAAATCCATTTAAATTCAGCTTTTTTTGTTCTCTTCTCTTTGTTGAAGAAAAACAGGTTCAAACCATCTTATGGGTTAAGCGGAATTTGCTTCAATCCGGTCGATTCAATGAGTCCAAATACGATATTCATATTTTGGACCGCTTGACCGGCTGCACCTTTCACAAGATTGTCGATGGTCGAAATCGTAATGATTTTGTGCGTGCGTTCATCATAAGCTGCGTGAATATCACAATAGTTGGATCCACGAATATTCTTTAGCGACGGCGGAGAGTCGAAAACTCTTACAAAATGTTCTTTTTCATATACTGAATGGAAAAGTTCTTCCACCATCTCCTTATTTACTTCTTTCTTGGGAGTGCTGTAGGTAGTCGTTAATATGCCACGGTCAATTGGCAGCAGATGTGGGGTGAATAACACCTCTGTTGTGTATCCACTGTAATTTAGAAGTGTGTTTTCAATTTCGGGTGTGTGCCGGTGGTTGACTAATGAATAGGCAGAAAAATTACCAAATACGTCCGGAAAATGAAGACCCTCTTTAGGTTTAGCCCCGGCCCCGGTTACGCCGGATTTTGAATCAACCACAATGGAAGAAGGGTTGATATATCCCTGTTTGATCAGCGGTGCAAGAGCTAAAATGGCTGATGTCGGATAACAACCCGGATTAGCAATCAATTGTGCATTTCGAATCTTATCACGAAACAGTTCCGGAAGTCCGTATACAGATTGCTCCATATACTCCGCAGATACATGATCTTTTTTGTACCATTCTTCATAAACGCTTTGTGATGAAAATCTGAAATCACCGGATAGGTCAATAATGATAAAATCATCCAAACCGTGTTCTTTTACAAAATTCATCGACACGCCATGGGGGAGTGCGAGGAAAACAAGATCAGGTTCATACTCATGTACATCATCAATCGAAACCAGTGTGATATCTACCAGATCCTGGAAATGTGGATGTATATCTGTTATTTTTTTTCCGGTATAGCTTTCGCTGGTTACAAATTCAAGAGTTACATCGGGATGATGCGCAAGGAGCCTGACTAATTCTGAACCCGTATAACCGGATGCTCCAACAATACCTACTTTATGTTTGGCCATTCTTTTTTTCTACTTCTTTAATCGATTCTACGAGTACATCTACAATTTTATCCAGCTCATCTTTGTTGATGATGAGTGGCGGGACCAGTCGAATCACATTTCCTGAGGCACAGTTTGAGAGGATGCCCCGGTTGAGCATCTCTTTTACAACATCACCACCGGGAAATGCCAGTTCAACACCAATCATCAAACCTTTACCGCGAACATCACGGATTGCGTTCCAGTGACTTGCATGATCAGAGAGTCGCGTTTTTACATAATCACCGCGGACTCTGGCTTTTTCACAGATATCTTCATCCATTATCGTTTTTAACGTTTCAACAGCGGCGGTGCAAGCCAGCGGATTGCCTCCGAATGTGGTGCCATGGCTGCCGTGATCAAAAGCTTTAGCGAATTCCTCTTTGGCCACTACCGCACCAATAGGGAAACCGGATCCCAATGCTTTTGCAAGAGGCATAATATCTGGTTTGATTCCATAGTGTTCGTGGGCAAACATCTTACCTGTTCGTGCGATACCACATTGCACCTCATCAAAGATTAATGGAATTTCATGCTGATTGCAGAGCTTTCGGGCCGTTTTTAAATATTCAGGGGATGCCTCAATAATACCACCTTCTCCCTGGATCGGTTCGATAATAATCGCTACAGTCTCTTCATCAACAGAATTTTCAAGCTCTTCTACATCATTCATATGAATGTGTTTGAAGCCGGGAGGAATTGGACTGTATCCTTCCTGGTATTTCTCTTTCCCCATCGCAATGGTTCCGAGAGTCCGTCCGTGAAACGAATTTTGCATACTGATAATCGTTCCGGTCTTACCTTTTTTGTATGAATATCGTCGGGCAAGTTTGATGGAACCCTCTACGGCCTCAGCACCACTATTACAGAAAAATGCCTTATCGAGACCGGATAGCTTCACCAGCATTTCCGCAAGATTACTCTGCGGTTCGTTATAGTAAAAATTTGAAACGTGAATCAGTTTCTCAGCCTGCTTTTGGATCGCTTTCACAATTCTGGGATGGGAATGACCAAGACTGTTTACGGCAATTCCCGCAAGAGCATCGATATATTCATTGTGCTCGTCATCCCAAACTTTGGAGCCCTTTCCCTTTACCAAAGCGATAGGGTAGCGCCCATAGAGGTCAAAATGATATTTTTCAGCTTTCTTTTGAGCGGGTTCTTTTCCGAAAATGCTTTTCACAGTTTTAAAAACTTTTCCGGGGATGTTTTTGGCCATGGTTTATAAAAATTGAAATTGTTTGGTAGTTCTTTTAGGAAGTCACCAGGTAGAAGACATTGTATTTTTTCTTAGTTTTGTTAAACTACTTCAAACGATTACCCTCTTACGGTTTCAAGTAATTGTACGACAGCAAGAAAAATACAATGTCTCAACATACATTCATCCGATGACTCATTAATAACGACTTAAGACACTGAAAATCTTAGTTTTTGATCTCAGTTCCAAGTTTATCATCAGTCAGTAAGATACGTAATAAAAGCTCCGTTTTCGTACCGTTAATTATGTGAGATGATTTTACACCTTTTTCGAGGGCGATGAGACAGGCTTCGATTTTTGGAATCATTCCTCCTTGGATGACTGATCCAAACAAGTCGCGCGCTTGATCGGAGGTAAGTTCAGAAATAATCGAATCCGGGTCGTCAATATCTTTCAGTAGTCCATCAATATTTGTCAGGGCTATAAATTTTTCTGCTTTCAATGCACCCGCCATATGACCGGCAAACATATCGGCATTAATATTATAACTTTCTCCATTTTCTCCGGATGAGACAGGGGAGAGGACCGGAATGTAATCTGCATTCACCAAAGTTTTGATCAATTTTGTATCGATTTTATCAACATCACCGACAAAACCCAAGTCGTGTTTCTCTTCAACGCCATCAGTTTCAACAATGTGAAATCGCTTTTTGGCTCGTACCATCGAGGCATCTCGTCCCGAAATTCCGACGGCTCTAACATCACTTGTATTCAGAAGGCCAACCAACTCTTTATTGACCATACCGCTGAGTGCCATTTCCACATAACCCATCGCTTTTGCATCTGTTTTACGATGACCGCCAACGAACTCAGAAACCACTCCCACATCATCTAAAAGCTGTTTGATCTCAATTCCGCCGCCATGCACTACTACCACTTTTGCGCCGAGCTGATTGAGAATAGAGATTTGTGAGACAATTTCATCTTTAGTCTTCTCATCGGTTAAAGCATTTCCTCCGGCCTTAATAAGAAAAAGTTGGCCGTTGAGTGATTGCAGTTGTTTCGCTTCTACTTCAAACGAGATTGATGAGATGGCTTTGTCGATTTGCGTTCTATTCTGTGACAACTTGAAAATCCAATTACAGGTTAAAATGATTTTAAGCCTATAAAATAAAAGACTTTAGGCAAATGTATTGTCAAAAAGTTTGGATGATTTTCCACTCGTTTGATAATTCTCAAGATTTCTACACATCTCGCCTAAATATATATTATTATGGAACTTATTAATTCAGCAAAAAGAGAACGCTTTCATTGATGGTGATTAAAAATGGTAGTTACCAAATAAGAAATGGTATTGACTACTCATTAAAACTGCAATCATCAAACACATCAAGAAGCATCGGTATCAATAAAAAAATATCAAATATAAAGTTCTGTATGAAGCCTCTACTGAGGTTTTATCAATAGTATAAAGGGGTAATTTAGCCACTCTTTTAAAAAACACTGTATCTATTCAAACTAGCCCGGCCTGTTTTAGATAAAAATTATCTGCGGGATTGAGCATTTAAAAAGTTAAAACGAGAGTCTATAATGAGAAAAATCGGATGTTTAATAATAACAATAATATTAGCCGGGTTTATTTCTTGCTCTGATAATTCAACAGGAACAAATGGGTCAGATGATAACGATCCCTCAGAAACAACAATTGAAATCCAGGGGCTTGTAAGTGGACCATTGAGTGATCCGGGTAAATCCTTGTTATCCGATAGTAGTTCAACAGAATACAATTCCGGAGTATCAAATAACTCAACTGATGATTTTATTGCTTCAGAGTTGGCGACATCCATAGCGGAAAAATCAGTCACCGGTGAATCACCAATGCCCGGCGTCGTAGTTTCTATTTATGAATTATCCGATTATATCTCTAACCAGGAGAGTGCCTCACTGCTTGCTACAACCACTACCGATTCTGAAGGACAGTATTCTGTTTCTGAAATAGAAGAGGGTATCGATATTGTAATTGTTACAGATAGCAATCCGAGGCAGACACTCATTATAATAAA
>Ga0102943_1000727_pt1 | contig 21603 bp, 18 predicted proteins | sample SalPonC_black_MG_FD_78174 | JGI IMG/M metagenome (GOLD analysis project Ga0102943, IMG submission 78174) | Salt pond soil microbial communities from South San Francisco under conditions of wetland restoration - Salt Pond MetaG... | ecosystem: Environmental > Aquatic > Marine > Intertidal zone >...
CACAAATAAAAAGGCAGGTCAAAGGATTTCTACAACTTTGGTTGTAGCGGATGAAAAACTATAACCCTATTTATGGAGGCCTTTTATGGCGCACATATTAGCGTATGATCGCGATCTTGGTATGAGTTGGGATGTGGTGTCCTCTCTCGGGCATGATGTCACATCTTTTAATGATTCCGGAGAAACCATTGATTTTGCACAGGAAAACAAGGTGGATATCGCCCTTTTGTCCGGGTCTGATGGTATTGACATGATACAACATCTGCGGGCGATATCCTCCAATTTTAAAGTGGTTCTTTTCTGTTCTTCCCCTGACATTATGGAGATCCGCCGCGCACTCCGGCTGTCACCCTGTTCTTTTTTGTTCAAACCGGTTGTAAAAGAGGAGTTGGACGCCTGCCTCAAACGTGCGCTTTTAAAAGGGAAAAGTACCATAAAGGGCAGTCTCAACGTTTAATTACTCAAATCCAAAATGGAGCAGATATGGAACCAAAAGAATTGGCAGCCGCCAAATTTATCATTCAACGTTTTTTGGCCACTGTTTTTGCAGACGAGATAAGTGCTGACTTGTACAAAGGCTTGAAAGACCATGGTTTTTTAAAGAATCTTAAAGCGTTACAGGACAATCTTTATTCAAAAGAAATGCGTAAAGGCGCAGCAGTGCTGTTTGAGTTTATGGACAAAGCGGGGCTGGATACTTACCAGAACCTTAAATATGAATATGCGGATCTTTTTCTCAATGCCGGGAAAAACCCTGTTATTCCCTATGAATCTTTTTACACGGACAGAGAACCGACACTGTATGGCGAACCCGTGTTTCAGATGCGGGATTTTATACGAAAAAACGGTATGCACAAGTCCCCGGATTATCCAGAACCGGAAGATCATATTTCCGTTGAATTCGATTTTCTGGCCGAATTGAACCGTCGCGAAGGGGTTGGTGATAAAACTGCGATTGATACACGCATTGATTTTGGCAGACGGCACATGGCATGGCGCACGGAATTTTGCGCGGTACTGCATTCGGCCGACACTTCCGGTTTTTACAAAGCCCTGGCCGAACTGACCCTTTCCTATCTTTTCGTCGCGCACCTGGCATCCGTGCCTCCTGAAGATGTCGCACCCATGGATCCTGCTGCTGACCTGATTGCACTTGGCAGGGTACTAAACTCCCTGCCCTTGGCAAAAAAGTCATTTTTGTTAAGACCCGGAGTTATCGATCCAAAACCTTCCCAGACGGTCCCCACCCATTGTTACGCCTGCGGTGCCTTATGCGGGATGAACGCCAAACTCAAAGACGGCGTTTTAATGTCCTGCTCAGGGCTCCAGGGTGATATCAAGGGCGGCGGGCGGCTCTGTCCCAAAGGGGCTGCCTCCAAGCATCATGTCTATTCGGCCTATCGGCTCAAATCGCCCCTCATCAAGGAAAATGGCCGTTTTAGAAAAGCCTCGTGGGACGAAGCCCTGGATAAAGTGGTGACCGATTTTAAAGCCCATGACCCTGCCCGCATCGGCTATATGCGGGGCAATGACTTTACCAGCTGGGCACATGAAGCCCTATTTGATCACCTGGGCTGCCCCAAAACAAGTCATCGCCCCATGTGTGACAATTCCAACCGTATGTCCAATGAGCACAATATGAGCGACAAGCGCCCCTGGATTAACTACAAGGAGGCGGACTATATTCTTCATTTCGGTATGAACGAGCTGGCCACATCATACGGCCAGCGTAAAACAGCACAACTCAAAGCAGCGGTAGCAAACGGCGCAAAACTGGTGGTTCTGGACCCAAGGCGCTCTGAGACCGCTGCTCTGGCAACGGAATGGATTCCCATCAAGCCGTCTACAGATGCAGCGGTTGCCCTGGCCATGTGCCATGTGATCATCAAAAACGGGCTCTATGACAGGGATTTTGTGGCCAACTGGACGACCGGATTCGAGGCCTTCAAAAAGCGGGTGACGGGCGAAGATGACGATGTGCCTAAAACACCGGCATGGGCATCCAAAATCAGTGGGGTACCCGCCGAAACCATCGAACGCATTGCACTGGAGTTTGCCAAGGCAACTGCAAAAGGCGCCATGTCCTGGACCGGACTGGCCCAGGTACCCAATGGCATGTATGCGACCGCATCCCTTCAGGCCTTGAACGGCCTTTGCGGGACCTTTGATGCACCGGGCGGCCCGTCCCTGCCGTTTAAACGCAAACTCAAACCTGCCTGGGCAAAAGGGCAAAAAAAGCCGCCAAAAGGGGAAGCACCCAAACTGAACAAGTTCGGTATGTGGGCAGGATGGGCGCCTGCTTATTTGCTGGATGATGTGGCGTCCGGAAAGCTTGAGGGCATGATTTGTTATTTTGGCGACCCGGTCCTCAGTTGGGGAAATCAAAAGGCAACCACCCAGGCCATTAATAAAATGACATTCAAGGTATGTATTGATGCTTTTATGTGCAACACTGCTGTTTTGTGTGATGTTGTCCTGCCGGACAGCACCTGGCTGGAACAAAGCCAGATTAAGCCGGACTGGCTCTATGAAGCACAGATCAGCTATTGGGCCGAAGTGGTTAAGCCCCTGTACAACTCCAAATCCATTTACTGGATTACCATTGAACTTGCCAAACGCCTGGGGTTGGGAACGTATTTTCCATGGCAAGACATTGACGAAGCCTTTGAAAATCAACTTACCGGTTTGCCATGCACCTTAAGTGAACTAAAGAAAAAAGGGTACGTGATCACCGACGAGGCATCCTATTACAAGTACAAAAAATGGGAATCTCTTAATCCGCCGGACGGCTACGCTTCTTCGGGCGAGACCAAAACTGGCAAATATAACTTTGTAAACCCTGTCGCCCGGGAAAAAGGTTTGGATCCATTGCCCAGCTACCACGAAGCACCGCCGGATCTGGCACCTGATGCCACCTATCCCTTCCATTTTGGAAATTTTCGGATTTTAGGGCATGAGCACTCTTCAACTTTCAATAATTACTCTCTGATGAAATCCAATGGAGAGAATGCCCTGTGGATCAACAAAATGGACGCCCGTGATTTAAAAATTTGCAAAGGCGATATGGTAAAACTCAAGTCGCCCTGGGGTCAAGTGGAGATAAAAGCCCGCCCGACATGGGACATCATGCCCGGTATTCTCGGGGCTGCCGGTGGTTTCGGACATTCTCGCGGGCTTGAAGGCGATCCCAAATTCCCTGAATTTGGCGGTCAGAATCCCCCGGGAATTCAAAAGCCGAATATCACCGAAGAAATGGGTGGAACACCATTGCTCAAATATATAAAAACAAGGGTTGAAAAAAAATAGATCGCATTTGTAATTCTAAGCAAATGCCTGCTCCTGAACCGCGGCAGCCATGGTGTGCAAGGATTTCGCCCGGATCATCTAGGGTGGTTGTGGTCTTGGAGTTTATTGTTCGTCACTGCCACCCATTTCAATTTCTCTGCAGTCCGGGTCGCTGCAGCAGGGCGCCTCCTCAATGGTCATGACCTCGAATCCATTTGTGCGGCGTTCAACAATGAACTTTTTATTGCACAGGCCGCATCGCTTATACTCAGGTGCATAATTCTCGGGCAGTTTTATGGAAATGTCTTGTTTACAGCAGGGGCATACGCATTTATGAGTTGGTGTATTCATGATTGTTCCTCCTTGATGGTTATTATCCTGATGCCTTGACTCTTTACACAGCACTTTTCATGCCATTGTATTCTCCGGTTTTTCCTAAAAGCAGGGGGTCAGATACAGGCAAAAAAAAACGAGGGCAGCCTTTGGCGGTATCAGGCTGCCCTCGAATGGCGGTGAGGCGGTTATTCAGATGTTGGAGGTAAGTAAATGCCTTTACTTTATCTGATCACCAGCATTATGTTAAGCACAATGCGTGCCAAAAAATTATGAAACCATATGTTTTATCCCTTTGTGCTGACAGGTCCGAATCACACAGCATCTGTAAGTCTATGTTGCCGAACGATCCGGGCACTGGCCAGGGAAACGCTGCGCAACCAAACGTTACGTAACGTTTTTGGGTGTCACGAACTCGTTTTACTCGGGCACGCGTGACCCTTGCCTGCTCAGCAGATTCAGTTATAAGGTCGCTATAATTTATCCAAAACCGCCTGAAGTGCATTGATATCTGAGGCATCCGGATGCCCCACCGCTGTATCCGCATCATAGATCCACGGCGGGGGCGTCTCTTTTTGCCGGACCTTTTCCAGGACCGTTGGATTGACCTCGCCCTGACAGTTAAATGCCCCTTGGATCTGGGCGCCGTCGGTCAGGGCTGCGGCATTGGCCATACCAGCCTTGGCATGGTCTGAGGCTTTGCCTGCCCCGTGGGTGGCAAAGAGGAACAGCCGGGTGTCCGGGCCGCAGGCGGCCAGGTATTCGGCCGACTTGGGATCGGGCTTGCCCGCCATGAGCCAGAACCCCACGGCCACCAAATCGTAACCAGATGGGGCCGGGGCCTCTTTCACAGGACAGATTGACTTGTCCCCCTCCATATGGTCATAGATGGCCCGGGCCAGTTTTTCCGTATTCCCGGACTGGGTAGAATAGGTGATCAATATTTTCATGGGGTTTCTCCTTCAGACCTGCCATATCCCATGGGCAGCTTTTTAAACCGGCCGCCGTGGATGATGGGATCTCCCTTGTATCCTAAGGCTTTAAAGTTGATGTAGTCGGTCTTGTCAATGAGATGGCCCACATCCCGACCCTTGGATTTCATATATGAGAAATCCGTGCCCTTTTGGGCGATTTTCTTGAAATCCACATTGCGGTTGTCCTGGTGGCAGCGGTTACAGGTCTGGTCCCCCTTGAGGCTGTCATGGCATTGGACACAGCTCAAGGCCATATCCGCAGGCATGACCTCATGGTCCAGGCGCCAGTACATCCAGGTCTGTTTCCACTTGTAGGAGCCGCTGTATTCAAGGTCTACGGCATTCATCCCGTCCTCAAAAGCCTTGTCCCAGTCCAGGTTCTTCCAATAGGCGGTCTTGTCCTCTTTGTTCCGGGGGTACAGATGGGGCACCAGGATGGTGTCATGGTCGGCATCCACCGCCTGAATCCCCTTCATGATCTTAAAAGGGGTGATCTTGGACCGGGGATCTTTGATACTGCCCACAGGCTCGGTCAGGTTAATGATATCGGCATGGATATCCACCTGATCGCCCATGAGGACCCGGTCCATGTACCCGGAGTACCAGGCATAGTCAGGCACCGCAGACTCCTCCCATTTGAACTCGCCCTTTTTCCAATTGTAGTCAGGCTTGCCGTACTTGTCCCTTTTGACCTTTCGCTTTTTATCGCCGGCCTTGGACCAGTCCCACCAGGTCTTGGTGGGCTTGCACTTGGCAAAAACAGGGGCATGGCAGACATTGCAGTCCAGGGTCTTTGAATGGGTGTTCAAATGGTGGTCCAGAAGACCGCCGCTGTAATGGGGGGCCTTGCCGTGGCACTGGTCGCAGGTCACCTTGCCTTCGGCCACGGGGACCGAAGAGCTTCTGCCGGCAATCTTGTGGTTTCGGGTCTTGTGGCATTCAGTGCAGGTAAAATCATACCCGCCCATGTGAACGTCGCAGTTTCTGTCCGGTTTGAGCAGCTGCCGGGACATGTCCGCATGCTTGATGGCGTCCCCGCCCCCGCCGTTGAAATGGCAGGCCCCGCAGGTGGCCCGGCTGGTGTGGCCCACATTCTCGGCCACCTGTTTCAGATCCACCTCTTTTTTGGGCATGCCCGCACCAGGCGGGTGTTTCTTGTAAGTGCCTGTGGTGTCATGGCAGACCAGGCAGTCTATTCTGGTTTTATCGGTAAAGTCAAAGGATGCATCTTTCCATCCGTATCCGGCGTGACAGCTTGTGCAACGAGCCTCGTTGCTGATGGGGCTGATTCAGTAGTTGTTCAGGGCTGTCGTGCCCTTGCCGTGGAGAATGTCCTTTCGATGGCCCGTGGTGTAGGGGGAAGGCCCCTTCCACAGCCAATGGGCCGTTTTCAGCATGTCTTCGCCCTGGGCATCGTGGCAGCGCAGGCACTCTGCCGTGACCTGGGTGGGCTCGGGATTGTCCCCTAATTTTACCAGAGTCTTGTGATCGGGCACATGCTCCAGGTGACAGCCCTTGCAGCCCACCGGCCCCTTGGCCTCTTGTTGATGGCATTCAATGCACTGCTGGTGATAGGCAGCCTTGAGCCCGATGCGGTCGGGATGATCCGGGTTGAAACTGTCCTGATGGCAGGCCGAGCACCGTGTGGTTTCCAGGGCGTTTTCATCCTTGGGCCGGTAATGGTGGCACTTGCTGCAGTCGTTGATAAGGGCGGCATGGCGCTTATGGGCAAAGCGCACCGGCTCGTAATGATCCTCCCGGTCCTTGATAAAGGGGCTGTCCAGAAGAAAGTAGACATCCTGGACATCATCCAGTGAGATGCCCGCCTCAATGAGGCAGATCCGCCGGGTAATCTTGCAGTCGTCCACATAGTCCTTGATAAAGGGCACGATCTCCTTTGCCCGCTCCTTGGCCCGCTCCTGATCCGGCGCTGTCCACTCCGCGGCAGGGGCCGCAGCAGCAAATGCCGGCGCACACAGGACCGCGACCAGGAACAGGGCAATCCTTAGTCGTTTTTTCATCATGAATTGACCTCCTTTGCTCCGGGCAGCACCGGCAGGAATGTCACTGCCAGCCTGTAAATAAACATCAATGTCGCCACCAGGCCAAACGTCACCAGAAACTCACCCACAGAAGGAAAGTAGGACCCGTCACTGATGGGGGATGAAAATCCCGTGATAAAGACATTGATGCGGTTGAGTACCACCCCGCCCACAATGAGGGCGGCGGCGAAGAATATACCGGCCCGGGACTGTCTGATTTTTGGCGACAACAGCAGCAGCCAGGGCAGGATCACCCCGCAGACAAGTTCCACCAAAAAGGCGTTGGTCTGATAGGTCCCGTCCAGCAGATAGGTCCAGGTGCCCCGCACCGCCATGTCTCCCACCTTGAGGACCATGTAAAGGCCCAGAAGAAAGACCGTGTTCCGGATCAGGCAAGAGAGGATCTTCACCTCGCCGTCCAGTTTAAAAGACGAGGTGGCAAGGGTGGTTTCAAAGACCACCATTGGATAGCCCACGGCAATGGCGGACAAGAGAAACATCAGGGGCAGCATCGGGGTGTACCAGAGCGGATGCAGCTTGGTGGGCGCCACCAGCATGAGAGAGCCTAAACTGGACTGGTGCATGCAGGAGAGCACCACCCCCAGGATGATGAAGATCCACATGATCTTGGAAAGGATGGCGTCTCCGACACTGAGAATCACTTCGGCCAGGCCGTTGAGTCCCGCCAGGGGCCCGGGCAGGTTGACCCGTCCCTTGAACTGCTCAGCCACAATGGGAAAAAACTCAATGTAAAGTACGTTCAGATAGACCATCACACACATGGCCACCTCAAAGAGTACCGAGTTGGTATTCCAGTAGACCATGGGCTTCCAGATGGCCCAGGACCGGCCGATGTCCACCAGCAGCCCCAGCACCACAAAGGTATACCCTAAGGCTGCGGTGAGCAGGGCGGGCCGGGTCACGGATTCGTAAGCGTGGCGACCAAAGATATGGGCCAGGGCTGCCGTGGTAAAGCCGCCGGCAGCAAGGGCCACACCCGTGGCCACATCCACCCCGACCCAAAGGCCCCAGGGCCGGGCATTGGTCAAGTTGCTCACATAGCCGATGCCCCCGGTAAACCGGGCGATAACAGTGATAGCCCCTGCAATCATGAAGCACAGCATCACCCAGACCCCCGGGGTCCAGAATTTTTTATTCAAAGGGGCAGGTGTCATGGGTTTCCTCCTTTTTCATTGGCCTCATCCTTGTCCTCCCGGTGCTTGAACATGATGGCCCCCAAAAGTCCGAACAGGGCGATTGGGGACCATAGATAGCTGAACAAAGAGTGCTGGATGGTCTCGGACAGCCTGGGGGAGGGGGTTTCCGGCAGGGCAGGCAGGTTGACCTGCTGAAAGGGCACGCTGGAGATGTACATCCATGAGGTGCCCCCCACCTCTTTTTCCCCGTAGACATGGTCCAGATACACCGCCGGATTGTCCTTGATTCGCTTTTTGGCCACAGACAGCAGGGTCTTTCGTTTGCCAAAGGCAATGGCCTCGGTGGGACAGATGGTGGCACAGCCGGGCAGCCCCCCGTCCTTGGCGATCCGATCGTAGCAGAAGGTGCACTTCATCACCCTGGGCATAATGGGATCATGGTATTCATAGGCTGGAATTTCAAAGGGGCAGGCCACCATGCAGTACCGGCACCCGATGCATTTTGAGGCATCGTACCGCACCGCACCGGTTTCATCCTTGGTCAGGGCCCCCACGATGCAGGCCGACACACAGGCCGGGTCCTGGCAGTGCATGCACTGGACCTTGGCAAAGGTGGGCACAGGCTTGTCAAAGCTGTCTTTTTTCCCTGTGAAATACCGGTTCACCACGGTATAGGCTTTGTGGTCCGGCCGACGGTCGTCCTCAAACACCGTGCACTGGCAGCCCGGCCGTTCCGGGGCTGGAAGATCATTGACCTGGGCGCAGGCCTCTTCGCACTTGCGGCACCCCACGCACCGGGTCAGGTCCACCAGACACCCAAAGGCGTCCGGGGGCGCTTTGGATTCCCAAGCAGCCCGGCCAGGGGACGGCAGCATGGCAGAAAAGGCCCCTGCCGCGCCCATCACCTTGAAAAATTGTCGTCTGTCCAACTCCATTTTTCCTCCTTGCGCGTCTTAGATATTTGCCTTTTGTCCCGTTCCTTTTCGTATCAACACACAGATCGTACTCTGCGTTTTTTTCATATGGCATAGTTCGTCCCCGGAACGCCGGATGATTGTAGACAGATGCTCTGCCACTTCCCCGTCACCCAGAATGACCTCAAGGATCTCCCCGGTTTGCATGGTGGCAAGGCAGGCCTTGCACTTGAGCAGGTCCAGGGGGGAAGTCACCCCTTTCAGGTCCAGCCTTCTCTTGTCTGCCATGGCCCCATCCTCCCTGCCCCACGACGGGCAGCTAAAGATCCTGTTGCCCGGCTAAATTTGCAACACCTGTGCCGGAACAGGAAGAAACCAGCAACACCAACCCAACCCTTTGCAATAAAAAGAATATCAAGTTTTTGATTTTCCTGTTGACCCAGAAGCGGGAAACAGACTATCTATAAAATAGTTTAAATTTTAAACAGTGTTTAAACGATACTTAAACAGTGTTTAGGCAACCAGACATGGCCAATCCCAGGGAGCCGCCCATGGACGAGCATGAGGTCAATGTATTCTGGAAAAAAATCGTGGACACCATCAACGACGGCCTCATGTTCATCGGACCGGAGGGCTCCATTCTCATGGTGAACAAGGCCTTTGAGACCCTGACCGGATACAGGGCAGAAGAGGCCATGGGCATGTCCTGCCAGATCCTGGGGTGCGATGCCTGCGAGCGGTTCATAAACAACCGCCGGGGCACAGCCTGGTGCACCCTGTTTGAAGAGGGACACCAGGATATGAAAAAATGCCGGTGCCTGGTTCAGAAAAAAGACGGAGGGTTTCTTCCGGTTCTCAAAAACGCATCGGTTCTCAGGGACGAAGCAGGCCAGACCCTGGGGGTGGTGGAGACCCTTACCGATATCTCAGAAATCGCCAAGCTGGACGAAAAGGTTCAAATCCTGACCCGGCACTGGGAGCGGGACAGTGATTTTTTCGGGATGGTCGGCAAATCCCAGCCCATGCTGCAGGTGTTCGAGATGGTCAAAAAGGCCTCCCAGGGCACGGCCCCTGTGATCATTACCGGAGACAGCGGCACGGGCAAGGACCTTGTGGCCAATGCCATCCACCTGTGCGGGGCCAGAAAGGACAAACCCTTTATCCAGCTCAACTGTGCCGCCCTGAACGAAGCCATGCTGGAAAGCGAGCTTTTCGGCCATGCCAAAGGCGCGTTCACCGGGGCATACGCCAACCGGGTGGGCCGGTTCGAAGCGGCCAACCACGGGGATTTCTTCCTGGACGAAATCGGGGACATGCCCCTGTCCCTGCAGGCCAAGCTGCTTCGGGTCCTGGAGTCCGGCAGTTTTGAACGGGTAGGGGACATTACCCCCATCCACGTCAACGTCCGTATCATCACCGCCACCAATAAAAACCTGGAGGATCTCATCGCCAAAAAAGCCTTCAGGCAGGATCTGTTTTTCCGGATCAACGTCATCCCCATTGCCATGCCACTTCTGCGGGATCGCGTGGAAGACATCCCCCTGCTCATCAACACCTATATCAACCGCCTCAACCAGGGCACGGGCAAGGCTGTTGCCGGGGTCAGCAACGCAGCCATGGAAAAACTGATCGCCTACCCCTGGCCCGGCAATGTCAGGGAGTTGAAAAACACCATGGAGTACGCCTTTGTCACCTGTGAGGGGCCAACCATACAGATCCGTCATCTGCCCCGTCACCTGGTCCGCCCGAAACCTGTGACCCTGCCGTCAGGTGACCGGACAGGCCTGCCTGACCCTCAGTCCTGCCTTGCTGTCATGGATGAAAAAACCCAGCTCATCTCAGCCCTGCAGCAGACCAACGGCAACCAGACCCAGGCGGCCCGGCTGCTCAAGATCAACCGGGTCACGGTCTGGAACCGCATGAAAAAATACCATATTGATTTAAATAAAATCCTGAAAGGGTGATAAACCAAACCCGGGCCTGGCAGCGGTACTGCGGTACCTGTACCGCCAGTGTAACGTTACCAGCCCGCCGCGGTTTCTGGTGTCTTTCCTTTTCCACGGCCTCCTGAAGGCTTTTTTTGACCAGAATCTCTTTATGGCATACCCCTTGCAAAAAATTCTTTCAAACAAAAACCAGGGCCAAGGGGGAGGTTCCCATGAATATTCGAAAAATTACATCACTGACCGCATTGATTTGTTTTGTGATGCTGATAGTGACCAGTATCATCCTGTACATCGTGCCTGCAGGACGGGTGGCCTATTGGTCAGACTGGCGGCTGTGGACCCTATCCAAAACCCAGTGGACAAACCTGCACATCAATCTGGGACTTCTCTTTCTTTTGGCCATTGCCCTGCACATTTACTACAATTGGAAACCCATTGTCGCCTACCTGAAAAACAGGACCAAAAAAATCGTGGTCATCACCGGGGAGTTCAACATCGCCCTGGTGCTGACCATAGTGATCCTGGTGGGCACCTATGCCATGGTCCCCCCCTTTTCCACCGTTCTCAACCTCAGCGAGTCCATCAAGGATGCCGCTGCGGTGACATATGGGGAGCCCCCCTTTGGCCATGCCGAACTGGCCCCCCTGGCCGCCCTGGCCCAAAAGACCGGCCTGGATCCCCAAGCCAGCCTCTCCGGCCTGAAAACCGCAGGCATCCGATTTGACAGCCCCCAGGCCATCACCCTGGATGTGGCCAAGGCCAACGCCATCACCCCCAAGGCCCTTTACGCCATCATGGTCGCCGCAGGGTCAGCCCCCTCTGCCACTTCTGCAACCCTGCCTGACATGCCCCCTCCCGGGTCTGGAAACAAGACCCTGGTCCAGCTCACCGATGCATACGGCCTGGATCTTTTGACCCTAATCAACGGCCTGAGACAGGAAGGTCTGCGCATCGACCGGGACCAGAAACTCAAGACCCTGGCCGAGGAGAACAACACCGCTCCTGTGATTTTTTACGATCTCATTCGCAAACATTCGTCACCCGGCCCTGCCCGATAATACGCAAAACAAGCCGTGCGTTGTTGCTTTTCATTGCCCGGTTTTGTATGGTGTCTGGCATCCAGGAGAAAAAAAGCCAAAAAAATCTTTACCACAGGAGACGCCATGCATCTGCCAAAGCCATACGAAACCTTTTCCAAAACCTACCCTGATCTTTTAAAAAAGTACTCTGATCTGGGGGAGGCATGCCGCAATGCCGGTCCTCTGGAAGAAAAAGACCAGAACCTTGTCAAGCTAGGCATTGCCATGGGGGCCAACTCAAGAGGCGGGGTAATGTCTGCCGTACGAAAGGCCTCTGCTGCCGGCGCCACTGAAGACGAGATCAGGCATGCGGTGCTCCTGGCTGTGACGACCACAGGTTTTCCCAACGCCATGGCTGCCATGTCCTGGGTAGATGAGGTGCTTGCCAAAAATTAGCGTTAAACCTTAGAATTCAACGGTTTTCCCGTTAAGGAACAGGGCCTGGTCCCGGGTCTGGGCCCGGTGGTGCAGGCAATCCCCCTCCCGGACGAACAGACCGGTTTGCATCCCCGAAAACAACGGCACCGTGAGGCTGGGCTGCATCTGAGCAAATTCCTTCGGCACACGGACTTCAGAATCCAGAAAAAAGATGTCCAGGGCCAGATCCGGCCGGACCGCCAAAGGAAAAAACCCGGCCAGGGTCATGTCCTTGAGAAGGCCAATGAAAAGATGTCCCTGGATCCGCCCCTGGGGCAGTGTAATGTCCACCGGAGAGATGTCCAGGCCAAACCCCTTGTTGAGCATCTTTTCAAGCTGGGCAATCAGGGCCATCCGGCTTTCAACCTTCAGCGGCCGCAAGGCAAGGCCCCGTTGATGAGAAGACAGATCCGGGTCATACAGCACCTGGGCCATCTGGCCGGCCATGTTTCTGTAAAACCGGGACAATTCCGCCACTGCCTGGATATCCACCTTTTCAAGGCTTAAGCCCAGGGCCCAGTCGGAAAGCGACTGCCCGGTCACCTGAATCTGATCGGCATTGACGGACACGGACATATCCATCTGTCCGGCGGCTTTATCTGCCATTGTATCTGTTTTAACCACAAGGTTTGAAAGGGTCAGACTTTTTCTGGACCCCTTTACGGCAAGTCCCTTGACCGCCACCGTGGCTGCCCCCTGCCATACCGGGCCAGACACCTTTTCCATTTCCGACTGGATGGTCATTCGGCCGATCCGGTTGTTGCCGTCATCTGAAGATACCCCGTCCCAGGTTCCGAAAGAGGACACCGTTGACAGGGCCTTGTCCATGGAGACTGTCAGGTCCAAAGCACCGATACGCACGGCCCTGTCCTGACCAGGCACAGAGACCGGGTCCAGTATGATTTGCGTGACAATGGGCCCAAATACGGAATACCGGGTCTGGATGACCAAAGGATCCTTTTTTCTGCCCTTTACCCAGTTTGCATACCAGGGATTTTTCTCCAGACGGGTGTCAGACAACACCTGTGTCCACCCGTGGGTGGCGGTTTCTGTAAACATCACCTGGTTTCCACCCGGGCCCGTCACCTTCCACAGGGCCCGGGTGCTTTTGTACCCCCTTTGGTATTCAAGGATTTCATACTTGAGACCCGTGTCGCCCGACAGCCTGTTGAGATTTGAAAGGCTGTCATGGGCCAGTTTGTCCATGACCATGCCGTTGACCCAGGGCAGGGCCACACCCGCAGCAAGAATGAACACAAGGGCAACCACCAAGATTTTTTTCATTGTGGATTCCTTCATTCACAAATCAGGGGGCGCAGAATGAAAACATTCGCTCCATCCAGGCAAGGATATCACCTGAATGAAGCGATTCGGTTCTTTGTTATGCAAACCACCAGCGTTCGGCATTGTTGTTGCCGTCTAATTCCTGGTGGGCTGATATGGGCCCATGGGCCAGTTTTTTGGAATGGGCTTCAACAATCTGGTTAAACATGGGGATGATGACGCCACCGTCATCTTTACATATTGACTGCATCTCCGTATACATTTGCCGGCGTTTCGTGTCATCCAGCTCTGCACGGGCCTCTTTAAGCAGGACATTGAATCTATCGTTGGCCCAGTGGGAGTCGTTCCAGGGCGCACCAGCCGCATATGCGGTTGAGAACATCATGTCTTCTGTGGGACGTCCCCCCCAATAACACATGCACCACTCTTTTTTCAACCAGACATTGGACCAGTAACCATCATCGGGTTCCCGAACCACTTTGATCTTGATCCCGGCTTTTTTGGCGCTCTCCTGATACAGCACAGCGCTGTCCACAGCACCGGCAAAAGCGGCATCTGCGGCATGCAGGTTGAATGTGTGATCCAGCATACCCGCTTTTTTCATATGAAATTTTGCTTTATCCGGGTCATAGGTCCGCTGCTCAAGATTGGCCGCATGGTAACGGGCAATGGATGAAATCGGGTGATCATTGCCCACTTCTCCATACCCTTTTAATATTTTGTCCACCAGTTCCTCGCGGTTTACGGCCAATTTTAAGGCCATGCGCACGTCAAGGTTGTCATAGGGTGCTTTGTCCACATGCATGGGCATGGAATAATGCATGGTACCCGTGATAGCGGTCACATTAATATTTTTCATCCGTTTGAGCAGGTGAACGGTTTTCAGGTCAACCCGGTCAATGACATCCACCCGGCCGGTTTTCAGAGCATTACTTCTGGCGTTGACATCGGAAATGGCCAAGGTTTCAACCGAGTCAAAATGGGCCCGGTCTGTTTTAAAATAATTGGGATTGCGTTTGGTAATGGATTTTACACCCGGTTCCCAGGTTTCCAGAATAAACCCACCCGTACCAATGCCTTTTTCCCAGTCCTGTCCGGAGGTACCGTCGGGATACATTCTCAAGTGGTAATCACTCATGATGAACGGAAAGTCAGCGTTTCCTTCGGACAATTTGATAATCACGGCATTGGGCCCATCCGCTTTTATCTCCTCAATGGTTTTTAAATACGGCTTGGCCGCGGATTTTGACGCTTCCCCCCGGTGATGGTTGATGGAAAAAATCACGTCATCCGCAGTAAAGGATTTGCCGTTATGGAACTCAACGCCTTTTCTCAGTTTAAAGATCCAGGTTTTTGCATCAGGTGTGGCTTCCCAGGACTCGGCAAGTTCAGGAATGGGATTGAAATTGTGATCAATTTCTACCAGACAATTGCTGACCTGATAACTGGTGTTGATGGCATGGTTGGCCAGAAGCATTGCAGGATCAAGGGAGTCAGACGTGGCAGCACCTGAAATGGCCTGACGAAAATGTCCCCCTTTGTTGGGAGAAGCGGCAAACGCCTTACCTGAAAAAAATGAAGGGATAAGTGCAGAAGATATCCCCATGGCAGATAAATACCGAATAAACTGCCGCCGGGAAATTTTGTTCTGGCTATACAAGTGATTGACCTTTTGTAAATTGTCCATGTGCTCTCCTTTATACTAGATTATAAACCGTTAAATAAATGTTTCGGATCTCTCCTCTAAAAGATTATCCAACCAATCCGGGTTCATCTCTGGTACGGATGCCAGCAGTTTATCCGTATATTCATGGTGCGGCGGGGCCAGCACCTTGGCTTTCTCTCCCTGCTCGATGATCTTGCCTTCCAGCATGATTACCACTTTATCGGCGATGGCCTTAACCGTGGCAAGATCATGGGTGATAAACAGAAAGGACACATTGGTTTTGTTCTGAAGGTCCTGCAGCAGATTCAGGATCCCTTCGGCAACCAGCTGATCCAATGCAGACGTGACTTCATCGCAGATAATCAGATCAGGTTCTGCAGCCAGGGCTCTGGCAATACAGATGCGCTGTTTCTCTCCACCGGACAGTTCTGTGGTTAAACGGTCGATATAGGTCTCTGGATCAAGCTCTATTTTATGTAAAAGATCCTTGATTTTATCCTCTGCCTGGCGCCCCTTTAATCCGAAATAAAATTTCAGGGGTCTCCCAATGACTTTTCTGACGGTATGCCGTGGATTAAGCGCGGTATCCGGCATCTGGTAAACCATCTGCATTTTCCGCAAATCGTTTTTTTGCCTGTCTTTTAATGCGGGCGGCAGCTCTTTTCCAAAAAACTCAATAGAGCCGTTCACCGCGGGCAACAGCCCTGTAATCACTTTAGCCAGCGTACTTTTTCCACTGCCCGACTCTCCGACAAGGGCCACGGTTTTGCCCTTTTGGATTACCAGGTCAATATCTTCAACAACGGTCTCCTTGCCGGTATAGGTCGCTGCAACATCTTTGACTTTCAAAATAACATCGGTCTTTTTTTCTGTGTTTTTGTCTTCCCTGAGGGACCGCACATTCAACAGATCCCGGGTATATTTTTTTTTGGGTTTTTTGATCAACGCCCGTGTTTCCCCTTCTTCCACGAGCTTGCCATTGCGAAGCACCATGATGCGATGGGCCACCTGGGCAACCACGGCCAGGTCATGGGTAATATAAAGTGCGGCTTTTCCCATTTTTTCCGTGATCTCCTTGACCGCCGCCAGAACTTCGATCTGGGTTGTGACGTCCAGGGCGGTAGTGGGTTCATCAAAGACGATGATATCTGGTTTGCACGACATGGACATGGCAACCATGGCCCGTTGAAGCTGACCGCCGGAAAGTTCGTGGGGATATCGATACCCTATTTTTTCAGGATTGGGTAAAAACAGCTGGCGATAGAGTTTAATGGCATCTTTTTCCGCATCCCTGTAACTCATTAATCCATGATGTACCGGACCTTCAACATATTGTCGGATGACCTTATGAGAGGGGTTGAAAGAGGCGGCCGCGCTCTGGGCCACATAGGCAATTTTTGACCCTCTGATAATCCGCAGATCCTCATCAGGCGCATCAAAAAGCTCCACGCCCTCAAGCTTGATGGATCCTTTTGCAATGCGGCATCCTTGCCTGGCATACCCCATGGCGGCCAGTCCAATGGTGGATTTGCCCGCGCCGGATTCGCCAATAAGGCCGAGGACTTCGCCCCGCTTTAGATTAAGGTTGATACCCCGGACAATGGGCTGCCATTGATTGTCGTAAAAGCCTTCGATAAACAGATTTTTAATTTCTAATAGATTATCCATAATTTTCCTTTAATCTTGTAGACCGCTGGCAATATGCAGAAACCAGTCCACGACCAGGTTCACGCCCACAGTCAGAATTGCGATGGCCGAGGCAGGAATAAGCGGTGTGAAAATGCCAAAGGTTATGGCGCCGGCATTCTCTCTTACCATGCCCCCCCAATCCGCCAGGGGCGGTTGAATGCCCAGGCCCAGAAAACTTAGAGATGCAATGAATAAAAAAACAAAACAGAACCTGAGACCAAATTCAGCGACCAGTGGCGGTAATGCATTGGGCAGAATCTCTTCTCTCATGATCCACCAGGTTCTTTCCCCCCGAAGCTTTGCAGCTTCAACAAAATCAAGTACCGCAATGTCCATGGCCACGGCCCGGGACAATCGAAAGACCCGGGTTGAATCCAGGATGGCAATGGTGAATATCAGGACCGGAATGGATGAGCCAAGAACGGACAAGATCATCAACGCAAAAATCAGGGTTGGAAAAGACATGATGATGTCAATGATCCGGCTCAAAATCTGATCCACCCATCTGCCTTTGACTGCTGCCAGAAAGCCAAGGACAGAGCCGAAAATAAAAGACAGAAACGTGGTTAAAAAGGCAAGGGCAATGGTGTTTCTGGCACCATATACCATCCGGGTGAAAAGGTCCCGCCCGATATGATCGGTTCCCAGGTAAAATGTGCCGGAGAATGACTCCCAGACATCGCCGACTATTTTTGTTTCTCCATAGGGGGCAATCACAGGAGCGAATATGGCGATCAGAATGTTGAAAACAATGATGCCCATTCCAATCTTTGCCGATACAGGGGAGTGTTTAAGTAGTTTCAAGACAGCGCAACCTTAATTATGATTTGGAATGTTTGAGCCTGGGGTTTGACAGCATTGAAAGTATATCTGCTGCCAGATTCAAGGATATATACACCAGGGAAAAAATTAATCCCGAGGCCTGAACCACAGGCAAGTCCCTTTTTGCCACGGAATCCACAAGCAGCTGCCCAAGGCCCGGATAAACAAAAACCACTTCAACAATCACCACACCAACGACAAGATAGGCCATATTTACAGCAACAACATTGATCACCGGTGACAATGAGTTGGGAAATGCGTGGTGCATGATAATTCTGAGCCGTTTGATCCCTTTTATTTCAGCCATCTCAATGTAGGCGCTGGCCAGGACATTGATGATGGCTGCCCTTGTTTGACGCATCATATGGGCGGTAACCACACAGGTCAGGGTAAGGGCGGGAAGCAAAATGGTATGGATCTTTTGAAGCAGACTCATATTCCCGTCAATAATGGACAGACTCGGTAACAGATCAAACTGAACCGACAGAATGGCAATCAAAATATAGGCAATAAAAAATTCCGGAAATGAGATAAAAGAGAGGGTTGTGGATGAGATAACCTTATCAAACAGAGAATTTCGATAAAACGCCGCCAGCATCCCCAGGGAAAGCGCCAAGGGTATGGCAATAACCGATGTACAGACAGCCAGAAAAAGCGTGTTGGAAAGTCGCCAGCCGATCAACTCCGAGACAGGTCTGCCATTTGCCAGGGATGTGCCGAAATTGCCCTGTACAAAATCACTTAACCAGGCGCCATATCTGATATGAGGCGGCAGGTCAAGCTTGAGCTCTTTTCTAAATGCGTCAACGGTCTCAGGTGTGGCTGATTGACCCAGAACGGTTTCCGCCACATCACCGGGTAACATTTCAACACCAATAAAGATGATCATTGAAATGACAAGCACAGTGGCCAGGCTGGCACCACATCTTTTTACGATCAGGGTTAATACATTTTTCATAAGATTTTATTTTCTATTGTTAATTCAAAAGCAATAATCAAACCTGCAATATGAAATTTTATATCGACCCCGATGCAATTTGTCAAGTAAACGGATTTTTCTCAACCCCCGCCAAGTCCTTGGCCGGGGTTTTTAACGGAATTTTTGATTGGCGAAAATTCAAAGTGTTCTATGTTTATTGACACACCCTGAACCCCATCCAAGAGCCACGGGCCAGGTCCTGGACCGTCTGGAACAGATCCCTTGCCCAACAGGGTCTAAGCCGGCCGCAGAAAAGAAGTTGATCCCTGAAGCCAATCGCATCAACGCGGTTTGGCAATTCCGGTGCGCGCCATTGCCAGCTGATCCTTGAGCCCGGACAGCCTCAAATCCGTCTGATTGTTCTCAAAGGCGATTTCCAGGGCCCGGGAGGACCCCACCATGATGACCAGGTGCTTGCCCCGGGTCATGGCAGTGTAAAGCAGGTTGCGCTGGAGCAAAGGAAAATGGGGCAGGGTCAGGGCAATGATAACGGCATCGTATTCCGAGCCCTGGGACTTGTGGACAGATACGGCATAGGCCAGGGTCAGCTCGTCCAGCTCCAGCAGTTCGTAGGGCACTGCCCGGCCGTCGTAATCAACCACAAGCTTTCCCTGGGCCTTGTCCACGGCCGTGATCCGGCCGATATCTCCGTTGAACACCTCTTTTTCATAGTTGTTTTTCAGGTGCATAACCTTGTCCCCTGGCTTGAACAGGGTTCCCCGGGCCTCTATGCCGCCGGGGCCATGGTTGAGCACCGCCTGAAGCTGCTGATTCAAGTTGATGGTGCCGGCCTCCCCCCGGTGCATGGGGGTCAGCACCTGAACCTCGTCAATATGGGGAAAGGCTTTGGGGATGCGCTGGGCACACAGATCACAGATGGTCTGCACCACCTTGGCCGGGGTCTGGTTCTCTATAAAGTAGAACTCTGCTTTTTTCTCAGGGCCTGCGGACTTCACATCGGGCAGCTGGCCGTTGCGGATATGATGGGCATGGCGGATGATGGGGCTCTCTTCGGCCTGGCGGAAGATCCGGCTCAGGGAAAAGACCGCCACCTGGTCTGAGGCGATGATATCCGAGAGCACGTTGCCCGGCCCCACCGAGGGCAGCTGAAAGGTATCCCCCACCAGGATCAGGGCGGCCATGGGGGGCATGGCCTCGGCCAGGCGGTACATAAGCTCCGTGTCCACCATAGAGGCCTCGTCCACCACAAAGAGATCCAGGTCCAGAGGGTTGGTAAAGTTCCGGCCGAACATGCCGCTGTTTTGATCATATCCCAGCAGCTTGTGCAGGGTGACAGCCTTTTTCCCGGTGACTTCGGAGAGCCTGCGGGCGGCCCGGCCCGTGGGGGCGGCCAGAACCACCTTGAGGTTAAGGCGGCGGAATACCGTGCACAGGGCCCGGACCAAAGTGGTCTTTCCCGTGCCCGGCCCCCCGGTGATCACCGCGACCTTTTCCTCCAGGATCCGGCTCACCACGTCCAATTGTTCCTCAGACAGGCGTACGGCCATGGTGGACAGCACCGCCTCCATGATCTGGGTCTCATCCATGGGCCGGTCCAATGCAGGCATGGAAAGCAGGGCCTTGATGCGGCCGGCAATGCCGGCTTCGGCCCGGTGCAGCCGGGTCAGATAGACCCGGTCCTGGCCGCCGGCTTTTCCGGCAACCACCCGGAGCTCATCCCCCCCGTCAAGATCGGCAAGCACCGGAGAAAACAGGTCCTCTGCCACCCGGGCGGTCCGGGCGCAGTCCCGGATCAGGGATGCTTTCTCTGCGTAAACATGACCCTCCTGTTCGTAGACAAGAAGCTGCCAGATCAGGCAGGCGGCCAGCCTGCGCTGGTCTTCGGCCTCAATGCCCCGGGCCTTTGCCAGGGTGTCTGCGGCAGAAAAGCCCAGGGCCGGGATATCCCGGGCAACGAGGTAGGGGTCGGATTCCAGGATCTCCATGGTGGCGGAGCCGTAGGTTTTGAGCAGGGTGGCGGCATGGGCCCCGGCAATATGGTTCTCCTGGAGAAACTGCATGACCCGCCGCAGGGAGTGATGCCGGTTCCAGGCCTTTTCAATGAGGTCTTTTTTGGCCGCTCCGATGCCGTGGACCTGTAAGAGTTTTTCCGGATCATTTTCAATGATATCCAGGGTCTGGCCGCCAAAGGTATCCACGATCTTGTCGGCCAATGCGGCGGACATCCCGGAGATCAGTCCGGATCCTAAATATTTACGGATGCCGGACACTGTGGCCGGCAGGGTCACCTCATAGGTTTCCGCCTTGAACTGATCCCCGTATTTGGGATGGGCGGTCCAAAACCCTTTCAGGGAAAGCTGCTCTCCTTCGGCCACACCCGCCAGGTGCCCCACCACGGTGATGGGCTCTGAAAGCCCCTTGATACGGACTCGGCATACGGTGTAATGGGTTTCCGGATTCTGAAAGGTCAGGCGAAAGAGGGTGCCTTTGACGGTGATCATGGGGACACAGGATTAACAATTGGCAATGATCCACCGGGCCGCAGCCAGGAGGTCATCGCTGTAATGGTCCGGGGCCATGCCCTTTTCCGCCAGGGCCGCCCTTGCAGCCGGTCCGTTGCCCGTGGCCACCAGCACGGTTTTCCCGCAGCCCACAGCCCTGCCGCATTGGATATCCTTGGCAGAATCCCCGACCATGACGGCGGATGCCGGGTCAATACCGTATTTTTCCACGGCACGCCAGATCAGGCCGGGGGCGGGTTTTCTGCAGTCACAGCCCTCATCCGGGGCGTGGGGGCAGTAGAAAATATCTTTGATTGCTCCCCCGGCCTCTGCCACTCCGGCCTTGAGCCTGTCAAAAATGGCCTCAAGGGTGTCAACCGAAATCATGTTCCGGCCGATAGCAGATTGATTGGTGATCAGGATGATGTCAAATCCATGGTCCCAGAGCAGGGCAATGGCTTCGGGGCTGCCGGAAATGAAGTGAAACTCATCCGGGCTTTTGATATAGGCAGGGGAATCCTCGTTGATGACCCCGTCCCGGTCCAGAAATACGA
>Ga0102943_1000728_pt1 | contig 21600 bp, 17 predicted proteins | sample SalPonC_black_MG_FD_78174 | JGI IMG/M metagenome (GOLD analysis project Ga0102943, IMG submission 78174) | Salt pond soil microbial communities from South San Francisco under conditions of wetland restoration - Salt Pond MetaG... | ecosystem: Environmental > Aquatic > Marine > Intertidal zone >...
ACGCTGGGTACAATGTACTCTTCGCTCAAATCTTCATCAGGAATATGATCGGCAATGGCATGGGCAGCCGCCAGTTTCATCTCCTCATTGATGTCAGTTGCCCTTGCATCCAATGCTCCCCGGAAGATACCGGGAAAAGCCAGAACATTGTTGATTTGATTCGGATAATCACTTCGTCCTGTGGCGATTATCCGTGCTATGTTTTGGATTTTTTCGGGCCGAATTTCTGGTACTGGGTTTGCCAATGCAAAAACAATTGGATCTTCGGCCATCTTTTCAACAGCTTCTACGGGAATAATATCAGGTCCGCTTACCCCAATCAAAAGATCTGCGCCATCTGTGGCATCCAAGATATCTCCGCCCAGGTTATCCGGATTCGTATTCTCTGCGATCCACTTCTTGCTCTCATTAAGGCCTTCCATTCGATCGCGGTTTATAATGCCCGAACTGTCGCAGCAAAGAATGTCTTCCACGCCTTCATCAAGCAGAATCTGCGCAATGGCAACTCCGGCAGCACCCGCTCCAACGATTACAATTCGAATATCCTTTAAATTCTTGCCTATCACCTTTAATGCGTTGATGGTAGCAGCATGCGCTACAACTGCCGTCCCGTGCTGATCATCATGAAACACCGGAATATCGAGTGATTTTTTTAAACGCTGTTCAATTTCAAAACATCTTGGGGCACTGATATCTTCAAGGTTAATTCCACCAAATCCCGGAGCGATCATCTCGACAGTCCGTACAATTTCATTTACATCTTGTGTATCCAGGCAGATGGGATAACCGTCAACATCCGCAAACTCCTTGAAAAGCATCGCTTTCCCTTCCATGACTGGCATGGCAGCTTTGGGACCGATATTTCCTAAGCCCAACACAGCTGAGCCGTCACTTACAACTGCTACCGAATTTTTTTTGATTGTAAGGGTATGAGCTTTTTCAGAATCTTTTGCAATCGATTTACATACTCGCCCTACACCAGGCGTATAAGCCATAGAAAGTGCGTCCCGTGTATCCACCGGCATTTTATTTTTAATGCTGATTTTCCCGCCCAGATGAAGCAGGAATACGCGGTCTGATACATTTCTGACTTTAATCCCCTCAATCTTTTTGATCGATTCGACGATCGCCTCCGCATGATTTTCATCTCGGGCACTTACAGTGATGTCACGGATCTTGTAATTCCCTTCAACCCTTACAACATCAACTGCGCCTGGATCTCCTTTTTCATCAGCAATCGCATTCAAAATTTTAGCCAGTTTACCCGGTTTGTTTTCGATGTGAACTCTCATTGTGAAACTGTAGCTGACACTTGTCTGGATTTCACTCATATGCAGTGGTTTATTTCTTTTTAGTTTATTATTTCCGTTATAAGATAATGAAATCCGAATAAGGTGTTCAGTGATGAATCAGCAATTCTTATCTTGGAAAATATTTGAATGAATTATTGAAGAATAGATATTCAGAATGCGCATTAAGACAGTTCAGATGTAGTTGAAAGCGTTGTGCGGTAGAGTTTAAATCGGACGAACGATCCCCCTTGCCTCCTTCCGCGACGGTTCGGGACATGGCGAAGGGGGACACTCTTTGATAAATCTTAATAGCAAGAGACGTAAATTGTTTCTATTTATATTACTTTTGAAGGGATTCAATTAACGACTCCTTTGATCAATGATAAGCGTAGAGGCAAAAAATTCAATGGCTAAAGCATTTCCTAAGTTTCGGGAAATGAAATGGAGGATTGAAGTACTTGGAAAGCCAAAGGTTTTTTGTATCGGGAGAAATAAAACGGGCACTACGTCTGTTAAAAGAGCGTTTCAAGATTTAGGGTACAGGGTGGGTAAAGAAGAAATGGCTTATAAGTACCTGCATTCTTATGCAAAAAGAGATTTTAAACCGATTATAAAGTTTTGTAAAACCGCCCAGGTTTTTGAAGATATCCCATTTAGTTTGCCTTATACATACCAGGCAATGGATGATGCCTATCCCGGGAGTAAATTTATACTGACTATTCGGGATAGTGCAGATCAGTGGGTAAAATCATTACTCAACCACCATAAAAGAAGATTTGGTAGTAATGGGCAGTTACCCACCAAAGATCAGTTGAAAAAGCTCTATAAAACTCCGGGATTAAATAGGTGGGATTTTGAGAAAATTAAGTACGATATGACTGAGAATGATCTTTATGATGTAGAATTTTTGAAAGAAACTTATCATCATCACAACAAAGAAATTCTAAATTATTTCAGGCACAGAAAGAACGATTTACTTATAATAAATCTATCTGAAACCGGATCATATCAAAGGTTTTGTGAATTTCTGGGAGAAAACCCTTTGTATAAAAAATTTCCCCACCTCAACAGATCGCAAGACCTCTAGATTATCTTTATTTTTTTGGTGATTCAATTGAGAATGGTTCAGATTTAGCTTGAGTGTTAGGATAATACTTTGACGAATTTCGTTTTTTCATCCCCCATTTTCCCCTTCGAAAGATTATGAAATAACAAAATGAAAACCCATTTGATGGGTCAAAAAGGCACAAATACAGGAAAAATTCATAACCTCTATTTATCTTTAGTTATGGATCTTCGAGTAGCTTTGTGTCATCGATGTATAAAAAAAGTAATATTTGTTTGATTCTTTATTTACTGATTGCTTTATGAAGGAGGCACTTCTGAACTCACATTATTCGTGATTCAAGTGATTTTGGAGATTTTCTATGAAAGTGTCGGAATTTGAATATTGATGTGATTGCATTGCCCGGACGATTCGGTTTAACACTGATTTTAAATACTAGGAATGCATAGATAATTTGTGGTACTTTCAGTTCCATTTAGTTGATCTACCGCTGATAATGATAACAAATAGGCAATTGACAAAGATTTATGACCAATAAATTGTATGTAGAAAACCGAGTTTTTTGTCTTTTTCAAACATTTGTATTTACCGAGTCATTTAAATCTGCTAAATATCCCATCAAACTCAATAATTCATTTCTAAAAAATTATGATGAACACACATTATCAATGGTTGAGTTTGACCTATTAAGCAAGCATCATGTTGATCTAAGGAAATGCCTTATTGATAACCAAATAGAATGGTCTGTTCACTCTATGAAAGCTTATCTAAATGATCAAGGATTTCTTATAATCCAAACCAAACTCAATATACCAGAGCAACAGAAAAATTCTGATATTGAAAGATTAGGATTGAAGATGAATAGTTTTATAAAAAGAGTTGCAGATTCGCTTATTAAAGAAATTTTGAACGATTCTACCTCGAATTTACACCCACTAAAAGGTCTTTACAATTTTGGAGTTTCAAATACCTTTTTATTTGATCAACATGTATTTGAGTTTTCACAAATTGATATTTCTGATCCATTTCAATCTGAAAAATATTCAGGCAAAGGGGAATGGTCTTTTTTTATATGGAGCCTGAGAAAAGATTCTACTCATGTGATTAATGAAATCTTAAATATTAACGCTCTTGCCCTATTTAACTCTGTTTTACTTGAGTATGCTACTGAACTTAATCTAAAGACGATCGGATCTATTTTATCGGGTAAAAAAACGGATTCAGATAAACTTCGTGAGTTTTACTCCTTCGTGGATTATATTCATTTTAATATAAAGATAATTAAAAAAGAGCTTCTTGATCACCAAATTCTATTGCTAAGATTCTTTAGAGAAAAGATAAATCTTGAAGAGAAGGAATCGATTTTTAACAAGTCTAGATCAAGCCTTAAATATAGCATTGAATCTATAGAAGCCAAAGAGCAGAAAAAAGGGGCCAAGATAGTACAGATTATGTTAAGCTTTTTTACTGGTATTACCATTTACTCTGTGATTAATGATTTGGTCAACTTTTTTAAAATGGATATTAATTTTTCATTTTCTTTCTTATCCTTGAATTCAATCATTGTTCTGAGTGTCACCATTTTTATGATTATTGTGTTTATTGTACTTTATAGAAAATCATAAAAATACAGATTCTCATAAGAAAAACTCAGCCTCATTACCTATAAATAGTCTTTTTATTTATAAACTTCTTTTCTGATTAAGAAGAACTGATCATCGATAGTTTGCTGGCAGTTTTTGAATTTCCAATTGCATTTCTTTTCAACTGGAAGAGAACGGGCCGCTAGTAGAACTTTATAGTGCTTTAGAATGAATTGAAATAGCAACTAAATATATTAGTTTTGTTTTTGTTTATTTCCATTTATTTATGCTCCGGATTCGTAAAACGATCAGCATTAAAAAAACTAATTTTATACTATTAATACCCGAGCGATTTGCCATTTTTTAAGATGATGAACCTCATTTATAATCGTGTTTAGATCAATTGAGCCACCATAGAACTGATACAAGGTATGCAAGCAGGTAGGGCCGCAGGTCGTTTCGTTCGGTTGTGGTTTTATAGGAATTGATAACAAGTTTTTTAAAGCCTCTCTGATTTAACGGGAAATAAATTGAATTAAAAAATAAGATGAAAAAACGAGATTTTATCTATACTCAGAGATTATTTATTCAGAGGGGTTATACAAACTCATTTTTACCGGCCTTCCAGCCCGACCAAAGTTTAATGAACGCTACTAAGAAGAGGAACAAAAGAGGAATCGTCCAATTTTGGGTAAGGTCAAAAAAAGCACCAAACAGAACCGGGCCAACAGCGGCTATTGTATAACCAATGGACTGCGACATTCCCGAGAGTTCATTTGCCGAATCTGAATCACGGCTTCGCAGTAAAATAAAGAATAGTGCGAGTCCAAAACTACCGCCGAGGCAAAAGCCAAGGATGGCAGACCAGATTGCCACAAACAAAATTGATGACTGGAACACTAATCCAATTATGCTAACCATCTCAAAAAATGCAATCCAGAAAACGAGAGTCTGTTGGTTTGATTTTTTTGACGCCAGGGGAGGAATTGCAAACGTACCCAAAACGCCTACTCCATGCATAATGGAAAGCATCCAGCCTGCATGCGAAGGTGTCATCCCGCGATCGATTAATATTTCCGGTAACCAGGCAGTGAGGGTGTAAAATGTTAGAGACTGAAGGCCGACAAAAATTGCGATGTGCCATGCAAGTGCTGAGGTTCCCAAATCCCGCAGTGAGGAGCGGAAAGATTTTCTCATGATGACGGGCATATTTACCTTCAGTTGCGGTAGCCATGCAAAGAATGCCAGTGCTGATAATATTCCCCAGCTCGCCAAAGTCCATCGCCATCCTAAACCTGCACCTTCAGAAAGAGGTATACTTACGCCGGATGCAATCGTAGCCCCCACGCCCAACATGGATGAGTAAATACCCGTCATTAAACCGGCTTTTTGAGGAAATTGTTTTTTTACGATTCCCGGCAGCAAGACATTTCCAAGTGCTATGCCGATTCCCAATATCAGCGTTCCACCAAATAACGCCAGGTGAGCGGGGATGACTCTTAGAAAAATTCCAATTGTAAGAATAGACAACGCAAATGCCATGGTTCCCTCTGTTCCCATTTTTCGAGTGAAAAGTGGTGTGAGAACTGAAAATATTCCAAAAGCCAAAACCGGCAGTGTTGTGAGGAGTCCGATCAGGCTGTTTGAGAGCCCGGTGCTCATCCTGATCTCGGTCACCAAAGGACCAACCGCAGTTAATGAGGGTCTCAGGTTCAGAGAGATCAGAATGATGACAAGTATTAGTAAGTATTTCTTTTTTTGATCGGTAGACATTCGCCTGTATTTAATAGGCTCACAAAGTACAAAGAATCCACTTGCTGATAAGGAAAATCTTTATCGATGTGGGGCCTTATCTTCAATTATGAAATACAGGGTTTGCGACATTAATTTACGATTCAAAGCATTTTTTAAGATCTTGAATTCATGAAACATTCAATTTTACTACCATCTTTTATCTTATTCTATAGCATCTGTTTTTTGTGGATGTCAGGCTGTTCATCCACGTCAAACTCTGTTGAAAATGTACCCAGTCAAGTATTGCTTTCAAGTTCGGAAGCTTTGATGATTGAGGGGCGTACAATTACACTCTCTGCCACTTTGAGCAGGGATTATGTCCCAAACTCTTCAGAGGATGAAAGTCCGTTGATTGCAAGAATAGAAATTGTGGCATCAAAGGGTGAGGCCATGCCTGAAGGCCTGAATACAGACGCTGTTTGGGTAATGGTTGATGATCAGGTTTGGGGATCATCTTATTCCGGTGAACAACTTAAAGATGACAAAACCCGAATTGTTAAAATTGCAAATGAAGGACCGAAATTTGGAATTGGGAAAAAGGCAGTGGTCATCGTTCGCATCCATTATAGTGGTGCCACATACTTGTTGAGGGCCAACAACCAGGAGATAGTGCGGGCAAATTAATGGTGGTGCTAATGGATTTTGGTAAGAAGATAATTGCACTTGTCATAGTTTATGCTTCATTACTGTATTCCGAATTGTTTACAATACGTACAATTCCTAATTTTGAGTTTAAAATCACCATGAGGTAATTTTTGAAACAAGCCAAAATCATGTCGGAAGAGGATGTTAATCGCACCTATCTGCGATTCGCATATCAATTCCTGGAACCTCACGATAATCCATCCGAGCCTGCAGTGATTGGGATGCAGACGAGAGGGGTTTATATCGGACGACGAATTGTGAGTATTATTGAAGATATCAGCGGCACCAAGCCCGATTTTGGAGTTCTGGATGTCACATTTTATCGGGATGATTTTCGATCGAAGCTTAAAATGCCGGAAGTAAAAATTACCGAAATCCCCTTTGATCTCTATAATCGGGATGTCATTTTAGTGGATGATGTTCTCTATACCGGTCGTACTGTTCGCTCCGCGATGGACGCGTTGATGGATTATGGCAGGCCCAGAAGTATAAAATTTTGCTGTATGATTGATCGTGGACACAGAGAGTTGCCAATTCGATCAGACTATGTAGGTCTCACGGTTCCAACTCATGCTGATGAAGAGGTCCAGGTGAAAGTAAAAGAGCTTGACGGGGAAGATGCAGTTTATGTTCTGAAGGGAAGGGGGACAGATGCCTGAAACCACAGATTATAGCTTCAATCAAAAGCATCTTCTGGGTTTAGCAGATTATAGTAAGGAGGATATTGAATATGTTCTCGAACAAGCCAAAACATTTCGCGAAGTATTAGACCGTCCCGTTCCTAAAGTTCCCACACTGCGTGATAAAACAATCGTAAATCTCTTTTACGAAAACAGTACACGAACCCGCTTATCTTTTGAACTTGCCCAAAAGCGTATGGGAGCCGATGTGGTAAATTTCTCTACAAGTTCCTCGAGTACTAAAAAAGGAGAATCGCTAAAAGATACGATCCGAAATATCAGTTCAATGAAAATTGATATGGTGGTTGTTCGGCACGAAAGCCCGGGCGTTCCTCATTTTTTAACAAGATGTGTTGATGCCGCCATTTTAAATGCCGGTGACGGTGCGCATGAACATCCAACGCAGGCCCTGCTGGATATGTTTACCATTCAACAGGAATTGGGGGCTGTTGAAGGTAAAAAGATCGCAATTATAGGTGATATAAGTCATAGCCGGGTAGTTCGGTCGAATATTATTGGTATGAAAAAAATGGGAGCCGAAGTAACCATTTGCGGGCCAAAATCTCTTATGCCAAATCATGTTAATGCACTTGGAGCAAATGTATCATACAATCTTGAAGATACGCTACAGTGGTGTGATGTGGCGATGGCACTTCGAATACAATTGGAACGAATAGAAGGGGCTACGGATCTGTTCCCCAGTCTCCGGGAGTACCACCAGCTATTCGGAATTCGAATGGACCACCTTGAAAAATATCCTCAGTTCACGGTTATGCATCCGGGGCCAATTAACCGGGGCGTAGAGATGGAAAGTGAAGTAGCGGACAGCGACAGGGCTGTAATTTTAGACCAGGTTACGAACGGACTGGCAGTCAGAATGGCGATTCTATATCTGCTCAGTGGTGGTGTAAGAATTTAAATCCCTCTTCTTTCTTCTTAAACCACGAATAAAAAAATTAAACTAACCTCAACTTTTTTTGTTGGTTAACGTAGATAAGATCTGCAAAAGTTATTATTTTGACTGTCATTCAATTTTTGACCGTTAGTCATTATGGAGAACAAACTTACAAGGAAAGAGCGAGAACGCAAAGCCCGTAAAGAGCTCATTATCGATGTAACCGAAAAGATCATTGAAGAGCGGGGTTTTGAAAATATAACGATGGATGAAATTGCTGAGAAAGCGGAAATGGGGAAAGGTTCTCTCTATCTTTATTTCAAAAACAAGAATTCAATTTTTTTGGCCATTTGTGATCGTGGATCCAAGATTTTGACTCAAGCTATGAGCCAGGTTCTTGCAAAGGATATTACAGGTTTGGAAATGGTAGAAAAATTGGGTCAGACTTATTTTGAATTTATTACTAATAACCCATTGTATTTTAATGCCTTCAATTATTATGAAGGTTTGAGAAATCGTGATGCTTTGCCTGAAGGACCTATGGCCGAAAAATGTGAAGAAAACGCGCGGCAGGCTATGACATATATTGTACGTTCTCTGCAAATAGGAATGCAGGATGGAAGTATCGATTCAACATTTGATCCAAAACAACTCGGCCTGATTATCTGGGGTGCCTCTAAGGGAATCGTCCATATGGCGTTTATGAAACAGAAAGAAGACCACATGGCAGTTCTCGACGATATCGATTTCAGCCTCGAGTCACTGATTGCCACATTTATGCAGTTGGTTGGAAAGGGAATGAGAAATTATGACTATCAGTCAGAAAATGTGTAACAATGATATGAACCGTTCGTAATAAGTATCTGTTTAAATAAGATTTTTGAATAAATAAGGACATGCAGCTAACAAAGAATCAACTAACAAGACTTTTTGTAACCACTCTTATTCTCTGTTTAGGGACATTTCAGGTGGCTTTCTCGCAAGATATAGAGGTTGAATTACCTGAGAATAACGAACTAACTATAGACCAGGTAATCAAACTTTCGGTCGTAAACAATCCGGAAGTGAAGCGGGCAATATTATCCGTTGAAAATGCAGATGAACAGGTGAAGCTGGCATGGAGTGAAGTTTTGCCGGATGTAACAAGTTCAGCTACATTTACACGCAATATTGAGATCCCGGTTAACTTTGTACCAGCCACATTTTTTGATCCCAATGCAGATCCGGATGAATTAGTACCCCTTCAATTTGGTACTGATAATAATTGGCAAGGCGGAATTACAGTTTCGCAAAATATTTTTCGGGGCGAGGCAATTGTGGGAATAAGCAGTTCAAGTGTGTTTAAATCGGTGCAGGAGGAAGCTCTGCGGTCAACTATTCAGCAGATTATCACCCAGTCAAGGAAAGGATTTCATGCGGTTTTGATTGCTGAAGAACAGTTACGTTTGCAGGAAGCAACAATTGAACGGATCGAAGAAAATCTTGAGGAAAACCGATCAAGATATGAGGCCGGGTTGATTGAGGAATACGATGTACTCCGCCTTGAAGTTCAACTGGCTAATCAACAACCGCAACTGAAAGATGCTCAACTTTCAGTTGAAGAAGCTTACCGAAATCTAAAAGAGGTGATGGCTCTCCCTCTGGATTTGCCATTGGAGATTGTTGGAAGTCTGAGTGAGTATCAAATCAACAATCCCGCGGAAGGTGGCAATGAAAATGAAACGATATACAATATAGTTGAAGCTACCCCACTCCCGATGCTTAACGAGAGCGAGGCTTTAGATGTAATGAGGAACAAACGGGGCGATTTAAGGGTTTTGGAAGTTCAGCAAAGCCTGAAAGACCGAGAAATCCGGGCAATTAAAAGTCGTTTTTTACCAACTGTCACTGCAGATTATAATCTGCAATGGACAGCTGCCCAGCCGGGCACTCCAAGACCTTTTGAAAGTGCAGTTAGATTTCAAACGCTAATGGTGAATGTGAGTGTTCCAATTTTTACCGGTTTTGAGAGAATGGCAAATCTGAATATCGCACAGATTGAGAAAAGAGACCTGGAGGTCCAGGAATGGGCGGCTGAAAAGACCGCGCTTAATGAATATGAAACAACTTTAGAGCGTTTGAGAAATCTTGAAGAGACTGCTAACGCCAGAAGGCAGGCAGTAAACCAGGCTCAGCGCGGATACGAGATTGCCGTTAATCGATATGAAAACGGAGTGGGGTCGCAACTTGAGGTGACTGAAGCAGAACTTCAGGTGCGTGAGGCCGAACTAAATTATGCGCTGTCCGTAACAGATTATTTGAACTCGAAGGCAGACTTTGATTTAGCTATCGGTATGGTACCAATGATTGACGAAACTGAATACGAATTTTAAAACGGACCAAAACTACTAACAATGAAAAATTTTCAAACAGCAATAATAGTAATCCTTACTTTTGGGTTTTTATATGCCTGCGAGACAGAGACTGCCGAGGTTGAACAGGCTGTAAAAACAGTAAATGTGGAAACACAGCAAGTGGAGCCTGAAATTTTTGAGAGTTATCTGCAACAGGTAGGTACGGTAACAACAAACCGTGATGTGCGTGTCTCTTCAGAGGTAAGCGGCCGGATTGTGAACCTTAATAAAGAAGAAGGAGAACAAGTACAAGAAGGCGAAAGAGTTATCAAAGTCGATGACCGAAAACTACAGCAAGAAATCAATCGCTTACAGGCCACAACATCTCAGGCAAAAGAAAATTATGAGCGCCTGAAGCGTTTGTACGAAGAGCAGGATATTGGCTCTGAAATAGATTACCTGAACGCTAAGTATGCGTATGAGCAAAATTTGGCTGCTCTGGAATCAATACGGGTTGATCTTGAAAACACATCGATATCTGCACCATTTACCGGCATTTTAGAAACTGTATTGACCGAAGTGGGTGAGATGGTTTCACCCGGCACACCGGTTTTCAGGCTCATCAGCAGGCAAAGTAAAAAAATAGAACTCGGAGTTCCTGCACGATTTGCCGGTTCAGTTGATTTAGGTGATATGGCAGAAGTTTGGTTCGATTATGATACCGAAACCAGGTACCAGCTTCCGGTAACGTTTATCGGGAATACAATTGATCCCATGAATCGAACATTCACAGTTGAAATTGATCTGCCAGCTGAATTGAACCAGGTAAAAATTGATATGATTGCGAATGTACGACTACGTACAGAACGGATTGAAGATGCTATAGTGGTCGGAGAAGAGTATGTATTCCAAAAAGGCGGAAAAAATGTAGTATATGTTTCTTCGCAGGATGAGCAGGGTAACCCAATTGCTGTGGAACGGGTTGTGAGCCTGGGGTCAGCTTATGGAAATAATATTGTTATACGTAACGGCCTTGCCACAGGTGATGAGTTGGTGACTGTAGGTGCATCATATCTGCAGGACGGCTCCAGAATTGTGAATGTTGAAGATGAGCAATCTCAGATGGTTGCCGAACAAGAAAGTGAGTAGAATTTAGCTATGAGCAAAGATCTAAACAGTAGTCCTATCAAAAAATCGATGGCCCCGGCGGAAGACCGGAAAGAGTTTGGCCTGAGTTCATTTTCCATCAATAACAGGGTAAGTGTCCTCGTAATGGTGGTTCTGATTGCGATATTGGGAGTCCAGTCGTACATGTCCATTCCGAAAGAAGCCCAGCCAGATATTACCATCCCGAATATTATTGTGATTACACTCTATCCGGGTGTGAGTCCGGTAGATATGGAAAGTTTAATTACCCGAAAGCTGGAAGAGGAGCTTGCAACAATTTCTGATATTAAGGAGATGACTTCGACCACTACCGAAGGATATTCAAGTATCAACCTGGAGTTTAATACAGATGTAAATATTGATGAAGCGCTGCAAAAGGTTCGTGAAAAAGTAGATTTGGCAAAGCCGGAACTCCCGTCTGCTGCTGAAGATCCGATGATACAGGAGATTAATGTATCTGAATTTCCAATCATGCAGGTGAATGTTTCAGGCTCTTACGGTCTGGATGATCTGAAAATTGTTGCAGAAGATCTGCAGGATCGAATTGAAATGATCCCGCAAGTATTGGAAGTTAACCTGGCTGGTGGTATAGAGAAAGAAGTCCAAGTGGATGTGGATCTCCAGATGCTTAAATACTACGGAGTGTCGATGGGTGATATCATCTTAGCCATTCAGAATGAGAATGTGACCATTCCTGCCGGAACGGTAGATGTGGGAAATAAGAAATTCCTGATGAGAGTTCCGGGAGAGTATGACAGCCCCGCCCCAATCGAAGATATTGTGATAGATGCACCTAACGATGCACCGATCTACATCAGGGATGTGGCTGATGTTCGATTCACTCAAAAAGAGAGAGAATCGTATGCTTATTTGAATGGCGACCCTGTAATTACACTATCTGTAACTAAAAGAACGGGTACGAACATTATTGAAGCGGCCCAAAGTGTGCGAAACATCATCGACCAACGGCTACCCGGAATGCCACCCACTACAAACGTGAAAATTACCTCCGATATGAGTGAGGAGATCAACATGATGGTGAGCAGCCTGGAGAATAACATCATCTCAGGTCTGTTTCTTGTAGTAGGTGTGCTGCTTTTTTTCCTGGGGGTTCGGAATGCATCCTTTGTAGGCATCTCAATTCCATTGTCGATGTTCATATCGTTCATTGTGCTTCAGGCTTCGGGAATCACTATGAATATGATTGTCCTGTTCTCCCTGATTCTTGCACTGGGGATGTTGGTGGATAATGCGATTGTAGTCGTAGAAAATATATTTAGGTATCTCGAGGAAGGGTACGATAATTTCGAAGCAGCAAAAAAAGGAACCGGTGAGGTTGCTCTGCCGATTATATCTGGAACCATGACGACATTGGCGGCTTTTCTGCCCATTGCTTTCTGGCCCGGAATTGTAGGTGATTTCATGTCCTATCTGCCAATTACGCTGATTATCACATTAAGTAGTTCGCTGTTTGTAGGGTTGGTTATTAATCCAGTACTGTGTGCTGTATTTATGAAGCTGGAAACAGATGATGGTAACAGAAAGGCAACTCTAACGAAAAAAGGAAAGTGGGCACTAAGAATAATTGGAGCGGTACTTCTTGGAATGCTTCTCGTTGGAAACCCAATTTTTTGGGGAATGGCCATTATTCTCGGCGCGATCTTATTCCTCAGTTTCAAGTATTTCATGAAGCCGATAAGTTTATGGTGGCAGACAAGAGGGCTGAATAAAGTTCTTACTTACTATGAATCCACACTTAAATGGTCTCTCGGACATCGGTTTACAGTACTTGGAATTTCATTCTTTGTTCTGATTTCAAGCTTTGTGGTATTTGGAGTTTTTAATCAGGGTGTTGAATTCTTTCCTGAAGATATCCCTCCCAAGCGAGTGTATGTACAGATTGAAACTCCGGCCGGAACAAATGTAGAATTTACCCGGCAGATTGCACAAGAATTGGAAACCCGTTTGGATCAACTGGATAATTACAGCGACGTTGAGACTATTGTAAATACGCCGGGTGCTCCCGTTTCAAGCGGAATGGATATGAGCGGCGGTAATACAGCTAACAGGGGTACGATTGTTCTTAGTTTTGTGGATTATAATGAGCGAGTTGGAAGCACATTTGATTCAATTGAACAACTTCGAGAAATTCTTCCAGCAGGAATTGCGGGTGCTGAAATTACTGTTGAGAGGCAACAAGATGGTCCTCCAACAGGGAAACCGATCAATCTTGAGATTGTAGGACAGGACTTGGAACAGCTCGATTCAATCTCCCAGGAAATTCTCAGCATCCTGGAAAATGATCCCATTTATGGAAAATTGGATGGACTTGAGACTGATTTGCCAGAGCCCCGCCCTCAAACCAGGATAACTGTTGATAGAGAAAAAGCTGCCATATACGGTGTTAATACAAGCAGTGTCGGGAATACAATCCGGCAGGCTATTAACGGTGTAGAAGCCTCACAGTACAGGGAAGGTAATGATGAGTACGATATCATTGTTCGCCTTGCTGAGAAGTATCGTGAAGACTTAAGCACGCTAAATAATCTTACGGTTATGGGTGAAGAAGGTCGCCAAATTCCACTCTCTGAAATTGCTGAATGGCATGTTGAGGAAGGCTATGGAGGTATCCGGCGGATCGATCAAGATCGTGTAGTATCCGTTCAAGCAGATGTGCGAAGTAACTTCAACAGCAATGCAGTACTTGCCGAGGCACAGCAATTGCTGGAACCTCACTTGCAGAACCTTCCAAGTGGTGTAACAACATCGTGGACGGGACAAAACGAGGAACAGGATGAGGCCCAGGAATTTTTGACGAACGCATTTTTAATAGCCCTGGCACTGATGGCATTCATTCTCATATCACAATTTAATTCCGTTGCAAAACCATTTATTGTGTTGACATCCGTTATTATGTCGATATCTGGTGTGTTGTACGGGTTAATCGTTTTTCAGATGCCATTTGGTATCATCATGACGGGAATCGGTGTGATTTCTTTAGCCGGTGTAGTCGTTAACAATGCCATTGTGATGATCGACTATATCGATATCCTGAGATCAAGAGATAAAATGAACCTTTACGATGCATTAGTTCAGGGTGGGCTTGTGCGTTTTCGGCCTGTAATTTTAACGGCGATAACAACAACACTGGGACTTGTTCCACTTGCCATTGGGTTTAACCTCGATTTCATCGTGTTGGCAAACGAACCGATGCTATTCTTGAACAATATCGGTGAATATGTATACTGGGGCGGTGTCCAGGCAGCGTGGTGGAGTGGAATGGCAATAGCTGTCATTTGTGGTTTAATGTTCGCCACTTTCTTAACATTGATCCTCGTTCCGGTGTTATATTACATCATTGAAGAAGCGCGCAGAGGCACAAATAAATACTTCTTTGATACAATAAACCCTGCAATTATTATCGATCACAGTGATGTGATAAAACAAAACGGATTACCAAAAACAAAAGAACAAGAACCAGAGAAAGAATACCATCACTAAGATTCGCATTGGACTGGCGGTTGAACTCCCATTGAAAGTGGTAACTGCCAGTCCATTTTTTTATTATTGAGTGAAAATTTAAACCAATTTTATAGATTTGATCCAACGTCCACAGACTGTTTACTTAATTATCGCGGCAATTGTAAACCTCACCGTATTCTTTAATTCAATTTACAGCCAGGCAATGGCCGATCCAGCTGAATGGATTGGGTATGGACTGGCGATCTCTTTAACGCTCTCGCTATTGATAGCATTAGGATCTGTGTTTGTATACAAAAATCGGCCTGTGCAATTAAAAATCGTTAAAATTGCCACTTATATCCAGATTGTGGCATTAGGATTTGGATCGGGAGTTCTCTTTTCATTAGGCGGATTTGGCACATTTCTTTGGCAAGAAACTATCGGTATAGCATTGATTACAGTCGCTTTGGCGATGTATTGGCTTGCGGGCCGGGGCATCAAAAAAGATGAAGAGTTGGTTAAATCTATGGACCGCATACGGTAACTTCTTTTGAACTTCACTAAGAGATCTCATCTTCCGAGCCTGAGAGGACTCATATTCCTGTTCTTTGGCTTAGTATCATTTGGATTTGCACCGATCCTCGTACGTTTTGGGACTGATGTAGAACCACTGGTGCTTGCCGCACTGCGAACGGCTTTTGCTGTTACTTTATTGATGCCATTCTGGATGACAAAAGGCCTCTCCGTAAAGAATCTTAAAAAGAATGGAGTACATCTTTTGTGGTTGGTTGGGGCAGGCATCTGTCTTGGTCTGCATTTCACCCTTTGGATTGCTTCATTACATTATACATCCGTTGCCTCAGCATCTGTGCTGGTCACGATTCATCCGGTGATTTTAATTATTGCCGAGAGCTTATTGTTTAAGAGATCATTTCGGCCGCTGGTATGGATTGGAGTCCTTGTAGCATTTGGTGGGTCGGCTTTTCTTGGAATTGCTGACAAAACACTTGCTGAGCAGTTCCCAAATGCTCTGCTTGGTAACAGTCTTGCTTTTTCAGCGGCTATTATTTTTGTGATCTATTTTTTAATAGGCAGAAAAATCCGGCAGCATACAGAATGGATTGATTATGTGTTTCACGTTTACTTCTATGCAGCAATAACCTGCGTTATTTTGTCGTTTATCTGGATTGGCGGTATGCCGGTTGTAACAGCATCGTCCATAGTAGTAGGTTTGGCATTGGCTGTTGGTCCCACCATCCTGGGACATGGATCCATGAATTACGCAGTGAAATATGTTTCTCCCACACTTCTATCCACACTTATTTTATCTGAAGCAGTTTTTGCAGCAATTGCCGCCTATTTCATATTTGACGAAATCCCCTCTCTTTTATCCATAATCGCAATGATTACAATCATTTGTGGTGTATCATTAACGTGGTCTAAGAGGCTCAAAAAGCAGAATAAATAACTATTAAAAAAACCTTGAATGTTGAATTTTTGTTCATTCAAAACAAAACTGCTAATTTGGACGTAGAGATAAAGGTAAAAATGGAACAAAGATTTTTTTAAAGCATTTAAGTTCCGGTTAATCAGTTGTTTCTGTCCGGCAAATGATTTACATAAAAACTACGTTATATAGATTGATTTAAAATAGTTGAAGGTTACGTTATCATATTTTTCGGATTTTATAAATAACGATCTTCATTAAACAGGAACGAACCTGTATTTCATGATTCAAAAATCCCCGTTTGTCACCAAAGAGATCAAGAGATTATTTATAATCTCGATGCTTATCTCGTCCGTGGCCCTTTCTTGCACAAAAGATGCCGATAAATCCAATAATTCTTCGGAATCTAACCCTATCACTGTTTTTGATCCGATAGATCGCGATTTCGATGACATCAAAGAGAGCGGTGTACTTCGGATGATTACATTTTACAGCTCAAATACCTATTTCTTAAATCAAGGGATTGAAGTAGGGTTTGAATATGAATTGCTCAAAGAGTTTGCAAGGGAAAATGATCTCGCCGTAGAGGTAATTATTGTCGGTGCCGAAGAAAATCCATTTGATTTGCTCAATAAAGGTGTGGGAGATGTAATTGCAGCAAATTATACCATAACACCGGAGAGAAGAGAGGTAGCCAAATTTACACGGCCGTACAATATTGTTGACCAGATGGTTGTCTATTCTTCAGAATTAAGGGATAGGCCACAAACTCTTGATGAACTTTCAGATTCAGGTATCCCGATCTCTGTACGCCGAAATAGCTCGTATTACTCCCGATTAATGGAGTTGAACGAAGAGGAATATAATTTTAATATTGATCCAATATCAGATGGGATGGATACCGAAGCAGCTTTATTCCAGGTGGCCGAAGGTAATTTAGTTGCTACAGTATCTGACGATAATATGTACAACTCCTCAAACCGATATATGGAAGGGTTATACCCCGGTCCGGTAATTGCAGAGTCTGATACGATAGCTTGGGCTATTCGAAGCAATACAACGGAACTGGAATCGAAAATGAACCGGTACCTATATAAACATTTTCGATTTTCAGAGGATAAGGATGAACCACGCAGGTCAACTTTCCTGAATGTGCTCAGAAAAAAATATTTTGAGCAAAGCAGACAGATGGCCCAGTATTATAATCCAGAGTGGCAATACCAATCGATGGGGGTCATTTCTCCTTATGATGAGATGATTCGAACAGTTGCAGATTCGCTGGATATTGATTGGCTGATGTTAACGGCTATGGTTGCACAGGAGTCGAGCTTCAATCCCAATAGTAAGAGTTGGGCCGGTGCAGTTGGTTTAATGCAGATTATGCCTCAATTTGTCGATTCTACAGCGTATGAGAACTACCAGGAACTCTACGATCCTATGACAAATATCAGGTTGGGTGCAGGCATCATCAAAGAACATATAGAACATTACTCATATATCGACAGTACCGAACAGCAGTGGGCTTTTGCACTTGCCACCTATAATGTGGGGCAAGGGCACATGGCTGATGCACGTCGTTTGACAATCGACCAGAATAAAAATCCAAATGACTGGGATGCAGTTTCCGGTTCGTTAATTAAACTGATGCAACGGCGTCACTATCAAAAAGCCCGGTATGGGTTTGCACGCGGTATTGAACCGGTACAGTATGTTGAAGAGATTATGAACCGGTACCGAACGTACCAGGCAATTCTTGCGCTTACTGAACAACAGCAAGCTGCCGGGTTTACAAACGTTTTAGGGCCTACATTTAATCGCTAAGTCCTTTCGCTCTGATGATCAGGAGAGTTAGATCGTCAAATAGTTTTTGATTTGAAAAAGCGAGGACGTCTTTCACAATTGCATCTAAAATCTCTTCTGATGTTTTGTCCCTGTTTTTTAAAATGCATTTCTTCAGTCGCGTAGTGCCGAATTCCTCTTCATCGTTGTTCATCGCTTCATTTACGCCATCCGTATAAGATATTAGAAGATCATTTGGGTTAAGCTGGACATCCGCTTGTTCATAAGGTGCCATGGTTTCCATCGCCCCAAGTAACAATCCACCTTCAGACAGTTCTTCAAATGTATCAGAGTTTTTCCGGAGCAAAAGAGGTGGATTGTGTCCGGCATTTACGTATCGGAGAATTTTATGTGTACTCAAATATTTTCCCCAGAAAAAAGTGATAAATTTATCAGAGGGTGTATTTTTATAGATTAGGTTGTTGATCCGTTCAGTTGCCTCTGAAAGTGTAATGTCAACCGGAAGTAAAACGTGCAACATCGATTGTAAATTCGCCATCAAAAGAGCAGCAGGAACGCCTTTCCCGGTTACGTCGGCAATTGCCAAAATTGTATTTCCATCGGGTGTCCTTGCTACATCAAAATAATCTCCACCTACTTCTCGTGATGAGATTGTTCGGGCAGCCAGATCAACACCATTCACTTCTGGAATAGGATCGGGCAGTAACCCTTCCTGAATAGATTTTGCAATGGATAACTCCTCCTCCATTCTCTCTTTATCAATCCGCTCTTCAAGGAAATAGGTTTTTTGAATTGAGATAACTGCAAGGTTTGCCAGCGATTTCAGGAAATTAAAATCAGTTTCAGTATAGGGTACTTTATTGGCTCGTTCACCAACTCCAATGATGGCCACTTTTTCGTTTTGGACAGAGATACTGATTAAAGCGGCGATGTTATTTTCATAAATCCAGGGATAATCATTCGCAAATCGCTTATCAACTTCTACTACATCATCTTCTGTAGTTTTAAAAATATGTTCAATACGTGAAGGATCCGGTTGTTTCTTGAGTCCGCTTGAGGCTAGTAAACTTATTTCATCCTGGTTTTTATAGATAAGAAAAAACGTTCGGATAAAAAGCTGACCTAAGAGCGCGAATTTAAATATTCTTGAAATTTTTTCACGATCCACTAACAGATTAAACTCTTTCGAAAGGTCGAACAGTGTGTTTAATTCATGAATGCGCCTATCCAGATTTCGATACGTGTTTGTAAGCTCGGTAAAAAGTTGAGAATTGACGAGTGCAGCTGTTGAGATAATACAAAGCCCTTCAATAAACTCAAGTTCATGTTCTTGAAAAGCTTCTTTGTTTGCTTTTCCGCCAAGAAACAAAATTCCGTGATGGTTGTTGTTTGTGCGGAGATTGAAAAATAAGCTGTTGCCTACATCAACAAGTAATTTCTTTATCGATGCATCTGCTTTTTCTGCCTTAAAATAGGCAACCTCTTTGCACTCCTCTTTACCCAGAACTTTATACTGCTTTTCTTCTTCGAATTTGGGCAGGCCCTTTGATTTTTTTAGAGTATAGGAATTTGTTCGAGAATCATAAATGAAAATTGCCGCCCGCGGGACAAGTAGTCGCCCCATAAGAATTAGCAGAAGATTGTTAATGATGAATTCACTATTGCGTGATTCAACAAGTATTCGGCTGGTTTCGAGAACTGTTTTTAGTTCAAATTTCGACTGAAGTTCACTGTTTTTGTCGGATTGATCCACTCTGCCCTGTCAATTTTTGTTCTTGCACATTCGAAGTACATTTTTGCGATTCTTTGCATGATAGGTTACTTCGTCCATTAACTTTCGCATTAAATAGACTCCCATTCCGCCTCTCCTTTTTCTCTCAATCTGTTTCTGAAGGCTCGGTTTTTTATATTTTTCCACGTCAAAACCAATACCGTGATCGGTGAGTGTTACAACCATTTTCTCATCATCAAATTCGAGGTTGATGATCACAATTTGGTCGGAATCGTTATTATATGCATGCTTAATGATATTTGTGTATGCTTCATCCACAGCGAGTTGAATATCTGCAACTTTTTGCGCAGAAAAGCCCTGTTCTTTTGCATGTTCGGATACAAAGTTCCTAATTGCAGACAGATTCTGCGTAGAGGCATTCACCCTTTTTTGATATGTGGTAGCCTTATCCAATTAAGATGCTAATTTTCATTTAAAAATTTCTCTACGGCCTCGCTTTCATTTTCAAGGATATCATAGAGAGTAGGAAAGCCGAGAAGATCGAACACATTGTAAACTTTATCATTCATGTTGGTGAGCTTTATATCTCCGCCAATACCTCGCACATCTTCTATATATGCCATAAAAACGCCGAGGCCGGCACTGGCTATATAATCCAACTCACTAAAGTTTACGATAATATTACATTTTTGGTTATTGATAAGACGTTTTAGTGAATCTTCGAGCTGGGATGCAGTATGAGCGTCTAACTCTCCATAAAGATCTAATACCTCAAGGCCGTTTTTTGTACGGTGGTCAATTTTAAAATTTTTCATTTACTCAATGGGCTTAAATTGAATTGATGGAATATATCTAAAATAGGATTAAGAGGAATAGACCGAAAATAAGAATACGGATTGAAGATAGGGAGGTTACAGCAAAAAAATAGGGTATCGTACGTATCCGGTACGATACCCTGACTATTCATCAAGAGAGACGCTACTTGAGCGCAATTCATATTACCAAAAAAGATGCACAAACCACAATCTTTAATTGAAACAATAGGTTGATTCATTGAAAAACGGTCTTTTCTCCTACTACTTTTTACCTACTTGATATCTTAAAATAACTTCACCTGGTGTTTCTTCAAAAGCTCTTATCATCAATCTTAGTTGAAATTAAAAAAGCCATCACATTTTTAAGTGTGATGGCTTTAAAAAAAACAAATAGATGAACGAATTGTTAATCCATTCTTCGAAGTTTGATACTTCTGAACCAAACATCATCGCCATGATCCTGGAGGCCAATGTAACCTTCTTCAGCTACATCTACCCAGTTCTCATTTAGTTCAGGGAATTTACTGTCGGCTACATCTTCTTCCCATTTTGGAGTCCAGAGGTGATATTCTACAACAGCTTCACCGTTTTGTCTGTGAACTACGGTTCCGTCGTATACTATAATTTCACTTGTATTCCATTCGCCCGCAGGATTTGCGTTCTGTGGTTCTGCGGGATAGATGTCGTAAAGGGAAGCAGACTGTCTGTTTCCGTTTTCCCCGAGCATGGCATCCGGGTGTCTTTCATTATCCAAAATCTGGAACTCGGGTGCAGTCATCCAGATGTAATCAAATTCATCTGTTTCCTGTCCGAGGTAGAAGACTCCGGAGTTGCCGCCTTCAGAAACTCTCCATTCAAACTTCAGGTGGAAGTTACTGAAAACTTCATC
>Ga0102943_1000731_pt1 | contig 21529 bp, 20 predicted proteins | sample SalPonC_black_MG_FD_78174 | JGI IMG/M metagenome (GOLD analysis project Ga0102943, IMG submission 78174) | Salt pond soil microbial communities from South San Francisco under conditions of wetland restoration - Salt Pond MetaG... | ecosystem: Environmental > Aquatic > Marine > Intertidal zone >...
CATGGCGCTGCGCATGATCTCCAAAGGTTTTTCAAAGCAGGCCTCAATGTCCCTGCTGGCCTTGGGAGCGGCCAGCAGGTGGGAAAGCTCGGAAAGCTGATTTAACACATCTTTGGCATCGGTATGGGTCTTGTCCATCTTCCCTATCATCTCCGGTTTTGTTACTCCTAGGTCAGGTTCTGGGTATTGTACCGGAATTGGGGCTGAACCTGAATCAATTTTTTGGTATAGGGATGATCCGGGTTGCTGACGATCTTTTCCGGGGTATTCACCTCCACGATATGCCCCTCGTGGATGACGGCCACCCGGTCGCACAGGTACCGGGCTGCGGCCAAATTATGGGTGATAAACAAAAAGGTCATGTTGAAATGCCGGCGGATCCGGGTCAGCAGGTTGAACAGCTGGATGGCAATGGTGGCGTCCAGCATCGAGGTGGGCTCGTCCGCCACCACGAACTCCGGCCTCAGGATAATGGCCCGGGCAATGGCCACCCGCTGGCGCTGGCCCCCGGAAAGCTGGTGGGGATACCGGCTGCAATAGCCAGCCCCCGGTTTCAGGCCCACGGTTTCAAGGACTTCGACAGCGGTTTCCATGCGGCTTTGCCGGGTGCCGACGCCGTGAATCTCAAGGGGCTCACAAATGGTCTCTGCAATGGACAGATAAGGGTTGAGGCTCTGATAAGGGTCCTGGAATATCATCTGGACCCGGGAGCGAAAATCCTTGAGGTGCCGGTCCTGTAATTCGCTTATCCGCTTTCCTTTCAAAAAAATTTCCCCGGCAGTGGGCGCCTCCAGCCGGACCAGCAGCCGGCCGGCAGTGGTTTTACCGCTGCCGCTCTGGCCCACCAGGCCCAAGATCTCGCCCTGGGCGATGGACAGATTAATATCGTTCAGTGCCCAAACCCGGTTCCGGGTTCCCATGCCAAACAGACCCCGTCCGGTGGTATAGGTCTTGACCACCCCCTTCATCTGGACCAGGGGGGTCTTGGCTGGATCATAGTGTTTCATTGATGCTCCTGATCAGGGCCTCATTACAGCAAAAAACCCTGTGAGTCTTTGACACCTCAATCCATTTGGGCCGGGATGACGAGCAGTCAGCGCTGCGCTCCGGGCAGTTCACGGAAAACCGGCACCTGCCGTCTGCCTGAAAAAGGTCCGGGGTTTCCCCCATTTCCGGCACCCTGATATCTGGTTTGCTGTCCAGGCTCAGGTAAGCGCCCAGAAGCATCCTGGTATAGGGGTGTCTGGGAGAGGAAAACACCTCATCCGTGGTGCCTGCCTCCACAATCTGCCCCCCGTACATGACGCAGACCCGGTCACAGACGGATGCCACCACGGCGATGTCGTGGGAGATAAAGATCAGCCCGATTTTCAGCCGGGCCTGGATGGCCCTGAGCCCCTTGAGGATCTGATCCTGGACAATGACGTCCAGGGCGGTTGTGGGCTCGTCTGCAATGACCAGTTTGGGAGAGCAGGCCAGGGCCATGGCAATGACGGCCCGCTGTTTCATGCCGCCGCTGTACTCGTGGGGATAGTCCCAGGCCCTTTCAAGGGGCATATCCACAAGATCGAAGAGTTCTTCAAGCCGGCTGTCCAGGTCTGCTTCGGCTGCCTCGGGATGGTGGGTGATAATGGCTTCCCTGATCTGATCCGCCACCCGGTATACCGGATTAAGGGCATTCATGGCGGCCTGGAAAATCATGGCCATGTCCCGGCCCCGGATCTTTCGCCACTGCTTTTCGGAAAAACAGGCCAGGTTTTTTCCCCGGAACAGGATGTCTCCGCCCAGGACCGTGCCGTTGTCCGGCAAAAGCCCCATCAGGGCCATGCCAATGGTGGTCTTGCCGCAGCCGGACTCTCCTACAAAGCCCAGGGGCCTGCCCGTTTCAAGGTCAAAACAGACATTGTCAATGGCCCTGATCACCCCTGCAGGGGTCTGGTACCCCACGCTCAGGTTCTTTACGGATAACAGGCTCATCCTTGTGCCTGCCTGCGCAGTCTGGGGTCCAGAACCTCGTCCATGGCCCGGCCCAGCATGTAAAAGGCCAGGGTCAGAAGAGAGATGCTGATGCCCGGGGGGATCAGCCAATACGGGGCCTGGAACATGTGGCCGGACTTCCAGACCCATTGCAGCATCATGCCCCAGCTGACCTGGGAGGGGTCCCCGAATCCCAGAAATGACAGGGCCGCCTCCACCAGAATGGCCGAGGTCACCCTGAAGGTCATGTACAAAAAGGCCAGGGGCAAAACATTGGGCATGATGTGGCGGAAAATGATCCGAAAAGAAGAGGCCCCTGCCACCTGGGAGGCCTCGATAAAGGGCCGCTGCTTGAGGGACAGGGTCTGGGACCGGATCACCCTGGAAACAGCCGGCCATCTCAAAATGGCGATGATAAAAACGATGAGCCAGATATTGAACTGACCGAACAAAGAGGCCAGAATCAGCAGGATCACCAGAGAAGGCATGACCATGATGATATCGGCCGCCCGCATGAGAACGGCGTCCCAAAGGCCGCCGGCATAACCGGCCACCATGCCGATGGCCGTGCCCAGAACAATAGAGATAAAGGCCGAGGACAATCCCACGATAAAAGCGACTTTGGCCCCTTCCAGCAGCTGGGCCAGGATGTCCCTGCCCACGTTGTCCGTGCCCAGCCAATGGGTGAGGCTGGGGGGGGTGGACAGGCGGATATCCGGATCAATGCCTGTCATGGGATCATACATAGGGCCCAGCAAAGGCAGACAAAAGCTGGCCAGGGCCATGACCATGAACACGACCATGATAAAAACCCCTGCTTTTGCCACGGGGTTTTTAATAAAAATCTGCCACCCGGCAAAGAAACGGTGAATATAGTGAGTTTTAAGCATCTGGATTGCCGTCCCGGTTCAATAGGTTATCCTGGGATCAACCCAGGCGTAAAGAAGGTCCACAATGAGATTGGCCACCAGCACCACCAGAGCGATGAGCAGAAAGCAGGCCTGGGCCAGGGGATAGTCGTTGTTGCTCACGGCAAAGATCAGCTCCCGGCCAATGCCGGGCCAGGTGAATATCTGCTCGGTCAGGGCCCCGCCGTTGATGGAAAAGGCAAGGTTGAGCCCCACACTGGTAATCACGGGAAGGGCTGCATTTTTTGCCGCATGCTTATCCCGGATCACTGTTTCGCCCAGCCCCTTGGCCCGGGCCGTGATGATATAGTCTTCTTGCAGGACCGAGAGCATGGAAGACCGCATGAGCAGCAGATAGGATCCCAGGTTGATGATGAACAGAGTCATCAGGGGCAGCACCATGTGGTGGGCCAGATCCAGGGCCTTTGCCACAAAAGATCCTGCCCCCACCCACAGTTCCGGGGTCAGGACCCCGCCCAGGGGAAAAAGATTCAATTGATATCCCAGGCCCCAGAGCAGCAACAGGGCAAACCAGGGGATAAACAGGGTGTAGCAGACCAAGGCTGAGATGGACATGATATTGTCCAGGCGGCTGTTCTTTTTCCAGGCCGCGATCTTGCCCAGATAGACGCCGGCAAAGGCCGCCATTACCGTGGATGTGGTAAAGAGCAGGATGGTCCATCCCAGCCGCTGTTTGATGATATCCTTGACGGGCTCCCCATAGTGAAACGATACGCCGAACCGGCCGGTGAAAAAATTTTTCACATAGATCAGGTATTGTTCCCATACCGGACGGTCCAGGCCCATCTGGGAGATGAGGTGATCCATATCCTCGGGGGTCAGCATGGGGTCCACCATCTTTGACACCGGATCCCCCGGAGACAGCCTGAACAAAAAAAACAGCAGGGTCAGAATAATAAAAAAGATCAAAGCGATTTCAAGCAGCTTGACAAGAAAAACCCCGGGTTTCATGCTTAATCCACCGGCTTGACCGTGCACATGGACCAGATGTTGCCGATCCCGTTTACCTTGGACACCCATCCCTTGAACCGCTGGTTCAAGGTGGCTTCGATCACATTGGGGTTATACAGCGGAAGATAGGGCAGATCTGCCAGAATTATCTTTTGCATTTTGTAAATCAGCTGCTGCCGCTCTTCAGGATCAATGGTCCGACGCTGGGCATCGGCAATGGCGTCAAATTCCGGGTTGCTGTAGCCGCTCATGTTCCAGCCCCTGGGCCGGTCGTTTTTAGAGTAGAAAAAGGCCCGCAGATAATCCGGGTCCAGGTTCAGTTTGCCGTACCCCAGGATAAAGGCGTCAAACTCATGCTTGCCCTTGACCGTATCCAGCAGGGCAGTAAAGGCCATGGGACGGGCAAAGGCGGGCATGCCAAGATCCCTGAGCCACTCCTGGACCATGGTACCCACAAAGGCCCGCCGGGGATCGTAATCCGCCGGGGGGGTCAAAATGACAAACTTGTCCATTTTCCTGCCCGAGGGCAGCTGAATGGGACTGGGCTCAACAACGGACCCGTCTTCACCCACCGGCGGGGTCTGCCAGGTATAGCCGGCAGTGGAAAGAATCTTTACGGCAGCCTTTATCCGGTCTTCCCGGGGCAGGCCGTGGCTGTAGGTTTTGACATCGGGGTTGTACCAGAAATGGTTGCCCGAAGGAACCACAGAGTTCATGGGGGTCCCGTAGCCCTGAAGCACCCGGGTCAGGATGAACTCCTTGTCCACCACCGTGGCCACGGCCCGTCTCAGGGCCCGGTCATGAAAGGGGGGCTTGCGCAGGTTGAATCCCAGGTAGTACAGGGCGCTTTTCTTGTTAAAGTACAGGTCAATGTCGTCCTGGCCCTTGAGGTCTTCCAGATGACCGGCCTGGATATCCCACCAATAATAGTCAATATCCCCTTTTTTCAAAGCAAGGATGGCCACATCCGAGGTGCCGTAAACCCTGAATAAAATATCATCCACATAGGGGCCCAGGACATGGCCGCCCAGGGTCAGGCCGGTGCCGAAAAAATAGGGGTTTTTCTTCATGTGGATATAGGCCCCTTTTTTCACCTGGGTCAGAACAAAGGGCCCGGTGCCCATGGGATGGGTCACCACATGGTCCTGGAGGGTGCGGAGGGGTTTTTCCGTGGCCAGGGCCTTTTTGACCACATCCTGCCACTCGGCTTTGGATACAATGGGGACGGTCATGATCCTGGACATGAAAATGGCCGAGGGCTCTTTCAGGTGAAACACCACGGTATGGGGATCCGGGGCATCAATTTTATGGATGAGCTTCCACTTGGAGTAGCGCCCAGGGATCTTGAAATCAAAAAAAAGCTGCCGGGTGAACACAACATCTTCACTTGTAAAATCCGAGCCATCCGACCATTTGGCCTGTCTGAGGGTGACCGTGTAGGTTGATTTTTCCGGGTCAAACACAGGGTCAGCCGCGGCCAGCCAGGGAATGATCTTCAAGGTTTTTGGATGTCGCCGGTACAGGGGCTGGTAGATCTGACTCAGGATTCGTTTGGAATTGGCATCGGTCCCCAGCCACAGATTCAGGGACTGGGGCGCTTCAGGCAGACCGATTTTAAGGTAAAGGGACGGTTTTTCCTTGTGGCAGGATGCTGCCAGCACCAGCACAAAAACCGCCGGTATCAGGATACAGGACAAGTACGAATAAGAACGATCAAACCGATTACACATGTTTCGGATGCCTGGGCGCAATACTCTTCTCCTCAATAAAATCAACCACTTGGACTTCCAGCTTCGCCTGATTCAACTGATTGATCCGCGGGATGCCCCCCGGGCTGATGCAGTTGATTTCAACCAGTTTGTCTCCAATAATGTCGATGCCCACAAAAAAAAGCCCGTCCCGGATCAGGCGGGGCCGGATGCTCTCGCACACGGCCCGCTGGGCCGGGGTCACCTCATGCTTAAAGGCCTGGGCCCCGGTGTGGACATTGGTCCTGAAATCTCCGGTCATACTCCGCCGCCCCATGGCCCCGAGAATCTCTCCGTTGAGCAACAGCACCCTGACATCCCCTTCATCTGTCACGGTTTTCAGGTACTCCTGGACCATCACGGGGATGCGGTCAGGATAGGGCCGGCTGGCCTGGACATAATAGTTGATCAGGGAGTTGAGATTTTCCTCGTCCCGGGTGCTGACCTTGATCACCCCGTAACCGCCGTGGCCCTTCAAGGGCTTGAGCACCATGTCTCCGCCAAACTCATCAATGATTTTTCGCAAACGGTAAGGATCCCTGGACACATGGGTCTGGGGGATGATATCCGGAAAGTTGAGGCTGTAGGTCTTGGAGCTGCCAGTCATCTGCCCGAAGATGGAATTGATGATGAACACATTGTCACTGACCGGGCCAAGGTAATTCATGACCTCGAAATTCAGGGGCGGGTCTTTTCTCAAAAAAATCGCATCCAGGTCGGCAACCATCTCAAAGATGAGTCCCTCCTGATCCAGGCAGGTCTTGAGGGCCTCCCAATAGGCCGCAATCCCCAGATCCTTTGCCACGGTGATGTTTTTCATCCGCGCCACCACCTGGTTCTCCCGGATGTATAAATCATGGGGTTCCAGAAAAAAAACCGTATGGCCACGCTGGTTGCACTCATACATGATACAGGCCGAGGTCTCCCAAGCGGGGTCGATCAACCTGATATCATCCATTAAAAAAGCGATTTTCATAATCTTTTTTCCTGTGTTCCCAGGCTGCACGATTCTAGGACCACTCCTATTTATGCCATGCACCTGGGGTTGTCAAACCCTATCCTGACAAATTAAACGCCTGAAGACAAATCCATTTTTATCCTGTATCCTGAAATTTTTAAATTGATAACCATGATAACGGTGACGTATGAAAGATACCTTGTTTATACAATTTTTCGGCAGGACAAACAGCGGCTGGTTTGACCTGTGCAACGGATTTTCCGACACCTGGGACCTGTGCGCTGCCAAAGGGGATATGTACTGGGTAAAGCAATCAGGGGACGTCTCAAGCTGGTACGATGAAGCCGCCTACCAAGAGGTTCTTCTGCCCATTACCAAAGGAACGGTCTTTGTCAGCGCCTCTTACGTCAACCACCTGTACCAGGCCTATACCTGGGCCCTTGCCTATCCAGACATCACTTTTGTGGTCGGCGGCCCTGTGGCTGCGGAACGGGCCACCACCCAAAGGGGATGGCAATCTGTTCATTTCAAGGTCACCCAAGCCCTGCCAACCAACCTGACCCTTACCGGCCAAAGCGTGGCGTCCTGGTTCAACGTGCCTGAGTTTTCTGGGCCCTGGACCCTTGAGGTTCCCGATGTCGTGCCCCGGGACAGCCGGGTCTATTTTTCATATACCCTGGAAAACCTCTGCTATTGGAAAAAATGCCCCTTCTGCTCCATTGCCCAGCACACTCCGGCCCATGCCCGGCACAGGAAACATTTTAACCTGGAGTTTAAGGATATGGCCTATGACGGACACAAAATCATCCGCCTGAACACCGGTTCCATCACCCCGGCCATGATCCGGACGCTGCTTCCCAGGCTTCCCCAAAGACAGGATTTGGAGTACCGCTACTTCATGCGGGCCAACCGGGCCGAGACACAGGCGCTACGTGATGTGGTAACCCAGCTTGACGGTCAGATCCCCGCCTCTACTCTGGGATTCGGCATTGAGTTTCCCTCGGACCGCATGTGGGCATATCTGAACAAGGGCACTTGCATGGACGAAGTCATGGAAACCCTGGACTTCTGCCGTGAAAGCGGATTCAAGGTAAACGCCAACATGATTCTGGGATGGAACAACCTTGTGGAGCAGGACCTCAAGGATCTGGAATTTTTCATGGGCAACCTTGCGGAAAGCGCCGTCACCACCCTGCAGCTGCGCTGGCTCTTTGCCCATCCCTATACACAGATATACGAAGAATACCAGGGCAAGGAAAACAGCATCACCCTTGGGCCTTTCGACTGCGGGTTCAACGTCCGGGTCAATGACCGACAAAAAGAGTTGAATCGGGCCGCAGCCGACATCATCCGGGACAAATGTCAGGAGAAAAAGATCACGCTGCAGGGGTATAATAACCTGAAAAAGGGAAATCTCCAGGCCCCTTGATGTGGTCATCTATGACGAATCAGGAAAAGCCCTTTGGGCTTGACATTATAGCTGATTTATAATTGGATAAGCGCTATTGTCACCAGGTCATTTTAGGGTTTATCATGAAACAAATCTTGCAAATGCCGCCATGGTCACTGGCGGGGCTTGTCCTACCCGTGCGGCTGCGTCTTGAGGCAGATTGATGCAGAAAAAATTATTTGACCTTTTCAAGGTTTACGAAGAAGAGGTCAGCCTCCTGCTCTGGACAGCGGCATTGTTGTTCATCGTCCGAAGTTCAGGCATTATCCTGAACAACTATGCGGAAACCGCCTTTCTTAAACGGTATGGGGTGGAATACCTGCCCGTGGTGAACATGGTCAATGCCGTGGTCACCATGTTTATCACAGGAATTGTCGCAGCCATGCTCAACAAAATATCCGGGGCCCGGCTTTTGTCCAGGATCTTTGTCTTCTCCGGCATCCTGGTCTTGGGCATTCGCCTGCTCATCCCCTTTGGCTATGACATTCTCTACCCCCTGCTGTTTATGCTTAAAAGCCAGTTTGAACTGCTCCAGGCCCTGCTCTTCTGGAACATGTGCAACGATCTGTTCAACACCCGCCAGTCCAAACGCCTCTTTCCCCTGCTCACGGCCGGAGGGGTCATCGGCCTGATCCTGGGCTCAGTGGGCACCCCCTATTTTGCCCGGATGTTCACCCTGGACAACCTGCTCTACCTGTATCTTGCAACCACCGTCACGGGCATGCTCATTGTCCAGGCCATGGGCAGAAGCTTTCCCTCCCTGATTTTTCCGGAAAAATCTGGCACCGGCGGCAAGCCCAGGCCGGCCATGCTGCAAGAGATAAAAAATGTCTACCCCCTGATCAAGGACTCGGTCCTCGTCAAAATCGTTTTGGTCCTGACCTTTATGCCCAATGTGGTCATTCCCATCATGAACTACCAGTTCAACTATGCGGTCAATGACCAGTTTGCCTCGGAGGCGGAGATGATCGCGTTTTTCGGATATTTCAGGGGCGGGCTTTACACGGTCAGCCTCTTTATCCTGCTCTTTGTGGGACGGATATACGGCCGGTGGGGACTGCCCGTGGCCCTGATGTTCCATCCTTTCAACTATATGCTGGCCTTTTTCGCCTTTTTGTTCAGATTTGACGTGTTTGCCGCCATGTATGCCAAGATGTCCACCAATATTCTGAGAACCACCATTAATGTTCCGGCCAACGGCATTCTCATCGGGCTTTTCCCCGCATCCTACCGGCACATGATCCGTCCGTTTCTGCGGGGGACCGTGGTGAGACTGGCCCTGCTCACCGGCTCCACCCTGATCCTGATTTCCACCAACCTCTTTCACCCCCGGTACCTGACCCTGGTGGCCCTGCCCTTTGTACTGGCCTGGATTGCCGCCCCTATTTTTCTCAAGGCCAAATATGCCGATATTCTCAACGGCCTGATCAGCAAAAACCTGCTGGATCTCAAAAGCTTTGACCAGAAAGAGCTTCACCAGGTGTTCAAGCAGGACAAGGTCATTGCCGATCTGACCGCCTCTTTTGAACAGGCCAGGGGGAAGGATGCTGTCTGGTATGCCAAACTGTTGAAAACCCTTTCCCCCAAGACCCTGGATGAAAAGATCCTGGCCACCTATCCTGACCGGGACGAGGCCACACAGATCGCCCTGATCAAGATGATTTCAAATGAGTTTCGGTCAAAAGCAGCTGCAATCCTCATCAAACAACTGAATCCACAGCGCCCCGAGGCCACCATTGCCATCCTCAAGCTGGTGAGCCAGGACGGCTTTAATGCCGTAGGAAAAACAGATCTGACACCCTATATCCAGTCCAGACACCCTGTGGTCAGGGGCTTTGCCGCAGCCTGCCTCTACTTTCAAAAGGCCGCAGCCTTTCGGCCCCTTGTCCAAAAATGGCTCAGGGCCAAAGATCCGGATGCCAGACAGTCCGGCATTATCTGCGCGGGATTGAGCCGGGAGCCTTTGTATATCCCCAAGCTTTTGGCCATTCTCAAGGAGGATGACATTGACCTGCTGATCCCGGATATCATCATTGCCCTGTCCAGGCTGAAGGCCAAAAAGTTGAACCAGGTGCTGTTTTCCTACCTTTCCCACGACCTTAAGGCGGTCCGGCTGGCGGCCCTGGATGCCCTGGAGATCAACAGCGACATCTGCCTGGAGCGGGCCATTCATCTTCTGGGAGACAGCGCCGACACCATCCGGGATTTTGCAAGGCAAAAGATCCAGACAACAAAATTTCGAAACAACCAGCTTCTGGTCCAGTCCCTGGGTCTTCCCAGTTCCCGGGTCCGCAAGGCCATTTTTGACATCCTTGAAACTTTTGACATCAAAGAGTTTGACATTCTCGTCTTTGCCAAGGCCCAGATCAAAACCTGCTACAACACCCTGGCCATGCATGAAAATCTCAAGAAACTGGGTACGGATCCGACAACCCTGCTGGCCCAAGAACACCTGCGCCAGAAAAAAGAGCGGATTCTGGAAAATCTTATACGGGTTTTGGCCATCCAAGACAAAACCGGCAACCTGATCACGGCCTGGCGGGGGATCTCTTCCCCGGACACCCGGCAGCGGGCCAATGCCATTGAGCTGCTCAGCGATGCTTTAGACAAAAAGACCTTTAACGCCATGGCCCCTCTTCTGGAAAGCCCGTCACCACAGATGGCCCTGGCAGAGGGGCGGCATCTGGTCAAGCCCCTGGCACTGAACCATGACGGCAGACAGACCCTGACCACCCTTTTGCAGTCTGACGACTGGGTGGATATCATCCTGGGGTTAAATCTTACGGCCGTCCATACCCATGTCCAGGACCGGGCCACCCTCTGCGGGCAGTTCAAAGACCATGAGCACCCCCACATCCGAAAGGAAGCCCACATGATTCTCAAAAAAACCGCTGCAAAAGCCAGAACCGAGGACAGACAGATCAAAAGCACGGACATTCCCATGGGAGAAAAAATCCTGTTTCTCAAGGAGATCGATATTTTCTCAGGGCTGAGCGCAGAAGAGCTGGCCGCCATTGCAACGGTGACCAAAGAACTGGAATACCCCGGAAACACGGATGTGATCCGCCAGGGAGAATTGGGAGAAACCGTGTTTCTGATCATTGACGGAAAGGTGGATGTCATCAAAGAGCAGGCCGACGGCACCGCCATTGTCCTGGACCAGATCTCATCCGGGGCCGCCTTTGGTGAGATGGCCCTCATTGATGATGCCCCCAGATCCGCCACCATTAAAACCCTGAGCCCCTGCCGCTTTCTCATCCTTCATAAGCAGGAGTTCAAGGAAACCGCCATGGAGTTTCCCAGGATCGCTCTGGGGATCTGCTCTGTGCTAAGTCAGCGCATCCGGGACCTTCACACCAAGTTCAGCAGCCATTGACCCGGGGTACGGACCAGTGTCATGCCTTGTTTTCCAGAAGCCCTTCAATGGTTTGGGCCAGGTCGTTTCGCCCCTGGTTTCTCAGCAGGGGAATCAGGGGGCGGTAAAAAGGCGGACGGACCCGGATGGTGATGTCAAACCGGGCAATATCCTCTGGCCTCACCGCATCGGCTTCAAAGGCCCGGGTCTTGTCTAAAAGCCCCAGGGCTGTCAGCTCAGTCATGGTTCTGATGCATTTTTCACATTGGCCGCAGTTGAGCTTGTCCGGGACATTGGCCAGGCAGACCCTGACATTCTGAAAGGCCACATCCCATTGGGAAACCAGTTTGATTTTTTCCAGCCGGGACAACTCGTAATCCCGGTGGCGGATCCTCACCCCATAGGACGAGTACTCCGGGTCCAGCAGGGGATGGGAGCCGCAGGGATGCAGGTTGGCAATATCATAGGACGAGCCGATGTACAACAGGCTGATGCGGCCGGCAAAGGTGTGGGCCATGGCAGCCAGAACCGCACCGAAAAAAGAATCCAGCCACAAGGCCCGCTCATCGCACAGATGACGGATATTGGTGTACACCGGCACCAGGGTGGTTTTGGCATCCCCTGTGATTTTGGCAATGGCCTCACTGGCCCGGTTGAATACGTGAAATTTGGCCCCCCGTTCCCGGACACCGCCGATATCAAAGCCGTGAAGAAAAAAAGAGTCTTTGACATACGCTGGATGATCCTCGGGAAAGTTGAGGCGGTTAAGCCTCAGGGCGGCAAGGGAATCCATGCCGCCGGACATGACCATCCCCGCCCGGGGCGGCTGGGGCATGGGGAGGGCCTTTTTCGTACCGGCCTCAACAGGCACTGGCCGGTATTTTTCCCCGGTCCAGTGGGCAAGAAGGTGCATGGCCGTCCCGATCCCCTCTTTTAAAAAGGGGCAGACATTTGCATCAACCCATATCCGCCGTTCTCCAAAATGAAGGGCCGGCACAAGACACCCCACTAAAAAAGCGTCGGCATTGACATCAAATCCATCGGCAAAACCTGTGGGTGTTTTAAAAAAAACCCGCTTTTCCGGCAAATTGCAATCTTCAAACACCACATTTACCGATGCGGTGGTCTCATGTTTTTCCCTGTCCAGTCTGAAATCAACCAGTTTCATTTATTGACCTTTGTTTTCTCCAGGCATTGACCAAGGGCATGGTCGAGAATGTCTCCGGCAATGTTCAGCCCTGTGGCCGCTTCCATCCCCCGGAACCCCGGGGAGTAATTGACCTCATGAACCATGACCCGGCCCCTTGCATCCGTCATCATATCCACCCCGGCGATCTCCAGGGCGCAGGCCTTTGCCGCTGTCACCGCCATCCGGGCCAGGGCCGGGTCAGGGGTAAAGGCACAGGGCCGGCCCTGCTGGTGGAGGTTGGATTTAAACTCCCCGGGCCGGGGGGTCAGGGTCACAGCCCCGGCCACTTGGCCGCCGATGACCAGCATTCGGATATCCCGGCGCCCCGAACTCGGGATATAGGCCTGGATGACAAGCCCCTTTTGGGGAATGAATTGGCGGGCCAGCAGGGCATCAGCCTCATCCCGGTCATGAAGCTTGACCACTCCTTCCCCGCCCATACCGTCCACCTGCTTGGCCACCACCGGATATCCCCCCAGCCGCTGTATGGCACCCATCACAGCCTCCCGGCTCACCGCAAAGCAGGTTTCGGGAACAGGCAGCCCGGCGCCGGCCAGGGCCTGCAGCGTCAGAAACTGGTTCCGGGCAATGGCCACCCCTTGGATCCTGTTCACCAGGGGAATTCCCAGGCAAGAAAAATGGTTCAGCAGCACAAATCCGTACTCTCCCATGGGAGATCCCTGGCGGGGCATGACCAGATCCAAAAGATGATCCGGCAACCGGCCCTGATCGAAAAAGATATCAGCCCCGGCCTCTCCCAGGATGCATCCCATGTCATAGGGGTTGATCAAAGTGATCTGATGCCCCCGGGTGTCTGCCTCTTTTCTGAACCGGGCATTGGGGTGGAACTCCCAGCCATTCACCGTCATCACCCCGATGTTCACGGCCTTGACTTTCCCCGGGAATCAATCATATGTTCGGGCATCCATACCCCCATGTTTTTTCCCACCTTTTCACTGAAGTAAACGGCAATTTTCCGGGTCTTGTTCCGGATGGCGATTTTCTGGGTGGCCAGGTTATCTTCGCTGATCAGGGAAAACACCTTGACATCCGTGGCCCGGCAGGTCAGGCCGTCAAGGAGTCTTTCCCCGATTCCCATGGCCCGGTATTCCGGGCGAACCGAGGTATAGCCCCGCTCCACAAAATTTGTAAAATCCAGCCCCGTGGTCTGATACAGCCGGTCGATAAAGGCCTTGCGGGGATGCTTCAGGCTGGAATTGCCTGCAATAATACCCTTTTCCGTGGCATAGGCGATAAGATAGGCAGTTTCAAGATTGGCCCGGACATGGGTGATGTCTACAGACCCGCCGGCATCTACCATGGCCACGATCTGGTCCATGGTGTTGCTGTCAATGTCCGCAGGTTTTTTAAAGTGAAACTCAAGGCTGCTGCCCAGGGTAAAGGTGGTTTGCCCGGCCTGGTCAGCCCGCAGGCGCCTGAGGGCCTTTGCCTCCATGCGGCAGAGGGCGGCTAAGATATTTCCCGCATTGCCCAGCAGGTGCCAGAAAGGAACGCCGGCAGGGGCGGGAAGGCTGCCGTAGGACTGCAGTTGTTTAGGGGCCGTCACTTGCACCGCAAGGGGGTCAGCTGCCCCGCAAGGGCCCACCGTAGAAGAGGACAGGCAGTTAAAAGAGTGAACGATGTTGGGATTGTTGGCCATCCACGCCCCCGGGCCTGCCAGATCCTTGTCCCGGAACAATTCCCGGCCGCAGACATGGTTCCAGATCCCCCACCTGGATACCTGGTAAAACAGGGACCGGGGAAGGTCGGTTGCATCCAATGCCAGGGTCCAGAGGATCAGCTTCAGGCCATGGGGTTTTAGGCGGTGAATCAGAAACCTTGCCAGTTCCGGGTCAACGTCTTTTGATACGACCAGCTCAACCCCGAAGGCTGTTTCCCGGTTCTTTTCATCCAGCCACGGGGTCAAAAGCGCCCCCATCTGGTCCGGACCAATGGCGTGTGGTCCTGTACCGGCCATGAATAAAAATGCTTGGTTTGCAGCGCAGCCTTCAGGAAAAAATTGATGGAAGCCACAAAGCCCCCGGGCAAGGTGATCTCCGGAATCACAGGTTCCCGGCCACACTGACACCACAGGATCTGCGGCCTTCCTGGCCTTGCCCGGATTCAAAACTCGTTTCTGAACCGGTTGCCAAAGATGATCCAATGCCCCGGGGGGTGTTATTATTAAAGGTGTCGGGTTCATGGGTATCAATTTTAATCCTGACCCTGAAAGAAGTCAACAAGCCCCTGTGTTGAAAAATCAAACAGGCGCCGCCCCCAGGGCAAGGGGTTGCGGGGCCCACGCACTGCAACAAAACCCGGTGTTGAATTTCTCCTTGAAATCCCTTGTGAAATCAGCCTAAACTTCAGCACCCACTAAAACCGCCCAAAAGGGCCAGGAGACGACCAATGGATGCTGAACTCATATTTTTAGGAACAATCAGATCCCAGCTGACACGCCTGGAATCATGCCCGAAACAGGGTCGCGAAGGGGCCCCCCCGGCCCGGGTGGAGATTCTTCCGGAATTCAAGGATGCGATAGAGGGGATGGCCCCGGGCGACCGGGTGATCATCCTGACCTGGTTCCACCAATCAGACAGGCGCACTCTCCAGGTCCATCCCAGGGGCAATCCTGCCAACCCGTTAACCGGAGTATTTCTGACCCGGTCACCTGCAAGGCCCAACCCTGTGGGGCTTCACCCGGTCCGGGTTTTGTCCGTGGATGACCAGGGCATTGAGGTCACCCCCATGGAGGCCCTGGACGGCACCCCGGTGATTGATATCAAGGTGGATCTGATTCCAAAAAAGCGTTGACAACTTTAAGAAATAATTATAAAATTAAGAGTTTTTTAAAATTACAAAACCTATGGACACATAAGGAGATAAAACATGTATGCAGTGATCAAAACCGGGGGAAAGCAGTACAAGGTTCATGAAGACCAAGTCCTGAGAGTTGAAAAACTTGAGGGCTCTGAAGGGTCTGAAGTTGAATTCAACGATGTCCTTTTGTACTCGGATGGTGACACCGTCACCCTTGGCACCCCGGTGGTGGAGAATGCCGCTGTCAAGGCCCATGTAATAGAGCAGGGACGGGGTAAAAAGCAGTTGGTCTTCAAGTACAAACGGCGCAAGGGCTATCGCAAGATGAGAGGCCATCGCCAGCACTATACTGAAATCAAGATCGACTCTATTTCAGCTTAAAACTTAGGCTTAACCGTTTAAACCATAAAGAGAGAAAACCATGTCACATAAAAAAGCAGCAGGCAGTTCAAAAAACGGTCGCGACTCAAACGCCCAGCGGCGCGGGGTCAAAAAATTCGGCGGAGAACAGGTCATTGCCGGTAATATCATTGTCAGGCAGTGCGGCACCAAGATCCATCCTGGTGACAACGTCGGCATGGGCAAGGACTACACCCTTTTTGCCCTGACAGACGGTGTCATAAGCTATGAAAGAAAAGGCCGCGACAGAAAAAAAGTCAGCGTTTATGACGCGTGAAATTTGTAGATGAAGCCATTGTTATTGTCAGGTCCGGAGACGGCGGAGCCGGGTGCACCAGCTTCCGCCGGGAGCGTTTCATCGAAAAAGGCGGACCTGACGGAGGAGATGGCGGCGATGGTGGTCATGTCATCCTGAGTGTTGACACGGGCAAACGAACCCTTTACGACTATCGCCGTCAAAAACTCCATAAGGCCAAGAACGGTGCCCCCGGACTTGGCCGCCAGAAGCACGGCAAAAACGGCAGCCACTGCTATCTAAGCCTTCCCCAGGGGACCCTGGTCTCCGACGCAGACACCCTTGAGCCCATCGTGGACCTCACCGATCCGGACACGGAATTTGTCCTGGTTCAGGGGGGCCGCGGCGGCCGGGGAAACAAGCGCTTTGCCACGGCCACAAACCGGGCCCCCCGTCACTCCCAGCCCGGCATTCCCGGAACCGAACTGAGGCTGAAACTGGAACTCAAACTTCTGGCCGATGTGGGGCTGGTGGGCCTGCCCAATGCAGGAAAGTCCACCCTCATTTCCGCCATGTCCGGGGCCCGTCCCAAAATCGGAGACTATCCATTTACCACCCTGACCCCCACCATCGGCATGGTGGAACCGCCCTTTGGCGAGCCCTTTGCCGTGGCCGATATCCCCGGCCTCATTGAAGGGGCACACCAGGGCACAGGTCTGGGCATCAAGTTTCTCAAGCACATCGAACGGACCGGAATTATCGTTCACCTCATTGATGCCGGAGATATTGATCCGGACAAGCCTTTGAACGCCTTTGACCTGATCAACAGGGAATTATCCATGCACAGCAGTGCCCTGGCAGAAAAAAAACAGATCATTGTTCTCAACAAAATCGATCTCACGGGAACGGAAAACAGGGTGCAGGCCTTTGAAAACGCATTGCCGGATTCACAGATACTGGCCCTCTCCGCTGCCACTGGCAAAGGGGTCAAGGACCTGATCCAGCGCCTTGCCCGAATACTATCCCAAACAGCCGATCCCCAAACCCCTTGAGTTCAGGGAGTACCCCATGGTGGATGCAGGACTCTTCGGCGGGACCTTTAACCCGCTCCACAACGGACACCTCGACATTGTAACCCATGTCAAAGAGACCTGCGGCCTGGACCGGGTTTATATTTACCCGTCAGCCACGCCCCCCCATAAACCCACAGGCGAACTGGCCCCGGCCCTGGACCGCATGGCCATGGTGGAAAAAAGCCTTGGGGATCTGCCCGGACTCTTTGCCTCGGATATTGAGCTGAAGCGCCAGGGCCCGTCCTATACCATAGACACCATCAAGGCATTCAGACGCGATCTGAAAGACGGGGTCCGCCTTCATCTTCTCATGGGGTCTGACGCCTTTTTTGACATCAGTACCTGGAAGGAAAAAGACCGGATCTTTGCCGCTGTTTCCACAATTGTCATGCTTCGGGGAGAACCGACCACATCCTGGTCCATGGCATCCTTTATTGACGAACATATTTCAAAAGGCTACACCTTAAAACAAGATTATTGGTTTGTCCATGACAGGCTCAGGCCCATCCGTATCTGCCAGGTTCCCAGAATTGATATTTCTTCTACCATGATACGGCAGCGAATCAGCCTGGGCAAATCCATTGCCGGTCTTGTGCCGGAACCGGTTGAGGCCATCATCAAAACAAAGGACTTATATACATGAGCACCACACAAGAATTTGCCCCTTATATCACCCCCATATTCGAACGCAAGCCCAAGGATGTCATCGCCCTTAATGTACAGGGACTGACCTCCTATACCGATATGGTGGTGATCGTGGAGGCCGGTTCCAGCCGTCAGGTGACCAGCATGGCAGAACATCTGGTCAAACGCCTTAAAAACGACAAGATCAAAGCCCTTGGCACCGAAGGCATCAAAGCCGGGGAATGGGCCCTTCTGGACTTTGGCCATTTGATCATCCACATCTTTGAATCCGCTGCCAGGACCTTTTACGATTTGGACGGCCTGTGGAGCGACGCCCCAAAGGTGGACCTGTCAGCCTTTTTGACCCAGACAGATTCCAAAGACCCACAGGAGGAGTTTTGACTTCTAAACCTGCTGCCGTGACCCTGCTCATGATCCTTGACGGATGGGGCATCAATGATTCTGAGGCCGGCAATGCCGTGGCCGCGGCACATACCCCGTTTCTGGACCGGCTGATCCAAAAATATCCCATGGGCTGCCTGGCCTGTTCCGGGCCGGCCGTGGGCCTGCCCCAAGGCACCATGGGCAACTCCGAGGTCGGCCACATGAACATGGGTGCCGGACGCATCGTGCCCCAGGACCTGGCCAGGATCAATGCCGCCATTCAGGACCAAAGCTTTTTTGACAACAAGGTCCTCAAAGACCTCATGGAAAAGGTAAGAAAAAAAGGGTCTGCCCTGCATCTGCTGGGCCTTTTGTCCGACGGCGGGGTCCATTCCCACATCAGCCATGTGTTTGCCCTGGTGGACATGGCCGCTGCCATGGGGCTGTCCAGGGTCTATGTCCATGCCATCCTGGACGGCCGCGACACCTCCCCCACCTCAGGCGCAGGCTTTATGGCCAAACTTCAGGATAAACTCAACCAGACCGGCACCGGAAAAATCGCCAGCATTGTGGGGCGGTACTGGGCCATGGACCGGGATACCCGCTGGGACCGGGTGGAAAAGGCCTACACGCTCTTTACCCAGGGAAACGGTAAAAACGGCATGGATCCTGTGTCCGACATCTACGCCGCTTATGACCGGGAACAAACCGATGAGTTCATCTCCCCTATCTTTTTTGGGGAAAAAGGAGATGGAACCATTGATGACGGGGACGGCCTTGTGTTCTTCAACTTCAGGGCGGACCGGGCCAAGGAAATTACCCGGGCCTTTACTGAACAAGGATTCACCGGATTCGCCCCCAAGGTCAGGCCCAGACTGAAAGGCTTTGTCACCATGACCCGGTACGATGACAGCTTTAACCTGCCCCAGGTATTCGGCCCCCAGAACCTGGAGAACATTTTGGGCCAGGTCCTCAGCCAAGAGGATATCCCCCAGCTGCGTATCGCGGAAACGGAAAAATACGCCCATGTCACCTATTTTTTCAACGGAGGAGAACAAGCCCCCTTCCCCCTGGAAGACCGGGTGCTCATCCCCTCGCCCCGGGACGTGGCCACCTATGATCTCAAGCCGGAAATGAGTGCCCAAAAAGTGGCGGACGACGCCTGCAAGGCCATCCGGTCACTCAAGTACCAATTTGTGGTTCTGAACTTTGCCAACATGGACATGGTGGGGCATTCCGGCATATTTGAGGCGGCGGTCAAAGCCTGTGAGACTGTGGATGCCTGTGCCGAAAAAGTGGTCACCGCCATCTGGGAGACCGGCGGCACAGCCTTTGTCACCGCAGACCACGGCAACTCAGAGCAGATGACCGCTGCGGACGGCAGCCCCCATACCGCCCACACCCTGAACCCGGTCCGGTTCATTGTGGCCGGAGACCGGTTCAAAAAAATTCCTGTAAAAAACGGGAAACTCGGGGACATCGCCCCAACCATCCTCAAGGCCATGGGCATTGCCCAGCCAAAAGAGATGACCGGCACTTCGCTGATTTAAACCATTCTCAAAGAAAACGGATTTCAAATGCTTGACATCATTACCGACTATGTAACCGGAAAACAAATAGACAATGTCGGGGCTGAGGCCAGCCGGCAGATCTTTGAAAAATACCTGGTGGACACCCTGGGCTACGCCAAAACCGATATCCTTGTGGATGTGCCCCTCACCGTCCAGTTCAAAGGAGAAGACTACCCTTCCGTCATCGACCTTGTTGTCAACTGCCAGGGCCGCCCCTTTATGGCCGTCACCTGCGTGGCCGGTTCCATCGGCTCCTATGAACGGGAGATCCTGGCCGGGGCCCGCCTGGTTTACGAGACCATGATTCCCTATGCCGTAAGCACCGATGCCAGGGACGCCATCATCAAGGACAGCGTCACGGGCCAGACCATCGGCCAGGGCCTTGGGGCTGTCCCGTCAAAGGCTGAGGCAGAAAAACAGCTTGCCACCCTTGCCCGGATCAGCCTGGACCCGGAAAAACGGCCCGGAGAAATGATCATCTACCGATCATTTAATCTGGAGAAAATCAACCGCTGAAAAAAAGAACAAAAAAAATCAGCAGGATATCTGGATGAAACGCCGGATACCCTGCTGACATAAGGATTCCAGGGTGTTACGCCTTGGAGATCTCCTTGCTGCAATGCTTGCACACTGTGGCCCGCTTTTTAATGATCTCGGCGCAAAACGGGCATTCCCGGGTAAAGTGCCGCTCGTGAAGCTGCTCAACCGCCTTGTCCACCCCTTCTTTGAGAACCGGGGTGGGAAACTTGTGATTCAGCAGGTGCTCAGTGGCTTCCGGCCCCCCCAGTTCCCCCACCATTTCAACCGCTTTAAGACGGGCTTTGGGCGGAATATTGGGGTCCAGGCTGATCTTGAGGATCTCGTCCCAGTCCTTGGACATATAATAATCGGTAAGGATGGAAAAGGTCTGTTTTAACAGCTCTTTTTTGCCTTCCTGCTCAATGAGGGCGGCATCGTCAAGCTTGCCCCCTGTGGCCCCGATGGGGCTGAACACCGGCATATACTCAAAGTTATCGGTCCCGGGCTCGTTGATACACCGATAGGAGGCAGGGGCTTCCATGGTTTCCATGAGATGGTCCCAGCCACCGGTGAACGAGGGGCAACTATCGTTAAAGCAGATAAAAAGATAGGGGGTCTGCCACCCCAGGCCGTCTGAAAAATTGATGGGAGGCACTTCCCACAGGGTCATCGTCTCCTTGCAATGGGGGCATTCGGGCCGGTCCATTTGCATGTATTTTTCAAGCAGCTCTTCTCTGGTTTCAAAGGCCATTATTTACATTCTCCTTATGGTAATCTGACAGCTCAAGCTACCATAATAAGCACGGGGCAGGTCTTGTCAATTGCAGACACAACACCTGCCCCGTACCTGGGATGAAAAGTTAAACTTATTCGATCACAGCCAAAACATCATCCTTGGCCACGGAGTCACCTGAACCAAAGTTGATGGCCGCAACAATGCCGCTGGCCGTTGCGGGCAGGGCGTTTTCCATCTTCATGGCCTCAATGACCACCACGGTATCTCCCTGGTTCACGGCATCACCGACATTCTTTTCATACTTGATCACCATTCCCGGCATGGGGGCAGTAACCGGGGTGCCGCTGGCAGAGGCGGCAGCAGGGGACGGGGCAGCCTTGGGCACAGGGGCTGGTGCAGCCTTGGGTGCTGCCGGCGCAGCGGCAGGCGCAGGCGCGGCAGGTGCAGCGGCAGCAGGCGCAGCAGGCGCAGCAGGTGCAGCAGCGGCAGCAGTGGCAGCAGTGGCAGCGTAGGTGACCACAGGGGAGCCGCCGACCTCGTCCACGCCCACCTCAAAGTATTCGCCTTCCACAAATACGTTAAAGGTCCGGGCATTCTCGCTTTTCTCCGGG
>Ga0102943_1000734_pt1 | contig 21494 bp, 11 predicted proteins | sample SalPonC_black_MG_FD_78174 | JGI IMG/M metagenome (GOLD analysis project Ga0102943, IMG submission 78174) | Salt pond soil microbial communities from South San Francisco under conditions of wetland restoration - Salt Pond MetaG... | ecosystem: Environmental > Aquatic > Marine > Intertidal zone >...
AATTCCTGCCAAGTCTTCATTAACTGGAGTCGTCCTGCGTAATCATACGCGTACTGAACCGGGTAGTTGACTGAGCCGTAACGTTTTTTAACTTGTTGCCTCGGAGTATAGACCGCAGTCTGCGTAGAGCCATCTGGGAGTGCGGTCACTCGGGTAATGCCATCCTGGGGATTGTTCGTGTAGGTAAAAGACGTAACTTGAGGTTCATCACCAGGTGCCGAACTGGCTGTATCTGGATCGGGAGTCGTTACACTTTGAATACGGTCGTCGTCATAATAAGTGTACGTGGTTGCTCCATTGCGCAAGTCTGTCTCACTGTACAACTGACCATGGGGTGTATAGTCGAAGGTGAGGCTGTACATGAACTCGCCTGCTTCATTTTGCTGATGTTGAGAAGTGGTACGTCCAGCCAGTAAGACAGTGGTTTCAGTTAGACCGTTGTTGGCAGTGGTCGTTATCGTGCGCTCCTGAGTTGTGCTATCGTAAGTCTGTGAAACAGTTGTCAACTGATTGTATTGCTCAGATCGACTATCGCGACTGTTGACCGCCTGCAGATTCTTCTGAATCACTTCGGGGCCATTTTCTGTGTACACGGTCTGCGTTGTCTGCTGCGATATGCCGAGTTCAATGTCATCAACGATTTCTATCTCTACACGGGTAATACGATCCAGACCGTTAAAATCAATCACATCGTTCTGATTAACATCCAAAGCATTGAATTCCCTTTCTCCTTTTTGATTGTAGCCAAAAAGCGTCACTATGCTATCTGCATCCACTGATTTAATCAGTTGACCTAGGTCATTGTAATAACGGGTCTGAAAGGCACTGCCTGTTCCGCTTGGATGCGGGGTTTCGACCTTATAAACACGCCCTGCCATATCATAGTAAGTACTTGTCCATTCAGGAGCATCTCTTCCATCTCGCTGGACTAAAATCCGCTTTTCCTTATAGGCATAAAAAGTAGTGTCCTCGTGTGTGTCGCTAACGATTGAATATTCGTAGCGTTCCGGATAACTGGCGTCTCCAGCAGTTGAGATTGGCTCACCATTGGCATAACGCATATCAATACGGGTAGAACCGTCCGGGAACGTTGTTGTGCTTCGAATCAGGCCGTTGCCAAGTTCTTCCCGTAAAAAGCGTGTAATCTGGCCAAGCGCGTTTTTCTGAGCAATCGTCTCACCTAACAGATTACTGATTTCACGACGGACGACGATTTGTGAATCATCGGTGCCGATGCGCGTGACCGTCCGTCGCCACCCAGTGACACCGTCTGTATCATCACTGTCAAAATCGTAGCTAACTCGAGTCTCTATGCCATGGGCAACCGTGGATTGAGCTTCGCCATGATCGAAGTAAAAAAACGTTGTGGTTAAGCCATTGGCATCCGTCTGTGTCGCTGTGCCACAACAGTTATAGACGTAAGTGACTTCATCGCCGTTAAGGTAATTGATTCGGGTTGGTCGACCTTGCTCGTCGAAGTCACTATGGGAAGTCGCTGCAATTAACGAGTCCGTTGCAATATCGTAAGTAAGATCGTGAACGAGGCGACCGTCGCGGGTATACTGGCGCTCTCGACGTTGACCAGCTAAAACTTCGGTGTTATCGCCACTGCCCTTCCCTATGGATACAATGTGTCCTGTAGTGGGAGCGTCCACATCTGGCACGATAAATGTTGCATATTCATAGCACGTAAGTGTGCCGTCCGTTGCGATCTCACGAATAGGCTCATAGGCATTGGGGCCTTCCAAGCGAATAGTAATACTGCTTTCGGTATAGGGGCTAGCGTCCCAGGAAGCTGTGGCAGGCTCATTTGCTGAGCTCAAGTAACTACGCGTAATTTGAGTTTCTACAGGCTCATTGTTTTCCTGATGAGTAAATGTAAATGTAAACCTTCTTGAAATTTCTTTGCCAAGTAGCATCTCCCATTCGCGTTTGAGCTGACCATTTCGACCCTCTATATCTGCAGGTGAAATTATGCTGTGAGTGACCCGGTTCAGGTTTTCGCTTGAGTTGAATGCGGTGTCCCTGAATTGAGCAATTGTCTGGATTCGATTTTTATTAGCGTCGTATTCATACTTCTCCCAGTAGCCGTCGTTGCGCTGCATCGAAAGAAGGAGACCTTCACTGGAACCACTGTCATAGTATGCATAAGAGGTGGTATTAGCAGTGGCTTCAATGCCATCGCCATTGCTATCGACTTCACGATATGCTTTGCGGGCGAGAAGTCGTTCGTATTCTACGTTGTTCAAAGAATGCGTGAAAGTTCGCCAAACCATGCTTTCCTGAGAGATCACTTCACCGGTAAGTGCTTTGCGAGTGATGGTTTCCATACGGTCTAATCCGTTGACAGTTTCTTTTTTATGCTCTGTCCAAGGAGAATCACTTTTGGCTAAAGACCATTCATTAGCCTGAACATCAAAAGCATAAATAACGGTTTTTGTCGCCGTGTGAGTACCATCATAGAAGGTGCTGATTTGAAGTCGGTTTTGCGGACTTGAACCACTCAGTAGATCAGGGTCTTCAAATCGATGGCTGGTATGAGGAACGGCATCTGCTTTTAATGCGTAGTATCCGTTATGAATACCAACATCCCAGTCGACGTCATCGAATTTATAGAAATGTAAGGTAAAAGCATCGTCAGTCGTATCGTTGTTTAAATCAAGAAGTTCAACGTCGACCAAGGTTTGCGGCGAAAGTATTTGACGATAAAAGGAGCGATCTGGGCTTTTCAACCCAAAAGTCAGTGCGTTTTTGCGTATTGCCAATGTAACACTGCCCGGTGAATAACCATCAGAAACCGCATCTGCATATACACGCACGATCCCGGCAGGCTCGCCATCATCCAACAACCCAAGTCCTGCCGTCCAATCGATGCTGCTCAAATCATTATTTGCCGAACCCGGTGCCTCACTGCATGAGAGCAAAAGACGAAAACGGACAGACTCAATCGTTATTTTCACTTGGTCTTCCAAAGGCACGTCTGACTCGTAAGAATACATCCCGTATTCATCCAATTCCCCCGGCTGAACGTTTATAGATTTACGAACAATATGTTTTGAATCACTCTCGGAAACACAGTCGTTCAAAGGAGCCCAAGAATAAATCTCTTCCACCTCATAATCTCCAGGACAGAGTGCAACACGGGCTTTATAACTTGATGTTTGCCCACTCATTGATGCTACAACAACTGCTGCTCCTGGAGAAAATTCTCTAGAGGGATTAAAGTTGCTGGCTGCATCTTTCCATGCAGAAGGAGAGCTACCTATTTCTTCAATCGCCGAAGATAGAGCTGCTTGAAAAGCATCTCCGGAAAGTCGCGTTGAAACTCCAATATTGTAGCACCATGAACCACCGCTGCCTCCCCAAGTAGGACTTAGCTCACAAGGACCAGGAATCGGTTTATCATTTTGTGTTCCAACTTTCAGGGTGTCGCTTACAATTCTATCGCCTATATCACCTGCTGGCGCTGTAATTGGATTTAAGTTAAACCATGAGCACCCTTTGGGATCTAAGTAAACTTCACGATTATCGACAAATGATTCTGTGACATAATCGTAAAAAGTTTCTCCAGAATAGCTATTTATTCTATACACATTTCGTGAAGTAATGCTGGTGGAAGTATCATGGGAAACTCCTTGAATGCTTTTCGTCTGGTAGATTTTTGGGGTCGTGCAGGCTTCTTCAGATGTATCAATAAAGCCATAAAATCCACCTACTTTGGCAGTGCCTGTTTTACTCACTGCTGCGATGTCAGCAGGATACGAAGCAACAATCCACCTTGACTGTGAACACTGCGCCCGAGCCGAAGATGGTAAAATACTAACACCTGAAATTATGGCTAATATCAAAGTTATGGTAGTAAATTTCATAAGTCTTTATGTGCAGATATTTACAGATTAAAAACAACCAGTTGAAGCGCTGAAGCGTCTTTAGAGGCTGGATTCGTATTTTGGCGATATTCGTCTGCATTACTAACACCGTCATCATCTTCGTCGGTAATTGCACTAATATTTGCATCAAGGGGAAACCATTGAGTTTCCCAACTATCAATAAGGCCATTCGCATTTGTATCTTCGATAACCAGAGTTCTTGTCGAAGTCAGATCGAACCCGTCTGTCACACGCAAGACGATAGTATTGCCCATAACCGAAGATTCCTGAACCTGAATGCTAACCCCGGTTGTATCATAGACACCATCATTATTAAGATCCCATTCGTAATTGATGATACTATCTCTGGCATCGAATGAAGCGCTTCCATCAAACAGAATCTCATCAGGAGCCATGCCATGAATACCGTAGAAGTTAGCAACGGCAACAGGTGCTTCATTGACACGCAAAGTGATTGTTGTTGAATCTTCTTTACCCAGATTATCAGTCACCCGGAGCGTTATCAGATGATAACCGATACTGCTGAATACGTGACTGGGGTTGCTGCCCCTGGCATCAAAAATACTGTCGTCGTCAAAGTCCCATTCCCAGTTAACAATAGTTCCGTCCGAGTCACTGGAAGCAGTGCCATCAAAATCCACACTGAAAGGAGGGTTGCCTTCGGTTGCCGCTACTCTAATGGCCGCTTGCGGTGCTGCATTTTCAACGTTGAGAGTTAATTGTGTGTAACCTATTCCAGCCAAATCATCTTCAATATAAAGGGTTGCTGTTTGAGTACCAGCTAGAGGATATGTGTGGCTTACAGTGTTTCCTGTGGCATCGATAACACTGTCATTCTCAAAATCCCAGTAATACTCAAAAATATTACCGTCTGGGTCATTTGATGAAAGAATCTCAAAATCAATAAACAAAGGAGAATCTCCTGTGTCAGGAGAAGCAATTGCCGAAACAGTTGGTAGCTCGTTGTATTCATCAAATCCGACATCGGTTTCGGCTTCCACACGCAGATGTCCATCAATATCCGTAATGGAACCGTAATTCGATAAACCTATGTCTCGCGCGGGTGAATACCTGGTTAAGCGTCCGTTAGAAGCTAGTGCGGGATTCAGTGCAAGTCCACTATATTGACCCGTTGGCAGGATTGTACTGGTAAGGTTGATGGTAACGTTCGAACCTATTGTGCCCAGATTACCATTATCCGTATCAATAATAGAATTAACCATATTTAAGCTTTGGCCATTACTAATTGACAGGTGATACGTATTCAGGACCATTGTACAATGTGTAAACGAAGGTGATCCCTGAAGGATAGAAACGGCCGTAGCATTGTTGATTAACAAGTTGTTGTTGAATTGTGGCTGTAAAGCGGTTGTGGTATCAACTGTAATGCCGGTTGCCGACGAATTGGAAAAAATAAACCCATCGATGCTAGAATGATTATTTACTTCAATGGAACGTAATTGTGTATCCTCAAGCAAAGGCAACGTGAAACGATTGCGCTTGCCAGCAATCAGCAGAACAGACTCCTGATTTAAAACAACATCTTCCTGCCAATTACCGGGGTCAACCCAAACTATGCCGTAAGGTTGAGTTTTTACAAAATCAATAGCTGCCTTAACTGTTGTAAAATCTTCCTGACCGTTTTTATTAACAATGACAGCGTAAGGAGTCGTTGCACTTTGAAAAGGAGGTATTGATTGAGGGTTGGAAGCAGAAGAATTGTGTTTGTGCTCGATGATATTGGGATAGCGGTCGCCATCTGCATCTGCCCAGGCATCCAGAGGATTATTTGGATTTAAACCGTGTATGACCTCAAAATTATCGCCTATGGTGTCGCCATCACTGTCTGGATCTTGATGGTTAGTTTCCGCCAGAAATTCTCCTAGATTATTCAAGCCGTCTGAATCTGGGTCTCCTTGGGGATCCAGACGCAGCCATGCTGGTGTGATATCGGTATTCGTTCGAGGTATTTCATCTGCACCCATTGAAGGAGGCAAAAGATAGAGTCTCGGCTCACGATCCATATCATAACGCGCATAGTTAGCAGTCGTGCCACGCTCAATAGCGGGTGAATCAGCACTTAAGTGACCATCTTCAGTAAGCAAAGGATCAAAAGTCCAGATTTGAGAAGAAGTCGTCGCATTGCTATCAGGTAATCCGTCGCCATCTCCGTCGCGAATAATGCAATTGCGTACGGTAACTGCACTATAATTTCCGGGAGAAACCAGATATATCTGCGGCTTGATCGCATCATTCCATATGATACAATTATAAAAAGAAGTATGTGCTGTTCGTTTGAATGTAACAGCACGCATCCCTACGTTGTAACAAGCACTACTATTGCCATTAACAGGCCTGTTTCCAAATATAGAGCAATTGATGAATTGAGCATCACCTGCCTCATTGTAAATACCTGGGTCAGGCCCCTCATTCCCATAGATGAGGCAGTTTTCAAAACGGGTGGTGCCTCCGTTGGTATTCCTTATTTTTACGCCTCTGGCATTATTAACCAATCTGCAATTGCGTATTAAGCTGGTATTACTTGAAGAACTATTAATTGCACTGCTGGTAAATCCACGAATCAAAAATCCATCTATTGTTGAATTGCCCTGAATATTGAAACCCACAGAGCGATTATTGTCCCCAACAACTTCAGCTTGAGCAAGCGTTATGAGTAAAATATCATCTTTATTAATCGTTACACTTTCAGGATATGAACCAGAGGCTACTTCGACAACATCACCGGATTGAGCAGCATCGATAGCAGCCTGGATAGTGGTGTATTGATAGTCGGAATTTACTGTAAAATCGTCATCTACCAAGTGATATTTCCTGCCTGTTCCAGACTGTCCAGATAGGTATTGAGGGTAATCATTTTTATCACTCCCATCATGCGACCAATATTGCTCAATTCCATTGCTATAGCCGTCTCCATCAGCGTCATTATTTGGCTCGTTAATAAAAGGATTGGTGCCGATAGCAATTTCAATAAAATCATTAGCTCCATCTCCGTCTTCATCAGTGAGTAGTGGGTTTGTACCAGAAATGATTTCATCACTGTTTGACAGGCCGTCGTTGTCGTTATCTAAAGAAGGATCGACAACTCCTAACTTCTCCAACCTGTCTGGCAATCCATCCCCATCGCTGTCGTAGAATTCGTCGACTCCAATATCCAAATAACCATCGGAAGGAATTTCACCATCTAAATCTGGCACCAAATCAGAAAGTGGTAAATTGGCAGTCTCAATTTTATTTATCGCTTCTGAAAAGGCCAGAATATGTCCGTCATTAGAGATATATGCGTTACTTGGGCTAAAAACTCCTGATTCTGAATCTGCTGCATAAAGCCCATCGCGAATCAAGCAATCGTATAATTTGACGTTCGTGCTACTGGAACTGGAAAGTTCTCTCGGAATATTTTCATTCCAAAAAATACAGTTTGTAACGGTTGTTTGTGCGGTTCTTTTGTATGTAGCAGCATCTGCCCCATCGGATAGCACCACATTGCTTCCGCCTAAAGCGCCAACAAACGTACAGTTTTTTAACTCAAGAATTCCTCCACTGTTCAATACTGCAGAATTACGATTCAAGCGAACAAGACAGCGTTCCATTACAAGCCTACCTGAGTAATAACCGTTTATTCTTATACCGTTGCCGTTTTGTTCATAATTACATCTATACAGCCTTAGCGTCCCTCTATTTATGTTTAAAGCACGGTTTGTATAATTTCTTATAGTCAGGTTTGAAAGAAACACGGAGCCTTTGTTACCATAATCCAATTCAAATCCGGTTTCTAAACTGTTGTCGCCATCAAGGTAGGCGCTTTGTGGAGCTATAATTAGTAGGTTATGATGATGAGAAAAAAGGACAGATTCCGTATATGTATTTGGAGCTAAACGGATTATCTTAAAATTTCCGCCATCCTCTAAGAATTGTTCATAGGCAGAACTTATCGACTGAAATGCAGATATATTTCCGCTGTCGACTAAATAGGTTTCCCCAGGAACTGATTCTGGGTCAAATGGGTCGGCACCGTTATAAACTTCAAAAATAGTGGGATACAGATCAGCATCATAATCTGAGTAGGCATCGTAAGTCTTTGGAAGCGTTCGATTTTGATATTCGAGCAAATTACTCATTCCATCCGAATCAAAATCGAGTTGCGCATCATGGGAATTATTCTTATCCAGTCCATGAAAATCCTCCCAGTCATCGCTCATCAGATCTGAGTCGGAATCGGCGAACAGGTTTAGGTCAAAGCCATTTGAGTATTCGACGTGGTCTAACAGACCATCATTATCGCTATCTTCAGATAGAATGTTTGAACCTAAGAAGTTTTCTTCCCAGTCATTCAGAAAATCTGTATCTGAATATTTGTCTTTAATATTTAAACGAAAAAAAAGCTTCTGTTCGCGTTCAATTAAGATCTCAGAATCTACTTGCAACGTTTCAATTTGATCATTGCCAATAACTGAAGGTACTGGAACATCAAACCATTGATTCAAATCTAAACTATAACTCAAAGTGTATTGTTTATTTTTAATACCAAAAAAGGACACCTCCCAAAATGAGCCTGTAGACTTTTGTAATTTTTTGACTATTCTTCCAGGAGGAACACTTGTGAGTGATCCAGAGAAAGGATCGGTACCCATGATCGATTCATCCAAGTTACTCACCTGATCGCCATCCAGATCACCGTCCGACCTTAATTTTGCTTCCGGACTTAATGGGTCAAAATCCAGGTATAAGTCTTCGTATACATCAGAAATCCCATCCTTATCTTCATCTACAATCGACCAAGAAGTAAGCGGAAAATAGATGACTACCAGCAAACAAGCTTTGCTAAACAATAGAAAAATAGATTTACGCAAAAATGAAGAAGAGTTTTCTAAGTTGCACATGTGTTAGTGCGATTGAATAGGTTTCAACTAAATTAAGGACCTCTTGTTATGGTGTTTCTCTGGTAAAATCAAGTAAATAAACCCGCATTGCTGAGCATATTTCTCTGAAATTTTCTCGTTTCAGGAACAGCATAGATTATTGAATTACAATTTCAGTTACTCTTTTTTAGTGTGATGTATAGATTTTTGCACTTTATTTACCTGTATCAAAAGAATTAACCAACCCATATTACCAAATGCTCTGCAGACGCTGTTGTTTTAATTTATCCTGAACTCAGAAAACAGATTCATAAACAGAACAAAACACCTCCACACCCCGGGAGGTGTTTTGATGTAAATGAGGCTGCCGTTTGAAGATGCGCTAATGACGACAATAATCGACCACGTCGCGATAAGCCAACGTGCCGCCAAATATATCCAGGGCACTGCCGATCGTAACGTCAATTTTGCCTTTACCCAGAGTATTCAGCCGCTGCAAATCGGCTAAATCCCGCACGCCCCCGGCGTAGGTAATGGGTTTTGTATCAAAGCTCGCCAGTAATGCGACCAAATCCTGGTCAAATCCGCCCTGCTTGCCTTCCACATCAACTGCATGGACCAAGAACTCTGCACAATAGTGGGCAAGTGCAGTCATTCCCTCGGCATCGACCGCAACATCGGTAAATGTCTGCCAGCGATCGGCCACCACATAGTAGCGTCCTGCTCTGCGGCGACAGCTCACATCCAACACTAAATTTCCGACGCCGATTCGATCTGCCAACTGCTCTAAACGCTGCCAGTCAACCGCACCTCCGTGAAAAATATACGAGGTAACGATCACGGCTGCTGCCCCCGCATCGAGCCATGTCTGTGCAGTGTCAGCCGTGATCCCGCCGCCGATTTGCAAGCCGCCAGGGTAAGCCGCAATCGCATCGCGCGCTGCGGCTGCATTTCCCGGTCCCAATTGAATCACATGGCCACCGGTGAGCCCGTCGCTTCGGTAGAGCTGCGCAAAGTAGCCCGGCGATTGATGGGCTTCAAAATTGACCTGCGCCGCTCCCTGTTCTGAGAGCGTCGAACCGACGATTTGCTTAACTTTGCCTTGGTGCAGGTCAATACAGGGACGAAATTTCATAGCTGGGACGATTTAAGCACGTTTTCATTCGCACCGAAAAGCAAAAACAGGCACGATTCACTCATCTTTACTGTTGACCCTCACTGAACTCGATTAAAATCAGGTAGATATCCAATTAGATGTCTCTGTTCTACCGGACCTGGTAAACCCAAATTATGCGCGATTATTTCCTCAGACGTTTACTCCTGATTCCCATTACCCTCTTTGGAATTACGCTCATCGCATTTTTCATCACCCGTCTGGTGCCGGGCGGCCCCATCGAACGTGCTTTGGCCGAAAGCCAGATGCTGGATTTGCAGGGCTCCAGTAGCAGCACGGGCGGCGGGCAAAGCGCTGCCCTTTCCCAAGAACAAATCGAGCAACTGGAGAAATTTTACGGTTTCGACAAACCCTGGTATGTGGCTTATTTTCACTGGCTCGGTCATCTGTTTACCGGGAGCCTCGGCGATTCTTTTCGCTACCAGGAACCCGTCTGGAACATCATTTCAGAGCGCTTTCCAATATCCATTTACTACGGGCTCACCACCCTGATCATCACCTATTCGACGTGTATCCCACTGGGTATTTTAAAAGCGATTCGCCACCGCACATTTATCGACAATTTCAGTTCGATCCTGATATTCGCCGGTTACGCAGTCCCTGGCTACGCGCTCGGCGCTTTGTTGGTAGTATTTTTCGCCGCCCGGCTCGAATGGTTTCCCATGGGCGGATTCACCAGTGATGATTTTGCCGATCTGTCCTTGCCGGGCAAAGTCTGGGATCTGGTGCATCATTCGTTTCTACCATTAATTTGCTATCTGGTCAGTAGCTTTGCCTTACTGACATTGTTGATGAAGAATCATTTGATGGACAACCTGGCAGCGGATTTCATCCGCACCGCGATTGCCAAAGGGGTCGATTTTAAAACCGCAGTGGTCAAACACGCGCTGCGCAATTCCATGATCCCGATCGCCACCAACCTGGGCCAAGTCGTAGGTATTTTCATGACCGGCTCCTTTTTAATCGAGACCATCTTCGACATCGATGGCATTGGGCTGCTCGGCTATACGTCCATTGTCGATCGCGATTATCCGGTGGTTATGGGGGTGCTGCTGCTATCGGCATTACTGCTGCTCATCGGCAATATCCTGTCGGACATTTGCGTGGCGATGGTCGATCCGCGGGTGCGCTTCAAATAAAAAAACTCGATACCAGATCCATGCGCTTGAATCCGCTTACAGTCAAAAAAATACGCCGTTTCCGTGCGATCAAACGGGGATATTATTCACTGATCTTTTTTGTCTTCACACTACTCCTCGCATGCGCAGCCGAACTCCTCTGCAACAGCCGCGCCCTTATCGTGAAGTACAACGGTTCGTTTTATTTTCCGACCTACACAGCGTTTAAAAGTGGTGAATTCTTTGGCCTCAATTACAGCCACGAAGTCAATTATCGAGATTTAAAACAACACTTTGCAGCACAGGATGCGGGCAACTGGTTGCTCCTGCCGCCGGTTCCCTATAATCCCTACGAAAACAATTTTAAGCCCGGCGTTTATGGTCCGACGCCGCCCTCCTGGAGCGACAGACATTTCTTGGGCACGGACAATACCGGGCGCGACATCCTCGCTCGCCTGTTCTACGGTTTTCGCTACGCGATGATATTTGCCTTACTCTACACGGCTGTGACGTACCTTATCGGAGTAGCTGTCGGCTGCCTGATGGGCTATTTTGGCGGTGCGTATGATTTACTCGGCCAACGCTTGATTGAGATATGGTCCAACATACCCTTTCTCTACATCGTCATTATCGTGGCCTCCATCGTACGCCCCAATTTGCCCCTGCTGTTGGCCATTGTGGTGGCCTTCTCATGGATGGGCATGACGTATTACATGCGCACCAGTGTGTATAAAGAAAAGGCGCGCGACTATGCCTCCGCGGCACTGATCCTCGGAGCGAGCACACCGCGCGTGATTTTCCATCATATTTTGCCCAATACCCTATCCACTCTGGTTACCTTCATGCCTTTCACCATTGCCTCTGGCATCACTATATTGACATCGCTCGATTTCCTCGGTTTCGGCTTGCCGCCACCCACACCGAGTTGGGGTGAACTGCTAAAACGCGGCACTGAAAATTTAAACGCCCCCTGGATCGTCAGCTCTGCCTTTGGCACAATGGTGGTGGTGTTAATTGCGATCACTTTCATCGGTGAGGCTATCCGCGAAGCATTTGATCCGAAAAAATTTACGACCTATGATTGAGCTAACGGCAAACCGTACAGCAGACCAACAAACGCCAGCCCTGTGCTCGGCTCACACTCGGGACGCGGAACACGCCGACGCTCAGTATCAAACGTCCAGATGCATCACCCAGGCCGTCGCCCTGCTGTTCACCTGCTGGCTAGTCGCCTGTTCTGGACCCGACAACCCTGCTTCCGATGCCACAGAGATACCTCCTGTTGACGATCCAACCACCTTTCAGCATCCGGACGCACAAGCCTATTATGCTCAACATCCAGAATTTTTCACCTTTGCCACTCCTGCGGATCTGCCACCGGACCTGCAGTGGCAGGACGGCTCCGAGCAAGCCGAGTTTGCCTCCCTTGAGGCCCAAAAAGGCGGTGAGGTCCGTATTTGGATACCTGATTTCCCACGGACCCTGCGCTTCGTCGGCCCCGATTCAAATGGTTCATTCCGCCGCTATATCTTAGATGAGAACGGCATGACCCTGCTGCACAAGCACCCCAATACGGGGGCTTACTATCCAGGCCTGGCGCAAGCGTGGGCCGTTGCCGACAGTGGGGACACGCTCTTTTTTAAACTCGATCCCGATGCGACCTACTCAGACGGCGTGCCTGTCAGGAGCGGCGATTTTTTCTTCATGTTTTATTTCATGCGCTCGCCCCACATCGTCGCTCCCTGGTACCAGGATTATTACAGTCGAAAATTTTCCAACATCACAAAATACGATGACCTGACATTCTCCTTTACGGTCACCGAGATGAAGCCAGACATCCTCCGCTATGCTGAGCAGAGGCCAGTGCCGCGCCATTTTTATGCAAACTTTGGCGCAGATTATGTGCAACGCTACCAATGGCAGTTCGAACCAACGACGGGTCCCTACACTATCCGGGAAAGCGGCTTAAAGAAAGGCCGCTCTATCACCCAAACCCGGGTGCGCGACTGGTGGGCTAAAGACAAGAAGTTTTGGCGCTATCGATTCAATCCGGATGAACGCACATTTATCGTCATCCGCGATCCGAATAAAGCCATGGAAAGCTTTAAACGGGGCGACATCGATTACTGCCGCCTCGACTTGCCCCAAGACTGGTACGAAAAAGTGCCAAATGACCTGCCAGATGTGCGCAACGGTTACATCCATAAAGCCCAATTTTACAACGACGTGCCCCGCCCTAACTTTGCGCTGTGGATCAATAAAGCCCACAAACCTTTAGCCGATCGACGCATCCGCCAAGGGATCCACTATGCGATGAACTGGGACCGCATCATCGACGTTTACTTCCGTGGAGATTACACGCGTATGCACACAACTGCCACTGGCTACGGCCAATTTTCGCACCCCACCCTGCGTGCCCGACCGTTTTCGGTCGAAAAAGCTCGTGCCCTGTTTGCCGAAGCTGGCTACAACCAGGTAGACACCGATGGGATCTTAAAAAATACCGCAGGCCAGCGCCTGTCCATTACCCTGACGTCGGGTTATCGTCAGTATGCCGATGCCCTCAACATTTTACAACAAGAGGCAGCGAAGGCAGGCCTGGAACTACAGTTGGAACTACTCGACAAGACCACTGCGATTAAAAAGGCGATGGAAAAAAAACACGCGATCACGTTTGCCGGTTTCAACTTATCGGTTGAATTATACCCGCGCTATTGGGATTTTTGGCATTCCTACAACGCTGTCGACGAAAACGGTTCGATTAAGCCGCAAACGAACAATTTAACCAGCACTCACAACCCGCAATTGGATGCACTCATCGAAGCCTATGATGCAGCGCAAGACCCCGCAACCATTCAACGACTCGCCCATGAGATTGAGGAATGGCTCTACGAAGATGCCGCATTCGTACCGACTTTTATTCGCCCCTGGTATCGCACCGGTTACTGGCGTTGGGTGCAGTGGCCAGCAGGATTTAATGTGAAGCTGAGCAAATACGCCGAAGAATACAATCTATACTGGATAGATCCAGCCAGCAAAGCGACCACATTAAAAGCACGTAAAAATGAACAACCCTTATCAAACGGTGTCCACGTTTACGATACCTACAAACGTCCAAAACCTCAGTAAATTTTTGTAGTCTCCACCCTTTCTATCCAACCTGTATCCAAATTATTCTTATCGACAATGTTAAAACACAGCAGCTATTTTCAATTCCTTATTCTCAGTTTAATGCTGGCCCTCGCTGGCTGTGGCGGCAGCGACAAAGACACTGAAGCCCGACGGTCCAACGACAACGGCGCCGCAATTGACCAATACTATCGAGATCGCTCCGAATTTTTCACCTTTGCGACACCGACGGAAATCCCGGCAAATCTGCAATGGGAAAACGGTATGGACCTGCCGGATATTGGCTCTCCCGATGCAAAAAAAGGCGGCACGTTTGTGAGCGCCATATCCGACTTTCCGCGCACATTGCGTTTCGTCGGGCCGGATTCCAACAACAGTTTCCGCAAGTATTACGATGAGATACGCATGTCCTATGCCGGAATGCATCCCGATAAAAAAGAGCTTTACTATCCCGGCATTGCCAAAGAATGGGCGGTCGATTGGGACGACCGTCGCGTTTATGTGCGCATCCATCCGCAGGCCGTCTGGAGTGATGGTCAACCGATCACCACTGACGATGCATTCTACATGTTCTACTTCTATCAATCCGAGCATCTGCAAGCTCCGTGGTACAATGACTTCTACACGGACACTTATGAAAACATCACCCGCTACGACGACCAGACATTTTCAATTAAAGTAAAGATCAAGAAACCGGATATGCCGAGTTACGCACTGGGGCTTTCCCCTTTACCCAGGCATTTTTATGGCACGTTGAATGAAGACTTCGTGCGCACCTATCAATGGGAATTTGCACCTATTGTCGGAGCCTACATTCTGAAGGATAAGGATATCAAAAAAGGTCGCTCTGTCACGTGGACCCGCAATCCAAACTGGTGGGCACAAGATTTAAAATTCTGGCGCTACCGATTCAATCCCGACAAAATTCGTCTCAATGTTATTCGTGATAGCAACAAAAGTATCGAAGCGTTCAAAAGAGGCGATCTCTACCTAACCGGTCTCAATCTGGCGAACAATTGGTATGAGAAAGTGCCCAATGATTTACCTGAGGTCCAGAACGGCTATATCAAAAAAGCCATTTTCTATAACGATGTGCCGCGCAATTTAAACGGTTTGTGGCTCAATACCAGCAAGCCCTTATTGAACGACATACACATACGTAAAGGGCTGCATTACGCCAGCAACTGGCAACTGGTCCTGGAAAAATTCTTTCGCAATGACTACGAGCGCTTGCAAACAACTGCTGATGGTTATGGGGACATGACGCACCCCAACCTGACACCCCTGGAATTTTCACCTGAAAAAGCGCTCGCAGCGTTTGCCGAAGCAGGTTTTGCCGAGCGCGGGCCCGACGGTATCCTGGTGAATGCGCAGGGCAACCGCCTCTCTTTCACCGTCACCACCGGTATCGACAGTTTTGAAGATATGTTGGCTATCCTCAAAGAAGAAGCGCGCAAAGCAGGTGTGGAATTTAATCTGGAAATACTCGATAGCACAACCGCGTGGAAAAAAATACAGGAAAAAAACCACGAAATCGCATTTTCTATTTTTGGCACCGGTTCGATTAAATACCCTCGCTATTGGCAATTTTTTCATTCTGATAATGCAAATATACCGCAAACCAATAATCTGAGTAACATCGCTAATCCTGAGCTGGATGAACGGATTGACGCTTATCGCGATTCTGACAACTGGGATGAAATGCGCGAACTGGCGTATAAAATAGAAGAAATCGTTGCCAATGAGTACATCCTCATTTACGGCTACAAACAACCTTACTTTCGTTGTGGTTATTGGCGTTGGGTAAATTTTCCCGCAGGCTTCAATCCCAAACACAGTGATGATCCACTTGGCTATCATATTCATTGGATCGATGAAGCGATAAAACAGGAGACCCAGACTGCGGAGAAAACTGGCAAAAGCTTTGGCCCTTCGATCACAACGTATGATCAATACAAATAGGCCAGCCATCCACCCCGTGGAGATGGGCAGCTTGGCGATTATGGTTATGCTGCTGAATGGTTGCAGTCGCTCAGCGGACCGCAAAAGTATCGAGCCATCCAATGAATTACGTGAAGTTCTGCAAGAGGACACAATCGAGGGCTATTACCGAGCGCATGCCGATTTTTTCCACTTTGCCACCAGAGCTGACATTCCGGATAATTTGGAGTGGCACAATGGCATGGACTTACCCGAGTTCAGCTCACCCGATGCACAAAAAGGCGGTGCAATTACCCAAGGTTTACTTGATTTCCCGCGCACGCTGAGATTTGTCGGCCCCGATACCAATCGCGGATTTAAGGACTATCTCCTCAAATCCTCCATGCAGTATGCGCACAAGCACCCCAATGTCGACGGTTATTATCCCGGCCTTGCTGCAGCCTGGTCCGTGGATGCGGAGCATAACCGTGTATACATACAGATCAACCCAGCCGCAAAGTGGAGCGATCGCACACCGATCACCACTGCGGACGTGCTGTACGCATTCTACTTTTATCGCTCGCCTTACATTCAATCTCCCGTTCACAACCATGACTATAACAAGCGCTACACAAGCGTGACACGTTACAGCGATCATGTATTCTCTATCACCGCATCCGGTGCAAAAAAAGATCTCCTGCACCATACCCTGCCGTTGAGTCCTGTACCGCAACATTTTTTCAAATGCTGGGTGCCGACTTTGTAACGCGTTACCAATGGGAATTCGCCCCTACTTCTGGTGCCTATGAAATTCGCAAAGAAGACATCAAAAAAGGGCGCTCTATTTCACTGATTCGCATTTCACATTGGTGGGCTCAGGACAATCGTTTTTGGCGCAATCGTTTCAATATTGACAAGATCACCTTTCAGGTGGTGCGCAGCACAGCTAAATTGATCGAGTCCTTCCGTCGTGGTGACATCGATATTTGTGGGCTCAATAAGTCGGCCAACTGGTACGAGCGCGTCCCGGATGATGCACCCGTTGTGCAAAATGGATACATTCAAAAAGTGGTTTTTTACAACGATGTGCCGCGCAACCCTGTCGGCATCTGGCTGAATACGCAAAAACCGCTCCTCAACGACCAACGTATACGTGAGGGCATCAGCCATGCACTCAACTGGGATAGGGTCATCGAGCAGTTTTTTCGCGGCGATTACCGACGCCTGCATACCACTGCCGATGGTTACGGTAAGATGAGCCACCCCACCCTGCGCCCGCACGCATTTTCAATCGAAAAAGCATTGGATAAATTCGCCGCAGCCGGTTTCACGGTTCGTGGGTATGACGGAATTTTAACCAATCATCGCGGACAACGCCTGTCATTCACAGTCACCGCTGGCTTTTATATGTTCGGCGATTTATTGAGTATTTTAAAACAAGAAGCGGTTAAAGCCGGTCTGGAAATACGCATTGAAATCCTTGATTTTACCGCATGCTGGAAAAAAGTGCAGGAGAAGCACCACGAATTGGCTCTCACGACATTTTTTGAAAACGATAGCCCGCATCCGCGCTACGAAGACATTTTTCACTCTCAGTACGCACACAAAACGCAGAACAACAATATCACCAATCTCGCATCTCCGCAAATCGATCGGCTTATCGAACACTACCAAATGGCGGAGGACATGCCAACCATGACGCATCTAGCGCATCGCATTGAAGAAGCGATTCACGCAGAAGCCGTTTTCGTTCCGGGTTACATGCAACCCTACTACCGCTACGGATTCTGGCGCTGGGTGCGTTTTCCAAAAAATTTTAATGTGCGCCGCAGCAAATACCCCGTTGAACATTTCATTCACTGGATCAATCCAACCATGAAGGCGGAAACCCTCCGAGCTGAAGCCGAAGGCAGTACGTTTCCACCGCAAATCCTCGTCTTTGACCAGTATAAAACCGATTAACACGGTAGCCGTTCCTGAGTCTGGCAGAGATGGTAAACTGACAAGCAAAATTTTATTCGATGGTGGCGGGACTTTCGCAACCAGGGCTCGTGTTGCAGGGTGCGGGGCTGACCCGGATTTCCAAGATTTCGGATTGCCAATCACAGGATTGAGACTTGAGAATACACAAGCGTTGACCGTAAGACGCAACTGACATCTTTTCACCATCTGTTGACCCTATCGCGCATGGCAAAAAATATATTAGAGGTTCGCAACCTGAAAACTGCTTTCGACACGGATGCAGGCCAATTGACGGCTGTCGACGGGGTCAACTTTACAGTGGAGCAAGGCAAGACCCTTGGCATCGTGGGAGAATCTGGCTGCGGCAAAAGCGTCACAGCGCTATCCATTGTGCAACTCCTGCCCCAGCCCATGGGCAAGATTCTGGACGGTGAGGTGTTGTTTGAAGGGCAAGATTTGGTCCGTATCGAGCATGCCGCACTCCGCAAAATTCGCGGCAACCGCATCGGCTTCATTTTTCAGGAGCCCATGACGGCACTCAACCCCGTACACCGTATTGGTAAACAACTGAGTGAAGGACTCCTCCTGCATAACAACATCAGCAAAAAGGAAGCACACGAGCGATCCGTGGATATTTTGCGCAAGGTAGGCATCCCTTCACCCGAAATTCGTATCGGCGATTATCCGCACCAACTATCGGGAGGCATGCGCCAACGTGTGGTGATCGCCATGGCTTTAGCCTGCAATCCAAGCCTGGTGATCGCCGATGAACCGACGACTGCACTGGACGTGACCATCCAGGCGCAGATCCTGGAGTTGATGAATCAACTGCAAAAAGAAATGGGCATGTCCATCATTTTGATCACGCACGATCTCGGCGTCGTTGCCGAGACCTGTGATGATGTCGTCGTCATGTATGCTGGCAAGGTCGTGGAAAAAGGCAGTGCGCAGGATATTTTCAACCACCCCAGTCACCCTTACACGCGTGGTTTGCTGGAATCGATCCCCCGGCTCGATTACCCGCGCAAAACACAATTAAAAACCATTCCCGGCATGGTGCCAGGTTTAGACAGTTTGCCCAGTGGCTGCCGCTTCCAAAATCGCTGTCCATTAAAACAACCCCAATGCGCGCAAGCGGCTCCACCCATGGAAACCGTCTCTGGCGACCATGCAGTGAGCTGCTTTTATTGGCGGGACCAAGCACCTTTACCTTCATCATGACCCAGCAACCTTTACTTGCCGTTCGTCATCTCAAAATGCACTTCCCGGTAAAAGACGGGGTGTTCATGAAAACCTCGGCAACTTGCAAAGCAGTTGACGATGTATCGTTCGATATTCAACCGGGCGAATGTCTCGGCCTGGTGGGTGAGTCCGGCTGCGGTAAATCAACTTTGGGCAAAACCATTATCCGCCTGCTCGACCCCACTCATGGAGAGATCCGGTTTGCCGGTGAGGATCTTGCAGCCCTGCGCCAACGCCAGCTCAAACCGTATCGGCGCGACCTGCAAATGATCTTTCAAGATCCCGTCGAATCACTCAACTCCAGACACACGGTTGGTAATTTATTAGAGGAACCGTTCATCATTCATCGCCAAGGCGACCGTGCACAGCGACGCCAAAAAGTCAGTGAACTGCTCGACAAAGTCGGACTGCCACAAAATGCCATGGAACGTTTCCCATTTGAATTCTCCGGTGGCCAACGCCAGCGCATCGGCATCGCTCGAGCCATCGCCCTTAATCCGAAACTCATCATTTGCGATGAGCCGGTATCGGCATTGGACGTTTCGATTCAAAGCCAGGTGCTCAACCTGATGCTCGATCTGCAAAAAGAGCTGCACCTGTCGTACCTGTTCATCGCCCACGATCTGGCCGTCGTCAAACACGTGTCGGATCGAATCGCTATTATGTATTTGGGGAAATTTGTAGAATTCGGTCAAGCCGACGACATTTATCGCCATCCCAAACACCCCTACACCCAAGCCCTGATCGCGTCGATCCCCATCCCCAAACCGAGAAAAAATATTCAGCGCATGCCGCTGAAAGGCGACCTGCCCTCGCCGATCCACCCACCCACCGGCTGCCCGTTTCACACCCGCTGCCCGCACGTGCAAGCACGCTGCAAAACAGAAGCCCCCCAGCTCGTCAACAAAGCGGCCCCTGGACAACCGCAACATCTGGTAGCCTGCCACTTTGACATCGAACCTGGGGACGAACCCACACCGCCACCGAAACATGCAACCCGTGCTGCTTGAGGTAAACAATTTACGCATTGAATTTCAGGGCCGTCAGCAGGTTACAACGGCGGTCAAAGGCATCGACTTTAAATTGCAGGCTGGCAAAACCCTGGCTATTGTCGGCGAGAGCGGTAGTGGCAAATCCGTTACTGCCATGGCCCTCACTCAGTTACTGCCTGACCCGCCGATGTGCCGGGCCACTGGTCAAATTTTATACAAGGGCCAGGACACCTTTACAATGCAGCGCAAAGCACTCCAGGCCCTGCGCGGCAAACAGATAGCCTATATCTTTCAAGAACCTGCATCCTCCCTCAATCCGGTCTACACCGTCGGCTTTCAAATCGCCGAGGCCATCCGCCTGCACCTGCCAGACGTTACCAACGTAAAAGAGCGGGTGATCGATGCCATGACCAAAGTGGGGATTCGCGACGCTGAAAAACGCTACAAAGCGTATCCACATGAAATGAGTGGGGGCATGCAACAACGTATCATGATTGCAATGGCCCTCGCCTGTGAACCCCACATACTGGTTGCCGATGAACCCACCACCGCCCTCGATGTCACCATTCAAAAACAAATCATTGACCTGCTCAAAAAGGTGCGCCGAGACCTCAATATGGCGATCCTGTTGATCACGCATAACTTTGGCATTATTAAAGACTTTGCCGACGACGTACTCGTCATGTATCGCGGCACCATTGTCGAACGCGGCCCTACCCAGCAAATACTCGAGCACCCAGCCCACCCATACACTCGCGCACTGATCGGTTGTATTCCCAGAATTGGAGCACGGCAGAATCGACTGAAGACAGTTGAGAGAACGTTTTAACGACTGTATTTTCCTTACCACATCAACGTCGAGTGCCGGGACGGCTGAAAGCCATTCCTGGCTACGACTTAGTATGCTTTCCCCTATCCGCTTTGCAAGTCCTTCAACAATAACAATTTCCGTTGAAACTTTGATCCATGAGCGCTACGGCGTTTAACCCAAATCACCAGAGTCGCAGCAGAATGGTTCAGGTCTAGACAATAGCAGTGCCAAACGCAGCCATGCAAATGGGCAGACACCCTGAGCTTTGTATCCGTCAATAACTTGACCTTATTGCAAAAGATAGCGCGATTCTTATTTTCGTTGAGCAATGGGTTCTTTGATAATTTTGGTGGGATGGGCTTTGGCCCAGTTTTGG
>Ga0102943_1000736_pt1 | contig 21417 bp, 22 predicted proteins | sample SalPonC_black_MG_FD_78174 | JGI IMG/M metagenome (GOLD analysis project Ga0102943, IMG submission 78174) | Salt pond soil microbial communities from South San Francisco under conditions of wetland restoration - Salt Pond MetaG... | ecosystem: Environmental > Aquatic > Marine > Intertidal zone >...
GTGTAAAAACTTCCCGAGGCAATACGACAGATTTTTAAAAACTGCTGACACCTCGTTCAAAAGTAAACACAACGGTAGTGCTTTCAGGGATATGCTTGCTGAAGATCCCAGGTTAGTTGTTTTGTGGGCCGGATACGGCTTTTCTAAAGAATATAATCAGGGTAGAGGTCATTATCATGCCATAGATGATATCCGCGAGATTTTACGAACCGGCGCTCCCGTAGATGGAAAAGTAAGTCCTATGCCAAACACATGCTGGACATGCAAAAGCCCTGATGTACCCAGAGTGATGGAACAAATTGGTGTAGCTGAATTTTATAGCGGAACATGGGAAACCCTGGGCCACGAAATTGTAAACCCGATAGGATGTGCTGATTGCCACGATGCAGAAAATATGAATCTCAGAATTTCCCGGCCGGCACTTGTTGAAGCATTTCAACGACAAGATAAAGATATACATTCAGTAAGTCATCAGGATATGCGAAGCCTGTCATGTGCACAATGCCATGTAGAATATTATTTTAAAGGCGAGGGCACTTACCTTACGCTACCCTGGGATAAAGGAATGACTGTGGATGCTATGGAAGCGTATTATGATGAATATAACTTTTCCGATTGGACCCACTCCATTAGTAAAGCCCCCATGTTAAAAGCTCAGCATCCTGATTATGAAATTTTTACTACAGGAATTCATGCGCAACGCGGCCTGGCATGTGCCGACTGCCATATGCCTTATATCAATGAAGGAGGGCAAAAATTTACTGATCATAAAATTCAGAGTCCGTTAAATAATGTAGAAAATACCTGTTTAGTATGTCACCGGGAAAAGACGGATGAATTAATTGCCAATGTTTATGAGCGTCAGGATAAGATTAAAGAAAGTATGTATAAATTAGAAGAATTATTGGTACGCGCACATGTTGAAGCAGGAAAAGCCTGGGAATTAGGGGCACCTGAAGAAACCATGGACCCGGTACTTCAGGATATCAGGCATGCACAATGGCGATGGGATTATGTTGCTGCAAGCCATGGAGGATCATTTCACAGCCCGATAGAATGCTCCAGGATTTTATCTACCGGAATTAATATTGCCGCTGAGGCAAGACTTAAACTTGCCCGAATTTTTGCTTCGTTAGGTTTTAATGAGAAAGTTCCCTACCCTGACATTTCAACCAAAGCCAAAGCACAGGAATATATAGGGTTAGATATGGATAAACTAAATGCTGAAAAAGAAAAATTCTTAAAAGAAGTCGTTCCAAAATGGGATAAAAAAGCTGCCGAACGAGAAAAAACATACGAAACAAAAAATCTATAAATTTAACAACACCCCTTTAGCCGCCGAAAATTCCTAAGTTTCGGCGGTTCTTTTTATATAAATTCCTCCATTTAATGCTAAAACATTTTCTTACCTTTGCCATAAATTAGGTGCATGGTTAGGATTTTAAAAAAAATTATCGGTTTTATTTTTCTAATACCCGTATATATTTATAAATACGTTATTTCACCATACACTCCTGCCTCGTGCAGACATACACCTACCTGCTCCGAATATTTTATCGAATCGGTAAAAATTCATGGCCCGTTTAAAGGTTCATGGATGGGGTTAAAAAGAATATCCCGTTGCCACCCTTGGGGAACTCATGGATATGACCCAGTTCCTCTTATTGAGATTAAAAAATATAAACCTAAGAAAAAGAATAATAGGAAAGAATAGTTTTTTTACAAAAACCAAATGTATAAAGGTTTACAAAATAACTTTTGGGGATACCCTTTTTTTTAATACCTGTTAAAAAAACTTTAAATATAACCGGCTTCTGAATATAACTCCATGCAAGATAAATCCTGAGGGGTATTAATATTAAAGAATGATTTTCGATTTTCTTCTGTGTCTTCTAAATTATGATATCGAATATTTAACCCCTTTATAAAACTTTCGATAGAATAATCGTGCGTCATTTTTAAATAATCATCCAGCTTATCTTCTATCTTCGTATTATAAATAGCGTGAAGAGGCTCTTTAAAATTCTTAATTCTCGGAATAGCAGCATCGCAACGACGTTTATGATAAAATTCGATCTGGCTTTTTATCAGTTTTCCTGAAATGCATGGCATATCACTTGCAAACACAAAAACTGAATCATTTTTAGCGACATTCATGGCTGCATGTATTCCCCCCAGGGGTCCTACATTTTTAATTTTATCGGGAACGAGCGTATAGTGGCTAAAACCTTTAAACTGCTCAGGGGTATTGGTAACAATAATAATATCATCGAATATTTCGTGTAAAACTTTGATGGTACGTGTAATTATGCGTACCCCGCTAATTTGAATATTCGCTTTTGTTTTTCCCTGGAAACGTTTGTTGGCACCACCAGCTAAAATCACCGCTGACACATTATGTTGTTCCTTTGTAATTGTCATAACGCTTGTTTTTAGTCAAACAATTGTTAATTAAAATGAACTACTTATTACACTTAATAAGCAAATTGTAAGAGATTAGGTTGAGTTCTTTTAATAAACTCTGCAACCAAATTTAAAAAAAAAATAAACAATCCATGGAAATTTAATTTTTCAAACTTTCAGATTGCTGTTTAACGTTAAATATGAATTAATTAGATTCAAATTTAATCTCTATTTTTAAATGAGTCTAAATAAAAATAATAATAAATTACTAAACAAAACTCTGTATATCAATATTTAATGACATAACGATAATTAAAATAATGAAGTAAATAGTTGTTATTCAAAATTATAGAAGATTTGTTTATAAACCGATTTTATCGTCAATTTCTTTCATGGCATTTAATGAGATCTCTACAAATTCATTTAAAGGGATGCCAATTTTGTCACATTCCATAATAATTTCTCTGTTAACTGAAGCAGCAAAGGCACTTTGTTTCATACGTTTAGTTATTGACTTTGTCTTTACATCCTTTATTTTTTTATCGGGATAAACCAATGCAGTAGCATAAATAAGACCGGTAATTGTTTCGCCTGCAGCCAACGCATGTTGAAACTCTGTTTCGCGCTCTAATCCAGTAGCTTCTTCGTTATGCATTTTTATGGCATCAATAATATCTTCGTCCAGCCCTTCATCTTTTAATAGTTCATAAGCTACCAATCCATGTTTTTTGGGATCCGCATTCGTTATTTCTGTATCGATATCATGCAATAAACCAGCCAGTCCCCACTTTTCCTCATCATGTCCGAGTTTTCTGGCCAGTGCTTTCATAACTGCTTCTGAAGCAAAACAATGATAAAGCATTTTCTCGTTTCGTACGTACTTTCTTAATAATTTTTCTGCATAATCTCGATCCATAAAATATAAACTTTTAAAGGTTCAAGTTAAATTTTTTAATGTGCATCTATTCCATGTAACATATAAATAAGATGCTGCATGGTTTTTAATATCTCTGTCATATATTCATTTACAGCTTTTACGCTTCCCGGCAGTGTATAAACTAAACTGTCATTCATTACACCGGCAACTCCTCTGCTTAATAAAGCATTGGGTTTCTCTATACCATATTTCATTCGTATCATCTCCATTACTCCGGGAATTTCTTTATCCAGCATTGGGCGGACAGTATCAACGGTAATATCCCGTTTCCCGATACCTGTTCCTCCTGTAGTAATAACTACATCTACGGTATTATTTTTGGCTTTAGTCAGATGCTCTTCTAATTGTTGACTGTCATCAGGTATAATTATATGCTCGACCTGATATCTCACTTTTTTCTTTTTCCAAAATTGATTCAAATAAGTTATAATTTCGGGTCCGCTTTTGTCTTCATATTCACCTTGAGCAGCACGATCACTAAGTGTTATTACTAAGTTTTTATAGATCTTTGGTAAATGCTCAATGCCATCATTTTTTTTAATACTTCCTGCTTTTTTTACCCTGCAAAAAACCCCTACACGAGGCATTACATAATTTCCCAATTCACGAAACTGATCGTGAAAAGGTTTCCCAACCTGCGTAACTTCTAAGATGGCCTCTCCAATTTTTAACAAGTCAAATGTTTGAAAATCGATATCGTGTAATCCTTCAGCCGTAATATTTTCAGCAAACTCACCAAATTGAGTATCCCTGGCTTCGGTAATTTTTTTAAACCGTTGAATATGCGACTGATCAATAATACTAACCTGTCGGTTCCAATGTCCGGCATGAACATCCCCTTGTATCCCTTTTTCGGTAAGTATTAATTCTGAAACAGGTTTTTTTATCCCCCGTTCAGCCGATAAATTTACAGATAGTACTTTTCCTTTAGTCATATTTTATGTTGTTGGAATATGAATAATTTCATCACCTGGTTCAATTTTTCCGGGATGAATTACTTTAGCAAAAATTCCTTCTTTAGGCATAACGCATTTGCCTACCTGGGTAAAAATTGCACAACCATCTCCGTGGCATTTCTTTCCAATTTGGGTAACCTCCATTTCAACTTCAGCAATCTTTAACCTGTCTCCGGGCTTCATCGTGTACAATGTAATCCCCTCGGTAGTAATATTTTCGGCAAATTCGCCAAAATCAAGTCTCCGCCCTAACACCTCTTCAAATTTATCAATGCTTTCTTTGGCAAGTAAACTTACCTGCCGGTGCCAATCGCCGGCATGAGCATCTTTTTCAACGCCCAGGTCATTAACAAAGATTTGTTTTACCGGCTTTTTAATCACTCCTTTTTTTTCAGAAACATTTACTGAAACCACCTTAGCTACTGTCATTCTCTTCTTGTATTATTTTTTTTGCGTAACAAAAGTAATAAATTATCATCTCATTACCTATCACATCTTCATCCTTTCAAATATCATAAAGATGATTAAAAATAGTACTTTTGCTTTTACATGGATAACAATAAAAATCAATATAAGTTTACCGAAGGGGAAAAGCATCTTTTCACCATTACAGGATTTACCGAAATTCCCGGGACTGACGAATCTTACTATATCTTAAAAAATCCTTTCGGTGGCAAACATCTTTTAAAAGCAAATCATTATAAACATTATCATTTAAAAACCGGGCAAACGATCAATTGCAAAATTGATAAAATCAATTGCAGCGGTAAAATCTTCCTTGAACCGGAAAATCCAAAATATAAAGAAGGAGAAGTCTATGCGTTTGATTTAGTGAAAATTATTGACCATATAAACTCTGTTGGAAAAAAGGAGAAAGCAGCCATTGTAAAAGATATTTTGGGGATGGAAAATACCTGCTCTTTGCCCGAAAATTATATGGTGGATAAAAAAAATAAAAAAATAAAATGCAAAGTACTGAGAATAAAAAAAGGCCAATTATTTTTATCGGTACCCGAATTAAAAAAGATAGTAAAACAACCGGAAATCGGTAAAAAATATCTGTTTACAATAATAAATATTAAACCGCTGGAAAAAAACATTGATTATTATATTCTAAAAGATGAATTTGATAATTTGTACTCATTAAAAAAGGATATGTATCAACACTATGGATTCAAAATCGGTCAGGAAGTTGAATGTGTTGTAACTAAATTTAATACCGATTCGCATTTAAAAATAGAACCGGTCCATCCTTTCTATAAAATTGGCAAAACCTATTCATTCAACTATTTGCGCACAGAAAAAGACACGAATCCAATGGGTAAAGAAGAATATGTAATTATTGTTGAGGATATCTATGGTATAGAAACAAAAGTACGCTCAACAAAATCACTCTTTGTTCAAAAACAAAATCCTGCTTATATTAAGTGTAAAGTAGATGGAATAAGAAAAGGGAAAGCTATATTAAGCTATTAATTAATCTTATTCTGTTATTAACACTCCCTTTTACAAAGATTATGAATTTAACCTTCGCTTCTTAACTTTAATAAAAGCCAAAAAAAGAAAGCCTGTTAACGAAATAGACAAACAAAAACCGGAAATAAATTCAGCAATCCCAGAGCCTTCTGTAAATTGATTCAAAAGAATACTGGTAGCAAAACTAATTAATGCCAAGGACAAAATTATCTTTTCCGTTTTTCCCTGAGATTGCTCTTTATTTTTTAAATATTGAATAAACATCATTTTAAAAACTCAATTTTTTAACTTTTCCAACTCATCTGTTAAAGGGGAGAAATCTTTTCTGAATTTGTGTGTTCTGATTTTTAAACCGACAAAATATAATATTACAAGTAAAAATGTAATGCCTAAATGAATCCCTATCCTTTCATGCAGATTTAGTGAACTTAAAATCTCTAAATATAAAAGGTTAATACCAGCAATTAAGACGAGTACAAACCACTTGAATAATTTCTTAAACTGTATATGATGATTTTTAACTTTTAATAAAACATGGCTGATAAAATCATCCTGAGGTAAACTCCAATTAAGTTTAGCACTTGCAAACCGAATATTCCAGTATACAATTAACATAAGTAAAGGGCTAAAAAGAATAATTCCTGCTCCTATAAAACCATAAAAAGTGCGTATATCTATAGTATAAAATAAAAAAATAAACCCCATTAATAAAAAACCTATGGCTAATGATTTACCTATATTTTGTATTAAAATTTTCTTACTGGTTTTTTTAACACTGTGTAGTATTGATTTTTTTATTCGATCAGGGTCATGAGCCAAATAATTCGCCGGATTATAATCCTGCCATATTTCCTGTAAATCATTTATTTTATTGGTTTTCATTTTTGCTTAATATTTTAAATAATTTAGCTTTTACCCGGTTTATTTTTACCCCGGTATGATTTAAAGAAATCCCTATTATTTCAGCTATCTCTTCATACTTTAATCCTTCGAGAAGTAAAGTGATAATTATACGGTCTTGTTTTTTAAGTTTAGCGATTGCTTTTCTCAAAGCCAGCAGATTTTCTTCTTTTTCCATCACTTCGCCGTAATCATCCTGATGCTTATCATAAGTTTCATAGGCTATATCTTTAAAAAACAATGTATCTTTCTTTTTCTTTTTATTATAAATAAGAGCTGTATTTATTGCAATCCGATATATCCAGGTTGATATTTTAGCATCTCCTCTAAACTTTTCCAGACTACTCCATATATTTAACATGACTTCCTGAAAAAGGTCATCTACTTCATCTTTATGATATAAATAGGCATAACATAAACGATATATCATAGCCTGGTTTTCACTCAACAGTTCTTTAAACCTTTGTTCTTTCTGATTAACATTCATCCATGTAACATTTAATACTTACCGGTAAAATAAAATCATTCTTGTTATTTTATTTTCAAGACTTATAGAGTTAGATATTAAAAGCTGTTTTTTCTTACAGTAAAGAAGTATAAAAATGACATAAAAAAACTGCCTTAAAAAATAAAGCAGTTATTTTGGTCTTTCTAAGATTTTAGATTATACATCCGATTTTATTTTCTCCACCAGCTTTGTTTCATCAATATTCATGGTTTTATCCACTGCTTTACACATATCGTACACAGTAAGCAAAGCTACTGAAACCGAGGTAAGTGCCTCCATTTCAATGCCTGTTTTTCCTACACACCGTGCTTCGGAGTTCACACGAACACCCGTATCATCGATGGTAGCTTTAACATCTAATTTGGTTATTTGGAGTGGATGACACAAAGGTATCAGGTCGCTTGTTTTTTTACCACCCTGTATTCCGGCAACTTCGGCAATGGTAAGCACATCGCCCTTTTTCATGGCATTATCTCGGATTAATTCAATCGTTTCGGGTTGCAGGGTAATATGTCCGGTGGCTTTAGCTACACGTACCTGATCGGGCTTTTTCCCAACATCAACCATATTGGCTTTTCCTTTGTCATCTACATGGCTTAGTTTACCCATTTTAATTGGTTTTTAAGTTATCTATACTATTATACTTTAAATTTCACATGTGGCAGGCATGCTGTAAACTATATTATCCTCCAATATTATAAAATTTACCGGAATGATTTGAATGGCCGCTTTTGGGTTTGTTTTGCAGAGCCAGGTCAATCGCTTTTTCTGCGCCTAATTCTCTAACACTATATCCTAAATCACTAAACAAACAGGGGTTTATTTTGCCGTCTGAAGTGAGACGTAAGCGGTTACAATGGGCACAATCGCCTCCGGATCCACCCTGGACAACAGAAAAACTTCCGGTTTCCAAATCCATCTCTTTAATATAACGTATCTTTAGATTATTTTCACGGCAAAATTCAGCAACTTCAACAGCATCAGGCTCCTGACTGCTATTCTTTATCACACAATTAATCTTTATGGGCTCTAATCCGGCTTCCCTGGCGGCCTTAATACCATCAAAAACTTTCTGGATATCTCCTCCCCTTGTTATCTGTTTATATTTTTGGGGATCCAATGTATCCAAACTAATGTTTACTCTTTGTAAACCGGCCTTTGCCAGCTCTTTGGCAAAACGATCAAGTAATATCCCGTTGGTGGTCATGCCGTAATCTTTAATCCCATCAATTTCACCAAGCATGCGAACCAGTTTAACAATATCTTTCCGAACCAAAGGTTCTCCACCGGTTAGTCTCACTTTATCAACACCTTTACGAACCGCCGTTTGTGTAACTTTAACAATCTCATCAAAAGTTAAAATATCTTTATGGTCAAGTAATTTAACTCCTTCTTCGGGCATACAATACACACAACGAAGATTACACCGGTCGGTAACCGATATGCGCAGGTAGTTAATTTTTCGGTTAAATCTGTCGTACATGAATTATTTCTCCTTTCTTCATCTCTTTCTTTCCTATGTCAATAGCTGCTATTCCATGCGCCAAAGATAAAGCATGAATATGAGCAGAACCATGATAATCGACAGGAAAAACTTCTCCGTTTTTAACAAGCACGGGAAAGTAAGCTTTCCGCTTAGCACTTCGGCGGGGATAATCAATACCCATAGGCATTTGTATATCCAGTGGCTGATAGTCCTGCCCCATTAATTTAAAGATTAACGGTTTCACCAATAAATCAAACTGAATAAATGAAGAAACGGGATTTCCGGGTAATCCGAAGCAAAATTTTTTGCCCGCCATTCCAAAAGTGGTAGGTTTTCCCGGTTTTACAGCCAGTGTATCAAAATCAATTTTAACGCCTGCTTCCTCTAAAACTTTGGGAACGAAATCAAAAGACCCCATAGAAACTCCGCCGGTAAGCAGTACAATATCATTTTCTTTAAATGCTTTGCTTACTTTATCATAGGTATCTTCAGGTGTATCATCGGCAATACCCATGTAATCGGCAATAGCACCACAAGCTTCTACCTGGGCAATTAATTGATAACCATTACTATTTCTGATTTGCGAACGCGAAGGTTCCTGATGGGGTTCTACCAGTTCATCACCAGTTGATATAATACCTACTTTAGGTTGTTTGTAAACTAAAACATCTGTATAACCTACCGAAGCAAAAACAGCAATATGCTGGGCACCAATTCTTATTCCCTTTGCTAATACTTTGTCACCTATACCAACATCTTCGGCCTTATAGCTTATGTTACTTTTCCCTGGTGCTTCTTTCGCTTGAACAATATTCCCGTTTAGCTCTTCTGCTATTTCAACCGGAACAATACAATCAGCTCCCTTAGGTACAGGAGCTCCGGTCATAATTTTAGCGCATTGGTTTTTCCCGATTTCCTTTTCGGGATATTTACCTGCCGGTATCGTTTCAATTACTTCCAGTTGATTTTTTAAATCTTCTCTTCGACATGCATAGCCATCCATAGCAGATTTATCAAATGGTGGCATCTCAATATCCGATTTCACATCTTCGGCCAAAATGCGACCTAAAGAATGAATAAAATCTATTCTTTCTTTCTCTAATAAATATGCATTTTGTAATACAATATCATATGCTTTTTCAATCGTAATCATACTATCTAAATTTTTGATATAAAAATAATAAATAAATGCAGAAAATATTTATGTATTTAGATATATACCAGTTCTTATTTCTTTTATTCCTAAATATGGGCTTTTAATTTATCTTCAAAATAATTTACCACAACTTCTTTAAGTTGATCAACAATTTCATTGTCGGGCAGGGTGTTAAATATTTTATCCAGATATTTTTTCTCATATACTCGTTTGACCGAGTAATCAAAATTTAAATCAAACAACCATCCAATTTGTAACAGTTTAAAATCATTTAATGTTCGCATTGATTCTTTTAAAACTACCTTTTTATTTATAATTGCCTGAAAAACTTCATCGCTTATTTTATCATTATCCGGTAATTCCAGCTCGAGTGTCTGATTCTTATTTTCTGCACCCTGTTCTTTTACCATATAATATTCGGTAATTAAACGCCAGATATCCAATTTATCTCCATCACGTATAAGTTTAGAGAAAAAAATCACCTTTTCATTACTATCAAGTAGAATTTCAGCCTTGTTATGATTCAATATAGATTGATGTATAATCTCAACTTCTTCCCCGGATAAACTTTTTAACAACTTGTTTTCGGTTAACACTACAATGGCCAGATCAGCATGATTTTGTGACCTATCATCAGAAAAGGTCTGATATTTTACATATTGCTTAAATCGCCCCACATCATGGAAAAGACCAATGGTCTGGGCAAGCAATAATTCTTGCTCATGTAACTGTAAGTGTCGGGCTAATCCTGTTATTTCTTCGCTTACTCTTTTACAATGGTCTGCTTTGATCCTTATATTTTTCTTTAGATCAGGATATTTCTCGATAAATTGATAGATATAATTAGCAAACCATCTTTTGTAGTTTAATACTATTTCATGGGAGATCTTCATCATTTTATTCATTTAAAAACAGGTACAAATTTGCTAAAATTGTATAAAAGAAAAAAGCTAAAGATTCCCCCCGGCTGTATATCAGCATATTTATTTATTGACTTTTTAAAACTTATATGCCAGTTCCAGCAGAATAAACCTCCCCGGCGATAATCGTTGTTTTTTGTCAATATATACTTTATCAAAAATATTTTGTATATCGAGTGCAATAAAAATATTTCTCTTAATTGTTTTGTATAGTCGAATATCAACCGTTAAATAATCATCAATCATCAGAATATTCTGATCATCAGCATATGACTCGCCAATATAATTAGCAGTTATTGTAGTATTTACAATTTTATTCCTCCAGAATATTCCAGCAAAAGCCTGATGCCATGGCACCTCAACCAACATTTTCCCGGTTAAATCATCCCCGTAATAATCCTCAACATCAAAATCTGTAATGGTTGATGAATTATAGGTATAGTTTGCTTTCAACGTCAAATCTTTTGTAAAGTCATACTGAAAAAAGAATTCAGCGCCATAGATTTCAATAGCAGCAATATTCTCGCGGGTTAATTCGGTTTGTCCATCTACATAATTGCCTGTAGCTACAAAATACTGAAAATCCTTACCCAACGAATAATAGGCCGCACTTCTAAATTGAGCTTTATTAAAAGGCTTTGTATTAAAACCAATCTCATAATTGGTTAATGACTGTGGTTGAAGCTCAGGATTGGCTTTCTTAAATCCTTTACTAATTTTCCGCGATGAGATCAAATCATCCATTTTGGGAGGCATAAACCCTGTTGAGGCAGACAAATAAGATTTTACCTCGGGGATTATTTCATATTGTAATGATAATTTCGGGCTTAAAGCTGTCCAGTTTGAATTCCCGTAATCTTTATCAACATTTTCGTCAAACCCTGTATTTGCTGTTGGTTCAGCAACATAAATTGATCCATCGTAAAAACGGGCATAATCAAAACGCAGTCCGGCTATTATTTTAAGTTTATCATTAAACAGTCTTTGCTCATCCTGTAAAAAAGCTGCATACGATTGCACTTTCCCTTCGCGCATCAGAGTATCTGTTGATGTATAGAAAATATCCGATGCATCCATGTAGCCCTGTTTTAAATCTATACCAAAAGTAAGCCAGTTCTTTTTTCCATATTTACGGGTAGCATTCATCCTAAGCCCATAATCCCTGGATATCTGATTTCTATCGGACATTTTATAATTCCCGTCCCGGTTAATCTTCTCGTTAAACTGATTATAGTGTTCATTCTGTAAGTATCCATTGGCTTGCAATTTATAATCGCCTATCTGCCCGTCATATTTAGCACGAACAAAGTGTGTGGTATATTTTACAAACCCTCCATCATCAAGATACACCTGCTTTCCATCGCCACGCTTATCGTCATAATAACTATATTCTACTTCAATTTTATTCTGATCGTTAAACTCATAGCCCATGGTCGCTCCAACCCGGTTTTCTTTTAAATAAACTTCCACATCGGTTGAATCTCTATTGGTCTTAGGTTCAATAATATACCCATCGCCCTGGCGATAAAAACCTGTCAACCCCCAATAAAAATTATTGCCTTTAATTTTTTCATTTCCCTCAACATTAAATTTACTTCCAAGCGTAGAATAACTACCTCCAAAAGCTCTAAGATCACCAGAAAATTGATTGTCTGATTTTTTAGTGATTATATTGATAACACCACCCATAGCATTATTCCCGTATAATGCTGAACTTGGCCCTTTAATTACTTCAATCCGCTCAATACGGTCTGGCGATATCATATGCCAGTTTATAGATCCTCCGGCGGTTTTATTTAAAGGTACCCCGTTATATAATATTAAAACTCCCTGGGCAGCATCTAAACCGCGCATGGTAACAGATGCATTTTTAGAAAAAATTCCCCAGCTTCGATTAACATTCACATTGGCAATGGATTGTAAAATATCATCACTATTGGTTGTGGGAAACTCTTCAACCTCTTCTTTTTCGATAATTTCATTTTGCCCTGCTAAATCTTCAATTTTTCTTTCTGTCCGGGTGGCAGTAATCATTACCTTTTCCATTTCAATGGAAGATGGGTTCATTTGGATAACAATATGCTTTTGATCTTCAGTAAGGTCGATTTTTAATTTTTCATTATGATAACCAACAAAAGTGACACGCAAAGTATATGTTCCCGGACGAACATTTTCAAACTGAAACTGCCCCTGGTTATTGGTTGATATTCCCCGGTTAAGTTCTTTTATTACAATATTAGCCCCAATCAATGGCTGTCTTGTTTCAGAGTCGGTTACAACCCCCTGCAAAACAACCTGAGCAAAAGCAAAAGAAGGAATAATAAGATAAAACAATAAGGTATAGATAAATTTTCTATAAATCATATTTAATTCAATTTTTGTATTTTAATATCCAAAATAATAGTTCCGCTATTTTCACCGGTAGTACTAATTACTTTAAACATTCCGGTTCGTCCTCCCCGTACAAACGAATAAATATCGCCCGGGGCAAGGTCTTTGGCTTTACGCTTACCACTTTCAAAAGCAAACGAATGGGCTATTAAAAGGCTGTCATTATGAGCTGCATCAAAATCATCGGTTGAAATATCTAATGGCGAAGGAGAGTATCGTGTGGTATTAATTGTTGTCCAGTTTGATATTGCATATTCTCCAGGAAAGGGTTCATCTCCAATATTAGCTCCGGGTGAAGCTATCGTCCACTTATCTAATTTATCAAAATCATCATAGTATGAAACAATATCAATAATTGCTGAATTATTATAAGCCTCCTCGAGATTATAAACCGTACCATCTTTTAATGACAGGAAACTACCGTATCCGGTATTGTTTTGTGCACCCATTTGAATATCTGCAAACTCATCTATTTCACTATATTCAATATTTTCATCTTTATTGATTGTTAAAAAAGTATTGGCATAATTCCCTTCTATATCACGAATAATAAACTCCCAGTTATCAACACTTTCCAACCCTTTGGTAATTTCAATTTCCTTATAATAAGATTTGACATAGATTCCTAAATCTAAATATCGTTCATCATTTAATTTTGCAATAAAATTAGTTAACCTGTCGTAACCATTATATTCTGCCTGAATAGCTACTGTAAATTTATCACCAGGTGCAATTGTGGTGTCACCGGAAACAAATTCCTGACTATCCAATACACGGATAGATGGGCTCGGATGAGATTTACCCTCTTCATCATCACAGGAAAGAAAGGTTAACAGGGTAATTAGGAAGAAAATCAATAAAAAAACATTGGTAAAAAAACGATGTGTAAATTGTTTCATATCGCTGAGTATTAAAATATTAGATTACAAAAAAAGTGCTAATTTATTTATTTCTAAGCCGCTTAATTGAATAGATTAATCCGGCACCAAGCAATGAACCGGCTACACCAAAAGCAAAATGAGAGATTACAGGGATAATAAATCCTGACTTAACAAAAGAGCTCTCTAAAATCCCGGTAAATAAATAAATTCCAATACGACTAACAGGAATTACCATATAAGCAATACCTCCAATTAAGGAAAGGATAGCAAGCCTGTTATATGGTTTTCGAAAAGCAAAAAACAGGATATCAATAACAATCCCCATGATAATATATATTACCGGAAGAAAGGGATCTTTTATGCCAATAAAGGGAACAAACATAAATGTAGTAGCTCCAAGCATAGCAATTACCGATGCAAAGGGTAATTTTGAAATCCTGCGGGCAATAATAATAAATGCCATAAACTCCAAGCCGTGACGACCGGGAATTCCCATCGGGATTCTTAAATATGAACGCACCACAATGGCACTAATTCCCAAAACAAATAAAAATAATATTTCTAATACTACAGTTAAGGTATTAGTCTGATATGCTTTTGATATAGTCTTTTGAGACAGCTTTCCATTCATAGTTTTCATGATTACATTGTTCAACAATTATAGTATTATTATTATTCTGAATAACAGGCCTTAGCCAGTTTCCCACTTCTATACGTTCATTTTCAGAGATTGTTTTTCCACTCACTGATTTTATTACATGGATATTTATTAATCTCTTTAATTCTTTGGCACGATATACTCCCTGCAAATCTCTTAATTCTTTCCCTTTTAACCATATATTTCTGCCATCGTTTCCATATTTTCTTAATCCAACGGCTGCTAATGCCCCAATAACGCCAATTTTTGTTCCGGTATATCCTTCTAAAAATATCCCTGATTGGGTAGCCAGATCATAAGCAGCTTCTTTAACCAGCACCTCTTTTTTGGCTCTTTTGCCCCAGGTAAGGATTTTTTCATTTACCTGATCATCCCGTGCAATACATAAACCTGCATCAGAGCCTGTCTCTGCAACATTCTTCAAATATTTCACACAAAGTTCTTTTAACCCGTTGTAATCATCTGATTTAACCACTAAACAGGCTGAGCTGTTTTGTGATGTATAAGCAATCTGGTCATTTACAAAAAGCTGATGACGTGAAATAGAGAACACTTCCCCTACTTCATGAACAATAATCTCTTTTCCCAGTCGGCGGGATTTAAAACCGGTACCCCGCGAATTCTTATTGTCTGTATCGTCTAGTCCAATCAACCAAATCATTTATTCACCTTGTTAAAGAACTTTTTTGTAATCTGGTAAATGGCTTCATCAAATTCAATCAGTAATTCTTTGTATGCTTCAATTAAAATCTTTCCATCTTCTGTAAGTGCTGAGTTTCCTCCGTGTTGCCCCCCCCGGTGTTTTTCCACCAATGAGAAGCCCAGTTTTTCTTCAGCATCCCTAAGCATTCCCCAGGCTTTTCGGTAACTTATTTCCATCTTATCTGCTGCTGCTTTTAACGAGCCCAACTGATCGATAAAATCCAGTAATTCAAATTTTCCATCGCCTAAAATGCTCTGGTTATTGGTATTTTCCAACCACACTTTAAATTTTAAAAAAATATCGTAATATTTTGATCCCTTAGGTCCTGCCATAATAATGTTTTTCTATATGCAAATATATACACAACGATTGAAAAAAATAATAAATTAATACAATTTGTATAACACATTATTAATTAATATAATCTGGGATTTTGCTCTAAAAAACTTAGTTAAAAAGGATATGTAGAGATATTTGGTAAGACAATAATATTTTTTTCTTTACTAAATCACTGCAGAACAATCTGGTAGCTTTAATATTAGCCTTCTATAAATATTAAAGAAATAATTAAACAACACTCCTTTTTTTTTGTTATTCATACACATTAACCATGATGTAAAGTTTATAAACATGATAAAAATCTTGTTGTAAAATTGCACGATATGCATATATTTGCATATCGTAAATTAGAATATTACTAATTGTTTAACACTTAAAAACTATAACAGCTATGCAAAAAAGTTTATATTTCGCACCACCGGCAGAAAACGAACCGGTATTATCATATAAAAAAGGTTCTCCGGAAAGAGAAGAGTTGGTTAAAGTTCTCGAAGAGGCCAGATCAAATGTCATTGATGTACCTATGGTAATTAATGGCAAGCACGTTACAACGGATAAAAAGATAGAAATTCATCCTCCGCATGATCATCAGCATTTATTAGGTCATTATAACCGTGGAGATGAAAGCCATGTTAAGGATGCTATTGATTCAGCCCTCAAAGCCCGAAAAAAATGGGCGAATATGTCATGGAAACAACGTGCATCTATTTTTTTAAAAGCAGCCGGGATGATATCGGGCCCTTACCGGGCAAGAATTAACGCTGCAACTATGCTTGGGCAGTCAAAATCGGTACATCAGTCTGAAATTGATGCAGCTTGCGAATTGTCTGACTTTTTGCGATTCAATGTTCAGTATATGACTGAGATTTACAATGAGCAGCCGGATTCTGACGAAAAGATTTGGAATCGGGTAGAACAGCGCCCATTGGAGGGTTTTATTTTTGCACTTACACCTTTCAATTTTACGGCTATTGCAGGAAACCTGCCTTCAGCACCTGCCATGATGGGCAATACTGTGGTTTGGAAACCATCGAACACACAAATTTATGCAGCCCGAATTATTATGGAAATATTCATGGAAGCAGGGCTTCCGGATGGTGTGATAAATTTAATTTTTGTATCTGGACCAACAGCAGGAAAAGTTATTTTCTCGCATCCTGATTTCGCCGGGATTCATTATACCGGGTCAACCGCTGTTTTTCAAAATATCTGGAAAGAAATAGGCAACAATATTCATAAATTTAAAGCCTATCCCCGCATTGTGGGTGAAACAGGAGGTAAAAATTTTGTTTTAATGCATGAATCTGCCAACTCAGCTCAGGTAGCTACTGCACTAACCCGTGGGGCTTTTGAATACCAGGGACAAAAATGCTCCGCCGTTTCAAGAGCTTATATTCCGGATAACCGATGGGATGAAATACTGGAAGAAATAAAATGCGACATAGATACCCTGAAAATGGGTCCGGTAGAAGATTTTTCCAATTTTGTGAATGCAGTAATTGACGAAGCATCATTTGATAAATTGGCAGGGTTTATTGATCGCGCCAAAAAAGATGAAGAGGTAGAAATTTTATTTGGCGGTAATTATGATAAATCCAAAGGATATTATATTGAACCGACCATTTTACTAACCAAGGACCCGCATTATGTTACTATGGAAGAAGAACTTTTCGGGCCAATTCTTACCATTTACATTTATGATCATACCAAATGGGACGAAACAGTTGAGTTAGTTGATAATACATCCATTTACGGTTTAACCGGATCTATATTTTCAAAAGACCGTTATATCATTGAAGATGCTATGAAAAAGCTAACCCATGCAGCCGGTAATTTCTATATTAATGATAAACCAACCGGTTCGGTTGTAAATCAACAGCCTTTTGGAGGTTCACGCGGTTCAGGAACGAATGATAAAGCAGGTTCAAGGATCAATCTAATGCGCTGGCTAACTCCACGTACAATTAAAGAGAATTTTGTGCCACCGATAAGTTATAAATATCCATTTATGGAAGACTAAAAAAATAAAAAAATGACTACAAAAGAATTTAATATACAAGAATTATTGGAAAGACTGGGAGTTCAAGATGTTAATCCCGGTGTAACAACAGGTACTGAATGGTTTGATACAGACGGAGCGTTGACTTCGTCTGCATCGCCTATTGACGGTAAGGAAATTGCTAAAGTAAAAAATGCTACCATTGAAGATTACGAAAAAGTAATTACCAAAGCACAAGAAGCTTTTAAAATATGGAGAGAAATACCAGCTCCTAAACGAGGCGAAATTGTGCGTCAAATAGGGTTAGCTATTCGCGATGCCAAAGAGGATTTAGGCAAGCTGGTAACCTTGGAAATGGGAAAGATTTACCAGGAAGGACTGGGAGAAGTACAAGAAATGATTGATATCTGTGATTTTGCCGTAGGACAATCACGATTGCTCAATGGATTTACCATGCATTCAGAACGAAGAAACCATAGAATGTACGATCAGTACCACCCTGTAGGATTGGTTGGATTAATTACTTCGTTTAATTTCCCTGTAGCGGTTTGGGCATGGAACACCATGCTAGCAGCTATAGCAGGTGATGTGGTAATCTGGAAGCCAAGTTCTAAAACGCCCCTTTCAGCTATTGCTACAATGAATATTATCCAAAAGGTATTAAAAGAAAACGATGTACCGGAAGGCGTATTTAATTTAATTATTGCCAAATCATCGGTTTTGGGAGATAATTTCTTAGAAGATAAAAGAATATCATTATTTTCTGTAACAGGTTCTACTGCTGTTGGAAAACGCGTTGGAGAGATTGTAGGAAAACGATTAGGAAAAACCATCCTGGAATTAGGTGGTAACAACGCTGTGATTGTATCCGACACGGCAGATCTTACAATGGCTATCCCATCCATTGTATTTGGTTCAGTAGGTACTGCAGGACAAAGATGTACCTCTACAAGACGCATTATTGTTCATGAAAATATATACGAAAAGGTCAAAAATCAGTTAGTGGATGCTTACGAACAAGTGGTTAACAAAATTGGAAATCCACTGGATGAAAATACCCTGGTAGGCCCATTAATTGATCATCATTCGGTTAATGCTTTTACTCATGCAGTAAAAGAAGTAAAAAATGAAGGAGGTAAAATACTCTTTGGCGGGAAAGTTCTCGATGGAGAAAAATATTCGTCAGGTAACTATGTTGTCCCTGCCATAGCAGAAGCTGAAAATCATTACAATATAGTACAGGAAGAAACCTTTGCTCCCATTGTTTATCTGATAAAATATAAAACATTTGATGAAGCTATCGAACTTAATAATAATGTTCCTCAAGGGTTGTCTTCGGCATTATTCACACTCAACATGCGCGAAAGTGAGCAATTTTTAAGTGAGGTAGGTTCTGATTGTGGCATTGCCAATGTAAACAGTGGAACCTCCGGAGCAGAAATCGGAGGTGCATTTGGAGGAGAAAAAGATACCGGAGGTGGCCGCGAATCGGGTTCCGACTCGTGGAAAGCATATATGCGACGCCAAACCAATACGATAAATTATGGCAAGGAGTTGCCTTTGGCACAAGGAATAAAATTTGCTTTTTAGATTCTAAAAAGTTAATTTTTTGCTAATTTATATAGACACTAAAATATCATAAAACCCGCTCTAATCAAGGAGTGGGTTTTTTATATTATGATTTCCGATACTTTTATCTTAAAATAAAAGTAAAATAATTAAATTTTTTAGTTATAGAATGATTTTTAATACTAACTTTGTGCCGTATTTTAATTTTAAATTTTATTAATAATGAACACAGGAACAGTAAAATTCTTCAATGATTCAAAAGGATATGGATTCATTAAAGAAGACGATTCAGACAAAGAACATTTTGTACACGTATCAGGTTTAATTGACGAAATTCGTGAAGACGACCACGTGGAGTTTGAATTACAAGAAGGTAAAAAAGGATTAAACGCAGTAAACGTAAAAGTTATATAAGATTGCTTTAAAAAATTTACCGAATGTATAAGCCTGCTGATTTTCAGCAGGCTTTTTTTATTAACGTTTTCGTTTAAAATTCTTTTTGTGGTATTTTTTTGAAGGTTTTGAATTCCATTGCGGCATTTCTCCTATCTCCGGAGGTACAGGTAACTTAATAATCTCTGTATCAATCAATTTTTCAATCCGTTTAAATCGAAACATATCATCTTTATTAATAAACGTAAGGGCCACTCCGGTAGCTGCAGCACGTGCTGTTCTACCTACTCGGTGTACATAATCTTCAGCATCCTGTGGCACATCATAATTAATAACCAGATGAATATCTTTTATATCAATTCCCCGGCTGATAACATCTGTAGCGACTAAAACCCGTGTTCGTTTAGCACGAAAACGTGAAAGAACATTTTCCCTTTCTTCCTGCTCTAAATCAGAAGAAATTCCTTCAACAGATAGATTATTCCTTTTAAGCTTACGCACAATTGTAGAAACATTGCTTTTGGTCGAAGTAAAAATAAGAATGCTTTCATACTCAGCCTTATTCTTTATCAAATAGTCTATTAAAGTTGTTTTTTGTTCATCATAAACTAAGTAAGCGGCTTGTAAGATCCCCTCAGCCGGTTTAGAAAGTTCAATATTTATTTCTTTGGGATTTTGAAGAATCTGGCTGGCAAGCTTTCTTATTTTTGGTGGCATAGTGGCACTGAACATAAGCGTCTGTCTTTTCTTAGGAATATAAGAAATGATTTTCATGATATCCTCATAAAATCCCATATCCAGCATTTTATCGGCCTCATCAAGAATTAAATATTTAATATCATCAAATTGTACATATCCCATTTTTAGATGGGATATTAATTTCCCCGGAGTAGCTACAATAATATTGGTATTTCCTTTTAAAGCATTTCTTTCTGTATCGAAATCCTGCCCATCGCCTCCACCATAAACCGGATATGAGCCAATATTTGTAAAATAAGAAAATCCCTGTATCTCTTTGTCAATTTGTATGGCCAACTCTCGGGTAGGTACAATAATTAATGTACTTAGTGACGTACCTATTTCTTGTGAAAGTTTATCTATAACAGGCAAAACAAATGCTGCTGTTTTACCCGTACCCGTTTGAGCACAGGCAATAAGATCATTCCCCGACATAATTTCCGGAATGGCTTGCTCTTGCACAGGGGTAGCCTCGTTAAAACCCATATACGAAATCGCTTCAAGAATTTGTTCATTTAGATTGAATGTGGCAAATTTTATCATATTTATCTTCAATATTTTAACCGCAAAGATATTCTTTTAATTTAGAACTTTAACTGAAAATAAAATTTCACATTAAACGACAAAGATTTTTTTAATTGTACTTAGGGTATAAAAAAAACAAAACCATAGTACTCTCTTAAAAATAAAACCTTACCTTTGAAAAGATTTAAATTTTGTGCACAAACTGACTAAATATTTAAACTCTGTTAGTATATCATTGCACTTAATTTTAAAATCACATTTTAAACTTTTAATTAACAGCAATTTTAAAGTTCGTTTATCTGGTTAAGCATTAAACAAATCCACTTTCACCAAAGAAAAGAGGAAAAGTATATCTTTTCTAAGTACACACAACTTTCCTGTAGTTAAAAGTAAACCTTTAAAATAAAATTACGATGAACATTTATGTAGGAAACCTTGATTACAAGGTAAATGAAAATGACCTGGAAGGTATTTTCACA
>Ga0102943_1000737_pt1 | contig 21408 bp, 18 predicted proteins | sample SalPonC_black_MG_FD_78174 | JGI IMG/M metagenome (GOLD analysis project Ga0102943, IMG submission 78174) | Salt pond soil microbial communities from South San Francisco under conditions of wetland restoration - Salt Pond MetaG... | ecosystem: Environmental > Aquatic > Marine > Intertidal zone >...
GAGGGTGAGGTATGGTCATGGTACTCGATTTCCGCTTCAGCCAGCGCGGTCTGGCAGGAACAGCACCAGTGGATGGGTTTTTTACCCAAAAACATGTCCCCGGACAGGGCAAACTCGCCGCATTCTCTGGCAATCCGGGCTTCATAGGCATAGTTCATGGTCAGATAGGGATCATCCCACTCACCGGTCACACCAAACCGTTTGAATTCCTCTTTTTGCACATCCACAAACCCGGCAGCATAAGCCCGGCATGCTTTGCGGATCTGCACCGGGGTCATCTCTTTTTTCCTGGACCCCAGTTTTTTGTCCACATTGTGCTCAATGGGCAGGCCGTGGCAGTCCCATCCCGGGACATAAGGGGCGTTAAACCCCGCCATCTGCCGGGATCTGACAATGATGTCCTTTAAAATCTTGTTGATGGCATGGCCCATGTGCAGATGACCGTTGGCATAGGGAGGACCGTCATGGAGAATAAAAAGCGGTTTGTCTTTTGACTGCTCCCGCAGTTTTTCATATATTTTTTGCTCATCCCATTTCTTGAGCTGCTCCGGTTCCCGCTGGGGCAGATTGGCCTTCATGGCAAACCGGGTGGAAGGCAGGTTCAGTGTCTGTTTATAATCCATTCGTCCTCCGAATCTGGATAAATATTGTTTGTCACATCATGATAATATGTTTGGTATCAAACTTTTCTTTTTAGTTCCAAAATGGTGAAAAGTCAAGTTCACTCCAAATAAATTGAAACTACGCTTGACTTTTGCAAACAGAACTATATAATTTGAAAATCGCGCCCGGAGAAAAAGGCGTGCAAGTTATTTTCCGCCGTAAGGTGTATATCCCGACTAAACGTGTGATTACCCCCAAAGCAAGAAGATTTTTTTTTATTTTTATTTATTACAGGAGAGTGCCGACATGGCAAATGGTATCGTAAAATGGTTTAACGACTCAAAAGGGTTTGGATTCATCGAAGTTGAAGACGGTGGAAAAGATGTTTTTGTACATCACTCAGGTATTAACTCAAGCGGTTTTAAATCCCTCAATGAAGGGGATCGTGTCTCATTTGATATTGAAGAAGGCCAGAAAGGGCCTTCCGCTAAAAATGTAACCGTGCTCTAAGCCGGTCCGTTTACAGCAAAACGCACTAAAGACCAGAACAGTTCCTGGGTTGTATAATTCAGGAACTGTTCTGCTTTGGCGTAAGCCTCACCAGACATCGGCGTGCCTCTTCCAAAGGCAGTATATAGTAATCACACTGGATTATAAATCGGGATTCCAGCAATGCAGTGATTTCCTGTGCTGCCATGGGACCTTTTAAAGCATAAATGGTGCCTTTGGGGTGCAGCAAAGGAGCCGCCAGACTGGCAAGGGATGACAGACTGGCAATCCCCCGGGCCAGAACAGCATCAAACCTGCCGGCAAAATCCGGATCCTGGTGCAACTTTTCCACCCGGCCGTGAACAGCCTCAACACCCCTTTTTCCCAGCAGCCGGATAACATGTTTGAGAAAATTCACTTTTTTCCTGGAGGCATCCACCAGCACCATATCCATATGCTCATTGAGCAGTCTCAAAGGCAGACCGGGAAACCCGCCGCCTGCTCCCAGATCCAGAACTGTCCTTTCCTGATGCACAAATGGCTGAACCGCTATGGCATCAAGAAAATGTTTTCGTGCCATTGCTGCAGGTCCTGTGATGGCTGTCAGATTGGTTTTCTTGTTCCAGTTTTCCAGCTCAGTGGCATGGCAGACCATCTGATCAATTTGTTTCTGGGTAAGGGATATACCCATCTGCCGGCTTCCCAGACAAAGGGTCTCACAAAATATTTGCGCATCCTGTTCTTTCACAGGGCCGCTCCTTTTCAGCACAAGACTGCACATCCAAATAATACTATTTTCATTTGGTCAGCTTGAAAAAATGAAAAACACCTGCTTTACATACAGGAAAAAACACCTGCATGCCAGTATTTTTAATGGAAACTGACACAGGTACCATGCATGCCGGCTCTCATCCATAATCCTTCAAACAAACTGCCGCCAAACAGCCCGGGCACCAATATTCTGGTCACAAATCCGGGGCTGATGGCATTTTGCGCACAATATGTTCTGTTTTTCGCAATAAACTATTGACAAAACTAAACAAACAGGATATAGAAACGGTTTCTCATATGCCAAAATGCGGCCTGGGATTCATTTTTTAATAAAATCGCAATATAATAGTATGTGGCAATACCTTTGGCAATAATTGCGTTGAATTTTATTGTTCCAAAGACAAAATTTTATTCATAAGGATAATGTAAAATGATCAAAGATTTAAAGCGGGTAAGAAATATCGGCATCAGTGCCCATATTGATTCCGGCAAAACCACGCTTACCGAAAGGGTTTTGTTTTACACGGACAGGATTCATAAAATCAACGAAGTCAGGGGCAAAGACGGTACCGGTGCGGTCATGGATTCCATGGACCTTGAAAGAGAGCGGGGCATCACCATTGCTTCGGCTGCCACTTATTGTGAATGGAAAAATCACAATATCAACATTATCGACACGCCCGGACATGTGGATTTTACCGTGGAAGTGGAGCGCTCCCTGCGGGTGCTGGACGGGGTGGTATTGATCCTGTGCTCTGTTTCCGGAGTCCAGTCCCAGTCCATTACCGTGGATCAGCAGATGAAACGGTATGAGGTCCCCTGCATTGCATTTGTCAATAAATGTGACCGCTCCGGGGCCAACCCGGCCAAGGTGGCCCGGCAGCTCAAGGACAAACTGGGGCACAATTCAGTTCTGATGCAGCTGCCCATCGGGCTTGAAGACAGACATGAAGGGGTGATTGACCTGGTGGCCATGAAAGCCTATTTTTTTGAAGGCGAGCATGGCGAACGTGTCGCTGTCAAAGATATTCCGGAAAACATGCGGGACCAGGCTCAGGAAGCCAGAGATGAAATGATCGATGCTGCCTCTCTTTTTTCAGAAGAACTCACCGATGCCATTCTGGAAGAATCAGAGATCAGTGATGACATGATCAAAAAAGCGATCAGAACCGGTGTGCTTGAACGGCATATTACCCCGGTGTTTTTGGGTTCAGCCTACAAAAACAAGGCGGTTCAGCCTCTGCTGGATGCGGTGATAGATTATCTTCCCTCTCCTCTGGATATCAATAACGAAGCCATTGATCTGGACAACAATGAAGAGTGCGTGGTTCTGGAAAGTGATTTCGACAAACCCACAGTGGCCCTGGCTTTCAAGCTGGAAGACGGACAGTACGGCCAGCTCACCTATCTTCGGGTGTACCAGGGAAGCATTATTAAAGGCAGCACCCTGATCAACTCAAGGGACGGAAAAAAAATCAAAGCCGGCCGGCTTATCCGGATGCATGCCTCCCAGATGGAAGATGTGGAGGAAATACCGGCAGGCCACATTGGGGCCATGTTCGGGATCGACTGTGCATCAGGCGACACCTTTGTCTCTCCCAGTATCAACTATTCCATGCTGGCCATGCACGTCATGGAGCCGGTAATTTCCCTCTCCATTGTGCCCAAAGACAACAAGGCCCAGATCAATATGTCCAAAGCGCTGAACCGCTTCACCAAGGAAGATCCCACCTTTAAGACCTATGTGGATCATGAGACAGGTGATACCATCATCCAGGGCATGGGAGAACTGCATCTGGAGGTCTATGTGGAAAGAATGAAGCGGGAATACCAGGCAGAAGTCACCACAGGAAAGCCCAGGGTTGCCTACAGGGAAACCATTACCCAGAAGGCCTTGTTCAATTACACCCATAAAAAACAGACCGGCGGCGCCGGGCAGTTCGGCAGGGTGGCCGGTGCCATGGAGCCATGTGAAGAAGAATTTGAATTTGTAAACAAAATTACCGGCGGCAGAATTCCCACCCAGTATATTCCTGCCTGTGAAAAAGGCTTCCAGTCCTGCATGGCAAAAGGTCCCAAACTCGAATTCCCGGTCACAGGCATCAGGGTGACCATTGATGACGGCGCATACCATGCAGTGGATTCATCGGAAATGGCATTCCAGGCCGCCGCCAGAGGCGCTTTTCTGGAAGCCTATGGCAAAGCCAGACCGGTAATCAAAGAACCCATCATGAAGGTGGTTATTGAAACCCCCAATGAATTTCAGGGCTCTTGCATGGGGTTGATCAACCAGAGACGGGGAATCATTCAGGGTTCCCAGGAAGAAGGGGTCATGTCTGTCATTGAGAGTCAGGTGCCCCTGTCTGAAATGTTCGGTTTTTCCACTATTTTGCGGTCGGCCACGCAGGGGAAAGCCCAGTTTACCATGGAATTTTCTTCCTACAAACAGGTTCCCCAGTCAATTGCCGAAGATATTATCAAACAAAAACAAGAAGAAAAAAAAGCATAAGATCGCAATATAAAGAGAGGGAATATGCTAAAAAAAGATCTCAATCTCAGGAGCCCGATTGAAAAAATCATCGGCATTGACAATATCACCACCAGCAATTTTGGTGCTGTCCTTTCCAGGGCAGGCGTGGGCAAAACCAGATTTCTTGTGCAGATAGCATTAACCCGGCTGCTGCAGGATCAGAAAATTGTGCATGTCAGCCTGGATGATTCCATGGAAAAGATAAATCTGCGCTATAATGAAGGTTACACCAATCTGGTGGACAGTATCGGTTATGTAGATCCCCAGAAAGCGGTGCGCCTGTGGGATGATATAAATTTAAACAAAGTGGGCATCAGCTACAACGAAGCCAGCTTTGATACCGCCAAAATCAGGGACTACCTGAAAAGCTTTAAAAAAGCCCAGCTGCCCATGCCGGCTATCATGATCATTGACGGGCTGGACTTTGATGAAGATATCACAGATCTTCTGGAGGAAATGAAATCGTTGAACCAGGAATTTGCCATTTCCATCTGGTTTGCCATGCAAAGCCACAGAGATGAAGCCCTGGGCAAGGATGGCTATCCAGTGCAGCTGGAAATCAGGCAGCAATTGTTTGACAAGGCTGTTTTTTTGCAACCGGTAAACAATAAAATCCAGGCCATTGTTCTGAAAGACGGTAATAAGACCAATCAGAAGTTTCTTTTGGAACCCGCCACCATGATGCTGGTGGCGGAAAACCACTAGCGCTTGTTGTTATGGGTATCTGAAAAAAGCCCTGGACAGGTGTCTGCCTGACCAGGGCCTTTTTTTGTGGCGTCTGTTGTTATACCCACTGCAGCAAAAAATTTTCAATGGCCTGGTATACCCTGTTCACCTCCTTTCCCCTTAAAATGCCATGGCGTTCATAATCAAAAAGATAAAATTCTTTAATTTCCGATCCCAGTTGATTGAACAATTTTTGTGTTCCTTTGGGATTTACCACAGGGTCTTTTCTGGACTGCACCACCAGAACCGGTTTTTCTATGGTTTTTAATTTGGGTTCCAGCTGTAACATGAGTTTTGCCAGCTGGTGGACCCCGGAAACAGGATTGCGCCGGTAATTGATATGGGGATTTTCCGGATGGTTGACAATGAACTCCCTGGTCATCCCCTTCAGGTTTATCCGTTTTAACATGGTGTTCCAGGTATCAATGGCCGGCACAAAATATGCGCCCATATCATTGAGGCGCATGGGGGGAGCTACCGCAAAAATAGCCTCAACGTCCTGCACCCGTGCAGCCAGTTCAAGGGCCAGGCCCGCCCCGGTTGAAAACCCGCCGACAGCCATTTTTGCACAGGAATGCCGCAGCCCTATCCAGGCTTCTTCAACCGATTCCATCCACAGTTCATATCTGGTTCCTGCCAGATCTTCGGGAGATGTACCATGACCCTTGAGCCGGGGCACATGCACGGTGAATCCCTGTGAATACAGATACCGGGCAAAGGGTTTCATTTCTTCTGGTGCAGCCATGTATCCGTGAATCAACAGAACACCGGATTTTTTTTTCTTCTGATGTAAAAACAAGGGTCTGCCGATGCGTTTTTTCTTGGTTTCCCCTTCCATGTAATGGGCGGCATAATCTGTTGTAAAATCCATATTCATCTTTTCAATAATACGGGTTTTCACCAGTTGCCGTATTTCGTGAAATGATTTCTGGGCAATCTCTTTAAGGCATGCTTCAGCGGCTAATACCGGCTCCACTTCATTGGCCATTACCAGGAGGGGGTTTTCCATACGGATGGCATGAAATTCTGATACGGTGTAAAATCGTGTCTGATCTTTGAAAAATCGCTCTCCATCAAACCGGATAACCCCGGTTCTTTGGGCCAGGGTCAGAAAATTCGCCATGCGGTGCAAGCGGTCATCCACCAAAAGATGGATCTGGTTATGCAAAAAATCATCTGTGACATAACATATCCGGTTTAAAACCAGACAGGTAATGGCATAATACACCTTGCAGGCAAATTCATACCGGTCGATGCCGTTCCGGTTATAGGGATAGTGCTTGAGAATGCAGGCCATGACATGGTCATGGTTCAGGGTGGTCAGTCCATACACCTGTGTCATGTACCGTTCCATCACCGTGACGGCGATCTGTCGTGAAAGCTGCCTGGAAGCAAGATCCTCAAACGGCCGCACCCGCCGTTTTACAACAAGCAGGCTTTCCAGGTAGGGGTGTGAAAGAAAGGCTTTCATGTTAATGGGGGTACCAAACCGGATAGTAATATCAACGCCGGTGAACAGCATGGCCCCTTCTGTCATGAGTTCATCCAGCACCCGTTTGGATGGTTCTTTCATCAGCAGTTTTGCAATGGCACCCAGGATATTTTCCCGGGGGTTGGCTGGATAATAAGTGATGTTCACCGGTACAATATGGGTGGACTGTTCCAGCACAGCATCCATATCCTTGATATCCAGCTCTGCGGCCAGCCGGTGAAACTCTTTGGCACCCGATGTTTTGAGCCGGCGCAGCCGTTCCCGGAAAAAAGCACACCGCAGCCCTACCACTGCAGCGCCGGTGTGGGGCCGCGTATCCCCTGCACCATCTGTAAGAACAAACTGACCGTTTTTGATCAGTTTTTTGTTTTTGACCATCATGCCTTCCGGAAAAATAATCCAGTGGGCCTCACCGGACAAAAGGGTTTTGAGCAGCAGGTCATCTCTGTCCGGTGCTTCGGTGGATACCGCCCCCAATCGCTGCAGCAGCCCTTCCAGTACCGGAACCTGGAACAACTCCCGGGCTGCCAGGGACCAGACCTGTTTTCCTGTGATGGAATGGATATGATAAGGAAGGAACACCGTCTCAATGCGGGTAAAATGGTTGGCGCAGAAAACCACAGACCCTGCCGGAATATTTTCCTGGCCCTTAATGTGTATGCGGGCCCTTGAAAAACCAGAGAGGTATTTCAAGGTATAATTGGACAGTTTAAATGCAAAAGGGTTCATGGACCGGCCTTTACAGCAATATTGCCCTGCAGGTGTCAGGCCCCGGGTGTATTGCCTTTTTTGTGCATAATCATTATACTACGCTACCATATCAGGTTGTCAAAAACTATTTACAGTATATAAGCCTACAGGAGCATTGTTTTGTACGCAAAAATCGTTATTTTGAATTTTCCACCGGAAGTGGCAGAAAAAGCACTGGTCTGCCAGCTGGTTAAAAAATTTGACCTGCTGTTCAACATCTTGAGTGCAAAAATTTCCAACCGTAAAGAAGGGGTCATGGTAATGGAAATTTCTGCAGCGTCACGGGCTGGCTTTAATAAAGGCATTGCCTTTCTCAAGGAACAGGGGGTGCAGGTATCCTCGCCTGAGCACCAGATTTTCAAGGATGAAGAAATATGTACCCATTGCGGGGCCTGTACTGCAGTCTGCCCCACCCAGGCCCTGTATATAGAGCGGCCGGAAATGCGGGTTATGTTTGATAAAGAAAAATGTTCTGTATGTGAGCTGTGCATCCTGACCTGCCCCAGCCGGGCCATGGGACTGTTCTCCAAAGCCATGGAAGCCATGGTCTGATGAAAACGCCGATCATAGCCGTTGCCCTGAGCGGGGGCGTGGATTCACTGGTATCCGGTTTTTTATTAAAAAAAAAATACAGCCATGTATTTGGTCTGCATTTTACCACAGGATATGAAAAAGAACCCAAAAACATGGCACATCTCAAAGACCAGCTGAAAATTGACATAGTCAGCCTGGATCTGTCGGAAGCTTTTGAACAAAAGGTGGTGAACTATTTTGTATCCACCTATATCCAGGGCCAGACCCCAAATCCCTGCATGGTCTGCAATCAGAAAATCAAATTCGGCATCCTGCTTGAACAGGCAAAAAAACTGGGGGCGGATTATCTGGCCACCGGCCATTATGCCACCATTGTCAACACCCTGACTCAGCCGGAACGGGATATTTCTTATGCCTGGCTTGAAAAAGGAACAGATGAAAAAAAAGACCAGTCCTATTTTCTGGCCCGGCTCTCCTGTCACCAGCTTTCCCGGATATTGTGCCCCCTGGCGGATTTTACCAAGGATCAGGTCAAAGCGCTGGCTGTCCGCCATAATATTGCCCCGGTCAGTGCAAAGGAAAGCCAGGATATCTGCTTTATCCCCAACACGCAATTTTGTGAATTTATTGCTGACAAAACAAAGATGCCCTCTCAAAAAGGCCCTGTACTGGATATCAGCGGCAGGCAGGTAGGCACCCATAACGGGGTTTTCCAATTTACCATCGGCCAGCGGCGGGGCATCAACTGTCCGGCATCTGAACCCTATTATGTGAATAAAATCGATCCTGTGACAAACACCCTGCATGTGTGTTTCAAACAGGATCTGGCCCGGACCCAGATGGCTGTGGACAGTATCATATGGAATGATCCAGACAGTGATGATGTCCAGGAACTGAAAACCAAAATCCGGTACCACCACAAAGAAGCTGAATCCAGGCTGTTTCGCAAAAAAGATGGCGCCAGGGTTGTTTTCAAACATCCCCAGTATGCTGTCACCCCGGGCCAGGCAGCGGTGTTTTATAAAGGAAAAAGGGTATCAGGGTCCGGGATCATTCAATGAAGACATTTTATATCAAAACCCTTGGATGCAAGGTCAACCAGTACGAATCTGACGGGATTGCCGCAAGTCTTGAAGACAAAGGCATGGTCCGGGCCCAAAAAGCTGTTTCCTGCGATGTGTGCATCATCAACACCTGTGCGGTCACGGCCAGGGCAGGGATGCAGTCCCGCCAGGCTATCCGGAAACTTGCCCGAGACAACCCCAAAGCAAATATCATTGTGACCGGCTGCCATGCCCAGACAGATCCCCGGGGTATGCAAAAAATCGCCCACCCCCTGCAGGTGGTCTGCCACCAGGACAAAACCCGCATAGCAGATCATCTTTTTGCCGGCCCAAAGACCGCACCACTGGCATTCAAATCTGTGGACCACGGACCGGAAAATCGGTTCCGCTCCTTTGACAGACCGGTTTATGGCGGCATGACAAGGGCCTACCTGAAAATCCAGGACGGGTGCAGCGCATTTTGCACCTACTGCATTGTACCCTATGCCAGGGGCGCTTCTGTAAGCATGCCTGAGCACATGGTGCTGCAGCACCTGGAAGAACTCGGCCAAAAAGGGTTCAGCGAAGTGATCCTCACCGGGATCCATGCAGGTCTTTACGGCAGGGATCTGACACCCCGGTCCAGTCTGGTCCGGCTGGTGGAAACCATCCAGAAAAAAAAACCGGTACACCGGATCCGGCTTTCCTCCATTGAACCCAATGAGATTGATGACCGTCTCCTGGATCTGGCCGCACCGGGGGGGATTCTGTGCGATCATTTTCATGTTCCGCTGCAATCAGGGGATGATACTGTATTAAAAAAAATGAAACGGCCCTATACAGCCGGATTTTTCGCAGACACTGTTGCACGCATCCGTGAAAAATGTGCCTTTGCCGGCATCGGTGTGGATGTTATGGCAGGATTTCCCACCGAAACCGACCAGCAGTTTGAAAACACCTTTAACCTGATCAGGCAGCTGCCGGTTTCCTATCTGCATGTGTTTCCCTTTTCCCCCAGACAGGGCACCCCTGCCTTTCATTTTACCCCGAAAGTGGAAGATGCTGTCATCAAAGAGCGCTGCCGCAGACTCCGGGAACTGGGACGACAGAAACAGGCCGCCTTTATCACGGCCAATCTGGGACGTGTCCTGGAAGGTGTGGTGCACCACAGCCAGGATCCGCGCACCGGCCGCCTCACCGCAGTGACAACCAATTACCTTAATGTGTTTTTGGAAAAAAACGATTCCATCAAGGGAAAAATGGTTGATCTTGTATGTGAACAATGTGATAGTAACCTGCATATTTTGGGAAAACTGCACGCTGTTTTATCCTGACAGCTGTATGCTTTACCCTGGGGATGGGAAAAAGCAACCCTTACAAAAAAACCCTATATGGAGATGTTTTTCATGGAAGATGTATATACGAAACTGGCTGTTCACCTGGACAATACGCCGGGGGGATTTCCTGCCACTGAATCCGGCGTTGAGCTGCGCATCCTCAAACAATTGTTTTCTCCAAAAGAAGCACATCTGGCCCTGTGCCTGGTGATGATGCCGGAACCTGCAGACACCATCGCAGGGAAGGCGGGAAAACCGGAACAGGAAATTTTACCCATTCTCAAAAACATGGGTGAAAAAGGCCTGATCCTTCATATTAGGAAAAACAACACAGACACCTTCATGCTGCTGCAGTTTGTGGTGGGCATCTGGGAATACCAGGTAAACCGGCTGACCAGACAGCTGATTGCCGATTTCAACGAATATGTTCCCCATCTCATGGCCGCCCAGAATAAAAGCAAAACCAAACAGCTCAGGGTGGTGCCGGTGGAAAAATCCATCAACACGCAGCTGCACATCATGGACCATGAACGCCTGGAAAACCTGATCAGACAGCAGTCCAAAATTCTGGTGGCACCCTGCATCTGCCGCAGGGAACATGATATGGTGGGCAAGGGCTGCGGCAAAATGGAAGAGGCCTGCCTGGTGTTCGGTGGCGGGGCATATATTTACGAAAGCCGGGGTATCGGCAGGACCATCACCCAGGATGAGGCCCTGGGCATCATCCACAAAGGGGTTGAACAGGGTCTGGTACCCCAGCCCTCCAACACGGTAAAACCTGTCAACATCTGTCTGTGCTGCGACTGCTGCTGCCAGATTTTAAGCAATATCAAAAAATCTGCTGCACCGGCCAGACTGGTCAATTCCAACTTTCAGGCATGTGTGGATGACAACAGCTGCACCGGGTGCCAGGCCTGTGAACAGATCTGCCCCATGGCTGCCGTTGTCATGGATGACACCGGCATGACTGCAGTGGTCAATGAAGAAAGATGTATCGGATGCGGTCTGTGCGTGACAGCCTGTGAGTTTGATGCCATTTCCCTGACTGATAAAAAAGAGATGGAACGGTGGGAACCGCCGCAGACGCTGGTGGATACATACATGCGCATTGCCAGGGAAAAAGGGCTTTTTTAAAAGCCGCGTTCTTTTCTGACATGGTCATAGGCTTCCTGGATTTCCCTGAATTTGTCATTGGCAAACTTGACAAATTCTTCAGGAAGGCCTTTGGCTTCGATCTTGTCCGGATGGTATTCCGTGGCCAGCGTGCGGTATTTTTTCTTGATCTCGTCGTTGGAGGCGGTTTCATCGCACTTGAGAATTGCGTAGTATTTGTTGGTCTGGCGGATATGTTTTGATTTCAGGCGGCTGTAATCCGTTTCTGAGACATTGAAAATCCTGGCAGCAGAAAACAAGGTCGCTTCTTCTGCAGGTGCCAGCCTGCCGTCTGCCGCTGCCACCCGGAACAGAACATCCATCATCAGGGCAATAATATTGGGCTGGGACCGGAACACGGAATAAAACTGCCGGGCAAAGGCATCAAAGTTTTCATTGGACTGAACCGCCTGCCTGAATATGTTTTTGGCTGTTTCCTGTCCGGTGGCATCCAGCTGGAGATCCTGTTTCATGAATGCTTCCACCTCCAGAATTTCCTTTTCGCTTACCTGGCCGTCTGCCTTGCACAGTTTTGCCAGCATGGAAAATGCCGCAGTAAAAAAAACCAGCTGGGCTTCTTCATTGGAAGACAGTGACCCGGTTCTTCCGGAAATGGAGGCAAGGTAGGCATCTTCTTTCTTATCCACAAAGGCATGGCCGAATGCCGCACCTGCCACAGCACCAATGGGCCCGCCCAAAGCAAATCCAATGGTGCCGCCGATCATTTTTCCAAGCCAGCTCATAAGTAAAAATCCTTGTGTCTAATTTTCAAAGGTTATATATAACACAAATGTTTAAGTCGTCAAACAAATAACAAAAAGAAGGTATATGATCTTCAAAAACCTTTTGGGTATGCTGATTCTGCTGTTGAACGCCGCCGGACTGGGCTTTCTGATTTATCTGGGCATTCTGGCCGGTATTGATCATTTTTTTCCAAGACAGCCCGAACCCGACCCCCGGACATCTCTGGCAAAAAAAGACCCTGAAATCATAAATGATGATATCATACCACAGGAAGAAGATCTTCTTAAAGATCTGGATTTGTCTGATCTGGACAAACTTGACCTGGATGATTTTGAATAAGCATTGCAAAAAATTTTCGCATACCTTTTGCTCAGGCACACACATGTCAGGCATTGTTGTGCTGCCTGTGCCAGTGTTTCTTTTTTTTGGTTTTTTCTTTGACCGGTGCACACCGGATTTCAATGCTGCCTGTGCCCAGCAGGGTTTCAACTTCCTGGAAAAAGACAGGGTCAGAACAGGTGGCAAAGTCATCATCCAGTTTTATGAGAATTTCAGGAGTATCCTGGATATGGATTTTCAAGCAGGTGGTACAGTCGCCGGGATACCGCTGTATGATGGGCTTGAGCTGTTCTAAGGCATCGGTTCCCACCTGGTCCGCATCCAGGACAATCAGGATGCCGTTGGTCCATTCTTCCCCGGCCTGGTCCACCGGTACAATTTTTTCTGCCAGCAGTTTGATACCATTGTCTTTTTTTTGAACTTCAGCCTCCAGTATTACCACCTGTTCCTGGGAAAGCAGGGGGTGACATCTGGCATAGGTATTGGGAAATACCACAATCTCCACACTGGCGTTGCGGTCTTCAATGGTGCAAAAGGCCATCATATCCCCTTTTTTGGTCTTATGGGTCTTGCGCACCTTTATTATGCCCCCCATGCGGACCATTTTTTCGTCCGGCATTTCCTGGAGGGTGAGGGTATTGACATTGGCAAATTTTGCAATGGTCTTCTGGTATTTGTCCATGGGATGACCGCTGATATAAAATCCCAAAACTTCTTTTTCCATCTCCAGCAGGATATTGTCTTCCCATTCTTCCATATCAGGCATCACCGGAATACTTACAGGAACAGCTGATCCCATACCTGAATCAGCAAACAGATCCAGCTGGGAATCAGCCTTTTCTTTTTGAATCCGGTTCCCGTGGTCCAGGGCATCTTCCAGCATGGCCATCATCTGGCTCCGCCTGGCACCGGTGGAATCAAATGCCCCGCACTTGACCAGGGCTTCCATGACCTTTTTATTCACCTTGGACAAAGACACCCGTTCGCAAAAATCATACAGGCTTTCAAAAGGACCGTGTTTTTCCCTCACCCCGACAATGACATCAATAGCGGCGTTTCCCACCCCTTTGACCGCAGCCAGGCCGAACCGGATGCAGCCTTTTGCCACGGTGAACTGGGCATCGCTTTCATTGACATCCGGCGGCAGCACTTTGATGTCATGGGACCGGCATTCATCCATATATTTGAGAACAGCATCAGAATTGCCCCGTTCACTGGTCATGAGCGCTGCTATGAATTCCAGGGGGAAATTGGCTTTCAGGAAGGCTGTCTGATATGCAATCAATGCATAGGCAGCACTGTGGGATTTGTTGAACCCGTACCCCCCGAATTTTTCCATGAGGTCAAACAGTTCCTGGGCCTTTTTGGGATCATGGTTGTTTTTTGCAGCACCCTCCAGAAACAGTTTTCTGTGGGTCTCCATCATGGCGGCAATTTTCTTGCCCATTGCCTTGCGCAGCCCGTCTGCATCAGCCATGGAATAATTGGCCAGAACACCTGCGATCTTCATGACCTGTTCCTGATAGAGGATCACACCGTAGGTTTCCCTGAGCACCGGTTCCAGCTCGTCAAACAGGTATACCACCTCTTCTCTGCCGTGTTTTCTTTCCACATAAGTGCTTGCCATACCGCTGTCCAGAGGACCCGGGCGGTACAGGGCCACCAAAGCCACGATATCGGAAAAAGTGGCCGGCTTGAGACGCAGAATCAAATCTTTCATGCCGGAACTTTCCAGCTGGAATACCCCGGTGGTATCGGCTTTCTGGAGCAGGGCAAAGGTTTTTTCATCAGCATAGTCCAGATTTTCCAGATCCGGCGGCTGTTTGCCCTGTTTTTTGATCAGGTCCATGCAGTTCTTGATAACGGTAAGGTTCCGCAATCCCAGAAAATCAAATTTTACCAGCCCCAGTTTTTCCACATAATTCATGTCAAACTGGGTGATGGTCTCCCCTTCCTTGCCCCGGAACAGCGGCAGGTACTGGTTAAGGGGTTTGTCCGACACCACAACACCGGCAGCATGGGTGGAGGCATGCCGGGGCAGCCCTTCCAGAAGAAGGGCGGTCTCCAGCATCTGGGACTTTTCTTCAGAACCGCTGCATTTTTCTTTAATGGCCGGCACTTCTGCCAGTGCTTTTGTCAGGTTTTTAGCACCGTCCGGAATCAGCTTGGCGATTTCATCCACTTCAGACAACGGTACTCCCAAAGCCCGCCCCACATCCCGGATCACGGCCTTGGCCTTGAGTTTCCCAAAGGTGATGATCTGGCAGACATATTCCGGGCCGCCGTACCGGTCTATGGTGTAATGGTAGACCTGGTCTCTTCCTTCAATGCAGAAATCCACATCAATATCAGGCATGGAGATTCTGGAAGGGTTTAGGAACCGTTCAAAAATCAGGCCGTGTTCAATGGGATCCAGGGCAGTAATGTCCATGGCGTAGGCCACCATGGATCCGGCAGCCGACCCTCTGCCAGGGCCCACCGGCACCCCTATTTTTCTGGCATGGGCGATAAAATCCGCTACAATGAGAAAATAGCCTGGAAATCCCATGTCCAGAATGATCTTGATTTCATAGGAAATACGGTCCCGGTATTCCTGTTCAATGATATCTGGATTCTTTTTTTTGATGCGGGCCAGTTTTTTTTCAAATCCGTCCATGGCCTTTTTCTGAAAAATCTGGGCCTCACTGCTTTCATCCTCTGCCGCATATCTGGGAAAATGGTATATTTTATCATCAAATTCCACATTGCAGCGGGCCACAACCTTTGTGGTGTTTTCAATGGCCCCGGCAAACCGGCCCAGGCTGTCTTCCATTTCTGCAGGGGATTTGAAATACAGCTGGTCAGAATCAAATTTAAACCGGTTCTGGTTGGTTATGGTATCCCCGGTCTGGATGCACAGCAGAATATCATGGGCTTTTTTGTCTTCTTTGTTCAGATAGTGGCAGTCATTGGTGGCCACCATGGGAATGGACAGCCGGGCACTGACATCAGCAATGCCCTGGTTGACCTTTTGCTGAATCTGCATGCCGTTTTCCTGGATTTCCAGAAAAAAATTGTCCTCGCCCAGTGTCTGCATATAAAACCGGGCGGCAGCATCAGCACCTGCCATGTCATTTTGGATTATGGCTTTGGGAATGTCCCCTTTCAGGCAGGCAGACAACCCAATGAGTCCGGAAGCGTGGGCAGCCAGCAGTTCTCTGTCAATCCTGGGTTTGTAATAAAATCCCTTGAGCTGGGCAATGGACACCAGTTTGCACAGGTTGGCATATCCTTCCCGGTTCCTGGCAAGCAGCACCAGGTGGCTCAACCCCTTGTGATCCATCTGGGTTTTATGGTTCACCGTCCTGGGGGCCACATACACCTCGCACCCCAGTATGGGTTTTATATCCGCTTTTCTGGTTTTTTCATAAAACTCAGCCACACCGAACATGGTGCCATGGTCGGTCATGGACACGGCATCCATACCGTATTCTTTGCATTTGCGCAAAAGCGGGTCCAGGCGGATGGCCCCGTCCAGCAGCGAATATTCCGTATGCAGGTGCAGATGGTAAAACAAACAGGAAGGATCGGTCATGGGCGTCAGCTGCTTTCCACTCTATAGTTAGGGGCTTCCTTGGTGATTACCACATCATGGACATGGCTTTCCTTTAATCCGGCAGCAGTGATTTTTACAAAATGCGCCTTCTGGTGCAGATCTTCAATGGTGGTGGCACCCAGATAGCCCATGCCTGCCTTGAGACCGCCGATCATCTGAAAAATATTTTCCCTGACAGTGCCCCTGTAGGGGATACGGCCTACAATGCCTTCCGGCACCAATTCTTCGGCCTCTCTGGTGTCTTTCTGGTAATACCGGTCAGAAGAACCTTTTTTCATGGCTTCCACCGATCCCATTCCCCGGTAGGCCTTGTAGGAGCGGCCCTGGTAGATGACAATCTCCCCGGGACTTTCCCTGGTACCGGCCAGAAGGCTTCCCAGCATCACGGAATGGGCCCCGGCTGCCAGGGCTTTGGCAATGTCACCGGAAAATTTTATGCCGCCGTCGGCAATGATGGGAACCCCGGTCTTTCTGGAGATATCCTTGCAGTTCTGCACAGCTGTGAGCTGGGGCACCCCTACCCCTGCCACGATGCGGGTGGTGCAGATGGATCCCGGGCCGATACCGATCTTTACTGCATCCGCCCCTGCATCAATCAGGGCTTTTGCTCCGGTCTGTGTGGCCACATTGCCGGCAACCACCTGGGAATCGGGAAAATCGTGCTTGATCTGCTTGACCGCATTAATAACATTTTTGGAATGACCATGGGAGGTATCAATTACCAGGGCATCGGCGCCGGCACGGATCAAGGCATCCACCCGCTTCATCATATCAGATCCCACACCGATGGCGGCACCGGCCCGCAGCCGCCCATAGGAATCTTTACAGGCATTGGGATATTTTTTGATTTTCTCAATGTCTTTTATGGTGATCAGCCCGGTGAGCTTTCCATTGGTATCCACCACCAGCAGCTTTTCAATGCGGTGTTTGTGAAGCAGGATCTTGGATTCCTCCAACGTGCATTTGTCTGTCACGGTCACCAGATTTTCACTGGTCATCACATCTCTGGCCGGTTTTTCCAGCTGGGTTTCAAACCGCAGGTCCCGGTTGGTGACGATCCCCACCAGTTTCTCCCCTTCTGTTACAGGGATGCCGGAAATACGGTATTTGGCCATGATATTGAGCACTTCTGATATGGGCACATCCGGATGTATGGTCACCGGATCCACGATCATGCCGCTTTCCGACTTTTTGACCCGGTCCACTTCCGTGGCCTGCTCTTCTATTGACAGGTTCCTGTGGATAAATCCCATGCCCCCTGCCCTGGCCATGCTGATGGCGGTCAATGCCTCTGTCACGGTATCCATGGCTGCCGAGACAATGGGGACGTTGAGTTCAAGTTCCCGGGTCAGCCGGGTTTTGACCGACACCTCGTCAGGAAGAATGGCGGAATAATCAGGAACCAGAAGGACATCATCAAAAGACAACCCTTCATCCGGTAATATTATGGACATAAAACGCCTCCAGAAAGGAAAAAATTGTTTATTAATACCATTAAGGGCAGCCATTACAGGAATGGGAAACAGCCGGCCGGATTTGAAACCTCAACCCAGTATATAAACACGTACTCTTACCAAATTAAATCTTTTTAGGCAAGGTTTTGACATCAATCTGTGGGCTGATTTTTGAGCAGCGTGAGTATTACAGGAATTGCCGGGGGCATCCGCTTACTAAAGCCGGTTATATTGCGGATCATGGTAAAATGGCTGCCTTTTACCCGGGTTAACTGCACAGGTTCAAGGCGGACAGAATCCACAGAGACCAGACCATCACCCAGAAAATTTCCCACAGCGTTGTTTTTTGATAAGGGAGTGATAACGCCGGCTATCGCATGCATGGGTATATCTTTTGGCAAAGGACGCTGGTTTAGTTGTCTTAGAAACCGGCTGTGGGGCAGAAGATCGATCCCGGCGGCACCGGTACCGTCCAGCAGACAGTGAAGCCAGTGTGTACCTGGTTTGAAAAGATGAAACACCTGATCCCTGATTTCCGTGAAAATTCTCAATCTGGCCATCTGGGTGCCATGGTTGGGGGTTCCCACCATGATGAACTGTCTGACAACCGGAACCTTCCGGGCAGCAGCAGCTTTGGCATAATCATATGCAGGGCAGGTGAGCATGTCCCTGACCACCAGCCCCCCCATGGAATGGGCCACCACAAATACAGGCCGTGGATCTCTTATGGCCAGCAGGCGCATCTGCTCAAAAAAAAACCGGGTTGATGCTGCAACAGCCTGGTCATTGGGATAGGTCATGACCAGAACCTGGTATCCTTTTTCTGTGAGCACCGGGGCCAGATTCTGCCAGATGATCCCCGGGTCATCCAGACCGTGAACCAGAATCACCCGGTCTTCACCAGAACGGGCTGAAGGTATTTTGCTTTGTTGAAACGGCGTGATACCGTATCTTTTTTCCAGTGCCAGTGCTGCTTCTGGAAACCGGTTTTTAACTGCCTGATGCAAACCATGCCGGATCTGGTGTTCCCATGGCAAAAACAGGGAACGGCCGACCTGAAAACAGACAAATCCGGCAACAATAATCCCCATGGCTGTCAGCCATTTATGGCGGCAGCACCACATCATCAGACCAAGCCTGCCATCTGCAAAAAAAAATGTGATTCTAAAACCATTCAGGGCACAACCCACAAGGCAGTGTCTGAAACACGGGCAATTATATGCCGTGATACAGAGCCCATAAAAAAAGATTTGTTGATCCCCCTTCTGCCGATAACCAGGGTGGTAAACCCATTTTCTTTTGCATACTCCACCACAGTACTGCCGATGCGCCGACTGCCCGCAAGGGTCTGAATCTCAATCCGGTCTTTTGATATTCCCATCTGTTCGAATTTTTTCATGGCCAGGGGATAAAATTTGTCCACACAGGCCCGGTCTTTTTTTTCAATGATCTGCACAAACTCAGGGTCCAGGTCTTCATCCAGGTCAATCTCACAATAATTGCGGGCTGTATTGGTGACATGCACCAGCGTAATTTTGGTATCTTTGTTTTCAGACACCATGAAACTCACATGGTCCACTGCCCGCAAAGAGTCTTGTGATCCATCTATGGCCACCAGGACTTTTTCAGGGTGGACATCTCCCTGCACCAGCCATACCGGCAGGGCCTGGGACCGTTCCAGTACGGCATCAGAAACACTGGTGTCAAAAAATTTCTGGATTCCTGCCACCCCCCGCCGGCCCACCACAATGGCATCCAGCATGTTTTTCTGGGCATACTCAATAACATCCTGGGCCAGTCCGAGTTTTCTGGGGTGGGTGACAAGTTCGATGCGGTCTTCCAAAAACCCTGCCTGGGTCATTTCTGACTTGAGATCATGCAAAACCGCCATGGCATTCTCATTGTTCTTTTTGGTGACTTTTTTCAACTGGGCCCGCACATGCATGTCTTTTGCCGCCTCTTCTTTGAGATACAAAGAAACCGGGGGTTGTACATGAAAGAGCACACAATGCAGATTTGTTATAAATGCGGATACCTGTACCGCATACCTGACAGCGTGCAAAGAAGACCGGGATTGATCCACTGGTATGAGAAGCTTTTTTTCCATGTCCTGCTCCTTTTTTATGGTATGTAAAGATCCTGAGAGTGTTTACAGTCTGAATATAACATAAGTCCGAAGATTTTACAGGCTGCCTGTGTGGAAAATGCCATGTTTTTTTTAGTTGCCCGGACCAGCACATATGATATGATGGCCTTTGCAACCAACTTACAGGAAAACCGCTATGCTGCTTACAATCAATCCGGAAAACCCCCAGGAAAGACTTATTTCCCAAGTGGTGGATATACTCAAAAAAGGGGGGATTATCGCCTACCCGACTGACACCTTTTATGGTATCGGGTGCGATATCATGAACAAAAAAGCCATTGAACAGGTGTATGCCATCAAGCAGCGCAGCCAGTCCAAGCCCTTCAGTTTCATCTGTCCCGATCTCAAGGACATCGCCACCTATGCCAAGGTATCCAATGTTGCCTACCGGAATATGAAGCGGCTGCTGCCGGGTCCGTATACGTTTGTACTCCCGGGATCAAGAATGGTTCCCAAAATCATGCTTACCAAGCGCAGAACAGCCGGTATCCGGGTACCCGAACACATGATTGCTGTGGCATTGGCCAGGGAGCTGGGCAATCCCATTATATCCACATCTGCCACTGACCCGGAAGGCCGGGTTTTCCAGGATCCTTCCCTGCTCCATGATTATTTCAAAAACCGTCTGGATGTAGTGATTGACGGAGGGGCGGTCCCGGGAACAGCGTCGTCTGTGATTGCTTTAATTGATGATATACCGGAAATTATCCGTTACGGTGCCGGAGATGTTGAGATCTTTGAATAGGGTCTGGGCAATTTTGCGCAGAAAGGATATGGGGGTTTCCTTTGGATAAACCGGAATCAGCCGGCCTTCAATGCCGGCCAGTTCTCCTGCCCAGTGAACCGCATCATCCAGATTTCCCAGCCGGTCGATGAGATTGCGCTCCAGCGCGCTCTGCCCGGTATAAATCCTGCCGTCTGCAAGTTTTGCCATATCTTCCTGTACGATGTTTCTGGCCCGGGCAATATCTGTGACAAACTGCAGATGCAGCTCATCCACCAGCTGCTGCAGCAGTTTTTTCTCGTTTTCCCCCAGTTCCCGCAAAGGAGATCCCATGTCCTTGTATTCTCCGCTTTTGATGACCACAGGGGAGATGCCGATTTTTTTTGCCACCTCCATGATATTCACATATTCCATGATCACCCCGATACTGCCGGTAATGGTGCCTGGATTGGCCATGATTCTTTCAGCAGCTGCAGCCACATAATATCCCCCTGAGGCAGCAACCGATCCCATGGAAGCAACCACTTTTTTGGCTTTCCGGGTTTTCATCAGTTCTCTGAATATCTCCTGGGACGGCCCGATACCGCCACCAGGGCTGTCCACCCGGACGACGATGGCCAGGATTCTGTCATCTTCTCTGAAGGATGTGATGTGTTCAATGATTTTTTTGGATGACAAAATCGGACCGGTCACCTCTATGACGCCGATATTTGCCCGGGGTTCCTTATAGGTACCGGCGGTGTCCATCATTTTTGCACCTGCAAATATCAGGGCCACCACCCCCAGAAACAGGGCAGTGGCACAGGAGGCCATCATTAACAAAAAAAACAGAACCGGATGCCGCCGCGAAAACATAAGTCTTATCCCCAAAAAAACGGGCCGGATAAAATAATATTTTTACCCGGCCCTGATTCAGTATCAAAAAACCCTGTGTGCTACAGGGTAAAAACAGTTTTATTCATCTTCTTTATTATTTTCC
>Ga0102943_1000738_pt1 | contig 21386 bp, 21 predicted proteins | sample SalPonC_black_MG_FD_78174 | JGI IMG/M metagenome (GOLD analysis project Ga0102943, IMG submission 78174) | Salt pond soil microbial communities from South San Francisco under conditions of wetland restoration - Salt Pond MetaG... | ecosystem: Environmental > Aquatic > Marine > Intertidal zone >...
CGCGGCCGGGACCGCATCGGCCCCGCGGGACGACCGGCGGGATGCGGCGCCGCGCGACGCGCCCGAGGCGGGGCTGGACTCCGCGCCCGCGCCGGGAAAGCTTGTCCGCCGCCCGTCGGGAACGGGCGCCGGCGAGGGGGAGAGAGCATGGCGCGGGTGACCACCACGGACGGCGTGACGCTGGACTGCGTCGAGACGGGCGCCGGCGCGCCGATCGTCTTCGTGCACGAATTCGCCGGCGACAAGCGCAGCTGGGAGCCGCAGCTGCGCGCCTTCGCCCGCAGCCACCGCTGCATCGCCTACGACGCGCGCGGCTATCCGCCCTCCGACGTGCCGCCGGACGTCTCCTCCTACTCGCAGGCCCGGGCGGCGGAGGACATCCGCGACGTCCTCGACGGCTTCGGGATCGATCGCGCGCATGTCGTCGGCTGCTCGATGGGCGGCTTCGCGACGCTGCATTTCGGGCTGCTGTTTCCGGAGCGGGCGCGCTCGCTCCTGCTCTGCGGCGTCGGCTACGGGGCCGAGCCCGACCGGCGCGAGCGCTTCCGCGCCGAGGCCGACGCCATCGCGGCGCGCCTTCGCGAAGGCGACATGGCGGGTTTCGCGGAAGCCTACGCCCTCGGCCCGACGCGGGTGCAGTTCCGCGACAAGGACCCGCGCGGCTGGGCCGAGTTCAAGGCCGGGCTGGCGCAGCACTCGCCCGAGGGCTCCGCGCTGACCCAGCTCGGCGTGCAGAAGGCGCGCCCGTCGCTCTACGACCTCGAGACCGAGCTCGCGGCGCTCGAAGTCCCGACGCTGATCGTCGACGGCGACGAGGACTGGCCCTGCCTCGCGCCGGGGATCTTCCTCAAGCGCACGATCCCGGGCGCCGACCTGATGACGATCCCCGGCACGGGCCACGCCTGCAACCTCGAGGAGCCGGACCTGTTCAACGACGCCCTCCGCCGCTTCCTCGTGCAGGTCGAGGCCGGCCGCCTGCGCCGGCGCGACCCGGCGGCCGCGGGCGAGAGCATCACCGGGATGCCCGCCGCCCCCGGCGCCTGAGAGCGGCGGCGCCGGAGCGGCCCGGCGCCCGGCGGGTCACGCCGCGGCCGCGTGACGGTCCGGCGCGGCGCTCCGGATCACCCAGCGCGTCACCGCCAGCACCAGCGCGGCCGAGGCGAAGGTCAGCGCCCAGAGCGCCACGAGGTCGAGGTTCCCTCCGAGCGTGGTGTCGTAGACGACGCCGCCCGGCGGATCGTCCTCGTCGACCGTCCAGAGCAGCTTCAGCTGGACGTAGGCGGCGAACGCGGAGAACGCGGCGATCGCCACGGCCGCGACCAGCGCCTCCGACGCGGCCCGGCCGCCCTGCGGCGCCGCGTCGGGCTCGAGAACGCGCGGCAGCCGGGCGGAGAACAGGCACAGCGCGGTCGCGACGAAGACGCTCACCGGCAGATAGACCAGGACGCGCCGGCCGATCACCTCGACGAACTCCTCCCGCTTCGGCGGGGCGTCGAAGAAGCCATGATCGAACATCGCCACGGACACGTGCAGCGCCTCGCACAGAAGGAAGACGACCGCGAAGAGCACGATCGGCGGCCGGAGTCCTCCGCCGCCGGGCCCCCGCGCCGCCGCCGCGCGCACCGCACGCTCCGACACGAGCCGTCCGGCAAGGGCGAAACCGACCAGCACGATCATCAGGCCCGGCAGGGACACGCGCTTGACGGTCTCCCAATGCGCCCGGATCACCGAGTCGGGCCAGAACGGAACGACCTCGTCGGGCCAGGCCCGCCCCTGGAACAGGTCGACCGCGACCAGCGCCACGGCGAGGGCGACGGCGACGCTCCAGAACACCAGCAGCGTCAGCGCGCCGACCAGCGGCAAGCCGAGCGGCACGCCCTGCGATCGCGGCGCGCGCACGCCGAGGACCTCCTCGAGCCGTCCCAAGGCGCGCGTGCCGCCGGCGCGCGCCGCCGCGAAGCAATGGATGGCGACGAGGCTTTCGGCCTCGTCGCGCAGCTCGGCGTGATCGGCGGAGCGCAGCGCCTCGAGGCCGCGGCGGCCGTGAAGGCGGCGGGCGAGGCAGGCCGCGTCCGTCCGGCCGCCCATCTCCGCGACGAGATCGTCGGACCGAAGCGTCTCGACCGCCTCGAGAAGCCCGTCGCGGTCTCGCCCGTCGATCAGCTTGCGGCTGATGCCGATGTAGACGTCGGTGACGGAGCCAGGCACCGAGAAGGCAGCCTGTATCCACCGCAGGATCGAGGAGGTCACCCGATCCACCCGCCCGACGCCCGAGTTGCGCAGGCCCAGCAGCACGGCGGCCGCGGCGGCGGGCGCCAGATAGCCGGCGCCGCCTCCCTCGCCCTCGCCGGCCTCGGCGGCGAGGGCGAAGCCGATGCCGAAGATCCGGAGCCCTTCGGCGAGGTTCGCCGGCATGACGATCAGCGCGACATAGAGGCCCGAATAGACGAAGAGCACCAGCAGGCAGGCTAGGACGCAGGCCCCGCGCGTGGTGAAGTCGCGGGTCGACGGCTCCCAGTCCGGAATGCGGGATACGATGCCGCGCAGCACCGCGTCATGCGAGGGTCGCAGGAAGTCGGAGACCGCGAACACCGCGAGCAGCGCCCAGAAGAACAGCAGATCGGACCAGCCGAACCGCGCGCGGTCCACCGCCTCCACGACGGCCGAGAGCGCGGCTGCGAACGGTTCCGGCATGCTTCGCCCCCGGAGACCACGCCGCTCACTTCGGCGGGCACTTCCCGTTCGGGCATTCGGCCATCGCCGGCGGAGAGGTCATGGGCGAAGCCGCCGCGAAGACCGCGAGGACCAGGATCAAGGGAATCAGCTTCATGGCTCCCTCCTCCACGACTGCAGAAAAAGGGTACCGTAAGGTAAGGTTCGTGTCCATCCAAGACCGCCGCGCCGGAGGCGGATGCGGCCCCGCGCCGGGGCCGGCCGGGCTATCCCAGAAGGGCGCCGATGCGCTCCAGCGCGCGGGCCACGTTCTCTTCGGAGTTGGCGTAGCTGAAGCGCACGTAGCCCTCGCCGAAGGCGCCGAAGCTGGTGCCCGCGACGGTCGCGACGCCGGCCTCGGAGAGGAAGCGGTCCTGCGCCTCGCGCGCGGTCATCCCGGTCCCCTCGATGTTGGGGAAGGCGTAGAAGGCGCCGCCGGGCTCGGCGCAGCGCACGCCGGGCAGCGCGTTCAGCCCGTCCACCATCACCCGCCGGCGCCGGGCGAAGGCGGTCATCATCGCGTCCACCGCGTCCTGCGGCCCCTCGAGCGCGGCCTTCGCCGCCCACTGCGTCGCCGCGTTCACGCAGGAATGGTCGTTGACGCAGAGCCGCGTGGCGGCGTCGACCAGGCTTTCGGGCCAGACCGCGAAGCCGATGCGCCAGCCCGTCATCGCGTAGGTCTTGGACCAGCCGTCGAGCAGGATCAGGCGGTCGCGGATCGAGGGGTAGTTCAGCAGGCTGACGTGCTCGCGCCCGTCGTAGAGCATCCGGCTGTAGATCTCGTCCGAGAGGATCGCGACCTGCGGCCAGCGCTCCAGCCCCGCCACCAGCTTGTCGATCTCCGCCTTCGGCGTCACGCCGCCCGTGGGGTTGGCGGGGGAGTTGAGGATGATCAGGCGCGTGCGCTCGGTCACCTTGGCGAGCACGGAGTCGGCGTCGAAGGCGAAGCCCGACGCCTCGCGCAGCTCGATCGGCACCGGCGTCGCGCCGGTGAAGTCTATGACCGACTCGTAGATCGGGAAGCCGGGATTGGGGTGCATGATCTCCGCCCCCGGCTCGCCGAACATCAGCACCGCGAAGAACATGGTCGGCTTGCCGCCGGGCACCACGACGACGTGGTCGGGATCCACCTCGGCCCCGTGCCGGCGATGCAGATCCGCCGCCACCGCCTCGCGCAGCGGCGGCACGCCGTTGGCGGGGGTGTAGCCGTGGGCGCCGTCGCGCAGCGCCTTCACCGCGGCCTCGACGATGTGCTCCGGCGTCGGGAAGTCGGGCTGCCCGATGCCGAGATTGATCACGTCGCGCCCCTCGGCCGCCAGCTTCTGCGCCCGCGCGAGCACCTCGAAGGCGCTTTCGGTGCCGAGGCGGGCGAGCGAGGGGGCGGTCTGAAGTCGGGCGGTCATCGGCGGTCCTCCGGCGGTCACGACGTCGTTGGCCGATAGCACCTCGCCCGGCGGCTCGCCAGCGCCGAGGGAACCCCGCCGGCGCGAGGACGTCGATGGGACGGACGGCGCCGGCGCGCCGGACGCCTCACCGACGTCGCCACCAAGGAGGTCCGCACCATGCGCATCCCCCGCATCCTCGCGCCGCTCTTCGCGGCCCTGCTGCTCGCCGGCTGCGCCGGCATGTCGGCGCCCTCGGGCGACACCGCCCATGGCATCACCGGCTCGGGCCTGCGCTGCGGCGCCTGCGAGCCCTGAGCCCGAGGCGCCGCCGGCTCAGCCGGTCGCCTTGCGCACCGCCTCCAGAAGCGCCTCGCGCGGGGCGGGCTTGCGCAGCAGGCGCTCGCCGGCGGCGAGGCCGAGCGCCGTCGCGGCCTCCGGCCGGCCGGTGACGAAGATCACCGGCGTCTCCGGGCGCAGGGCCCGCAGGCGGTCGGCGAGTTCCGGCCCCTGCATCGCGCCGCTCAGGGTCAGGTCGACGAGGACCGCCGCGACCCGCGGCTCCGCCTCGAAGGCGGCGAGCGCCGCCTCCCCGTCCACGGCCCACAGCACCTCGTAGCCGTCGGCGGCGAGCTGGGCGGTCAGCACCCGGCGCATGGAGGCGTCGTCCTCGGCCACCAGCACCTGCTTCGCGCCGCCCGCCCGCGCGATCGAGAGCCGCGGCGTCCCGGCCTCGGGCGCGGCGCGCAGGAACAGCTTGACGTCGGTGCCGAAGCCCGGCTCGCTCCGCAGCGAGACGCCGCCGCCGGACTGCCGGGCGAAGCCGTGCACCGTGGAGAGGCCGAGTCCGGAATTGCCGGGCGTGGCGGTCCAGAACGGCTCGAAGGCGCGGGCCCGCTCCTCCGGCGACATGCCGCGCCCGGTGTCCGAGACCGTCAGCGTGACGTAGCGTCCGGGCGAGAGCGGCTCCTCGAAGCGCACGGCGGCCTCGCCGTCGAGGCGGATCTCCCCGGTCTCGAGCGTCAGCGTGCCGCCGGTCTGCATCGCGTCGCGCGCGTTGAGCACGAGGTTCAGCAGCGCGTTCTCGAGCGAGCCCCGGTCCACCAGCGCCGGCGGCAGGGCGCCCCCCGTCACGGTCTCCAGCGCGACGCGCGCGGGCAGCAGCCGGCGCAGCATCGCCTCCATCTCCCGCAACGCCGCGTTGAGGTCGAGCGGCCCGGGCGCCAGCGGGGCGCGCCGCGCGAAGGCCTGCAGGTCATCCGTCACCTTGGTCGCCCGCTCCACCGCCTCGCGCACCTCGGCGAGATGCGTCGCCGCCTCCGGCGCGTCGGGCGGCGTGTCGGCCAGCAGCTCCGCGGCGCCGAGCGCGGCGCCGAGCAGGTTGTTGAAGTCCGAGGCGAGCCCCGTGGTCAGCGCGCCCACCGCCTCCATCCGCGTGGCCTGCATCATCGAGGTCTCGAGCCGCTTCTCCTCGGTCACGTCCCGGTTCAGCCCGAGGATCGAGACGAGCTCTCCCGCCGCGTCGCGCTCCGCCACCGCCCAGCCCTGAAGCCAGCGGATCTCGCCGGAGGGGCGGCGGACGCGGAAGGTCACCGGCTCGGGCTGGTCGACCGCGAGGAACGCCTCGAGCGCGGCGCGGGTCGCGGGCAGATCCTCCACCAGCACCAGGCGCTCCCAGCTCTCCATCCGGCCGTCGAAGTCCTCCGGCGCGACGCCGTAGATCTCGTGCAGGGTGGCATCCCATTCGAGCCGCCCGGACGCGCCGTCGTACCGCCAGATCCCGATTCTCGCGGACCGGAACATCAGCCGCACCAGATCCAGCGTGCGCTCGAAGGCAGACGCCGCGGAGCCGTCCCGCAGCTCGGCGAGGCGAAGGAACAGGTCGAATTCGCGCGAGCGATCGGTCATGAACTTCCTCGCCCGTCAGTCGGGCGGAGCGATGATGGGCCGTCGCGCCGGAAACGCAAAGCGCAAACCGGCCGGTCCGGCCCGGGCTCCGCTCACTCCACCGCGGCGACGCCGCGCTCCCGGTACGGGGTTCGACGGTAATGGGCCCGATAACACTTGGAGAAATGCGACGGCGAGGTGAAGCCGCAGGCCAGCGCCACGTTGATCACGCTCATGTCGGTCTGCAGCAGCAGCCGGCGCGCCTTCTCGAGCCGGAGCTCGAGGTAGTAGCGCTTCGGCGAGCGGTCGAGGTAGCGGCGGAACAGCCGCTCCAGCTGGCGGGTGCTCATGCCCACGTCGGCGGCGAGCTGCGCGGCCGAGACCGGCTCCTCGATGTTCTCGTGCATCATCGAGATGACGCGGCTGAGCTTGGGGTGGCGCACCCCGATCCGGGCCGGCACGCTGAGGCGCTGCGCGTCCTGGTCGACGCGGAGCGTCGAATAGACCATCTGGTCGGCGATCATCCCCGCGAGCTCCGGCCCGTGCGCGTCCGCGATCAGCCGCAGCATCATGTCGCCCGAGGCGGCGCCGCCGGCGGCGGTCATCGCGTCCGGATCGATCACGAAGATCTGCTCGGTCAGGTCGACGTCGGGGAAGTCCTCCTCGAAGCCCTCGCGGTTCTCCCAGTGGATGGTGCAGCGCTTGCCGTCGAGCAGTCCGGCCCGCGCCAGCGCGAAGGCGCCGGTGCAGACCGCGCCCATGCGGGCCCCGCGCCGCGCCTCGCGGCGCAGCCAGGCGAGGAGGCCGCGCGTCGTCGCCCCGGCGACGTCGAGTCCGCCGCAGACGATCACCCGGCCCCCGCGCGGCACGGCCTCGAGCGCGCCGTGGGCGCTGATCTCGACGCCGCAGGAGGCGTGCGCGGGCGCGCCCGTCTCGGTCAGGACGTGCCAGTCGTAGAGGGTGCGGCCCGCGAGGCGGTTGGCGTGCCGCAGCGGATCGATCGCCGCGGCGAAGGCGAGGAGCGAGAAACGCTCCAGCAACACGAACACGAAGGTCTCGTCCGCCACGTCGGGCTCCGCCATGGATCACCTCCCGCGACGCCGCCGGCCCCCCCGTTCCGGGCGCGCCGAATCGCAATTCACTGGACCGTCACATGGCGATCCGGTCAAGCGCGCGAAAGGCCCCGCCCGCAGGCGCCGCTTGGAAAGCCGCGCGGAATGGCCTAAGCGAGACGCCCGCGACGACGAGACGAAGGATGGCCGGCCATGCCCGACGCCTGGACCCGCACCAGCTGGCGCGAGCGCCCCGCCCGCCAGATGCCAGACTACCCCGACCCGGACGCGCTGGCCGACGTCACGGGCCGCCTCTCGCGCTATCCGCCGCTGGTCTTCGCCGGCGAGGCGCGCGCGCTGGAGGCGCGGCTGGCCGAGGTGGCCGAGGGCCGGGCCTTCCTGCTGCAGGGCGGCGACTGCGCCGAGAGCTTCGCGGAGTTCGAGGCCGACGCGATCCGCGACACCTTCCGCGTGCTGCTGCAGATGGCGGTGGTGCTGACCTTCGGCGCCAAGGTGCCGGTGGTGAAGGTCGGGCGCATGGCCGGGCAGTTCGCCAAGCCCCGCTCCTCGGCCACCGAGACGGCGGACGGGATCGAGCTGCCCTCCTATCGCGGCGACATCGTCAACGGCTTCGACTTCGCGCCCGAGGCGCGCACGCCCGACCCGCAGCGCATGCTGCAGGGCTACCTGCAGTCCGCCGCCACGCTGAACCTGCTGCGCGCCTTCTCCCAGGGCGGTTTCGCGGACATCCACCGCGTGCACGCCTGGAACCTCGGCTTCGCGGCCGGGGAGCCGGGGGCGGAGCGCTACCGGGCGCTGGCCGACCGCATCGGCGCCGCGCTCGACTTCATGACGGCGGCGGGCGTCGACCGGGCGACGGAGGAGACGCTGCGCCGGGTGGACTTCTACACCTCCCACGAGGCGCTGCTGCTCGAATACGAGACGCCGCTGACCCGGCAGGATTCGATCACGGGGCAATGGGTCGCGGGCTCGGGCCACATGCTCTGGATCGGCGACCGCACGCGCCAGACCGACGGCGCGCATGTCGAGTTCTGCCGCGGCGTGATCAACCCGATCGGGATCAAGTGCGGGCCGAGCCTCTCGCCGGACGAGCTGCTGTCGCTGATCGACCGCGTGAACCCGGAGAACCGGGCCGGGCGGATCACCCTGATCGGACGCTTCGGCGCCGGCGCGGTTGGCGAGCATCTGCCGGCCCTGATCCGCGCCGTGACGCGGGAGGGGCGCAAGGTGGTCTGGTCCTGCGATCCGATGCACGGCAACACGGTGAAGTCGGCTTCCGGCCTCAAGACCCGGCCCTTCGACCGGGTGCTGCGCGAGACCCGGGAGTTCTTCGGGATCTGCCGCTCGGAGGGGGCCTATCCCGGCGGCGTGCATTTCGAGATGACGGGGCGCAACGTCACCGAATGCACCGGGGGCCTGCACGAGGTCACCGACGCCGATCTCGCCTCGCGCTACCACACGGCCTGCGATCCGCGCCTCAACGCCGCGCAGGCTCTGGAGCTCGCGTTCCTGCTGGCCGAGGCGCTGGAGGGCGAGGCCGCCGCGATCCCGGCCGAGGCCGCGGGCGCCTGAACCCCGTCGCGCCGCCCCTTGGCGGGCGTGGCGCCGCGTGGGGGCATCGAGCCCGTCACGCGGCGCCGCCGATCCGCAGGGCGGATCGGCCGGAGCCCCCGATCGGGCGGCGCGCGGGTCGGCAGGCGGCGCCGACCCTCCGCCCCGCCCCGCACGACCGCCCCGTCCCGAGGGACCCCGCATGACCCACGTCCTCGTCCTCACCGCCGCCGCGCCGCTGCCCGACGCCCTGCTGGAGGCCGCCGGAACCGCCGCCGGCGTGCGCTTCCGCCGCCTCGCGCCCGAGGCCGCGGAGGCCGAGGCGGCGTCCGCGGGGCTCGCTCCGCTGCGGGCCGCCGTGGGCCATGCGGCGGACGCCAACGCCGTGCCCTTGGTCGCGCGAGAGAAGCGCGCGCTGGTGGCGGACATGGATTCCACGATCATCGGCTGCGAATGCATCGACGAGATCGCGGCGATGGCCGGCGTCGGCCCCGCGGTCGCTGAGATCACCGAGCGCGCGATGCGGGGCGAGCTCGACTTCGAAGGCTCGCTCGAGGCCCGCGTCGCCCTGCTCGCCGGCGTCGAGGCGGACCTCCTGGAGCGCGTACGGGCCGAGCGCGTGCGGCTGAACCCCGGCGCCCGTCGCCTCGTGCGGACCATGGCCGCCCGCGGCGCCGCCACCGCCCTCGTCTCCGGCGGCTTCACCGTCTTCGCCGACCGGGTGGCCGAGGAGGCGGGCTTCGCCCTCGCGCGCGCCAACCGGCTGGAGGTCGGCGCGGACGGGCGGCTGACCGGCCGGGTGATCCCTCCGATCCTCGGGCGCGACGCCAAGCGCGAGGCGCTGCTCGCCCTCGCCGCCGAGCGCGGGCTCGACCTCGCCGAGACGCTGGCGGTCGGGGACGGCGCCAACGACCTCGCCATGGTCGAGGCCGCCGGCCTCGGCGTCGCCTACCGCGCCAAGCCGGCTCTGGCCGAGCGGGCGGACGCCTCGCTCGCCCGCTCCGACCTGTCGGCGATCCTGCATCTGCAGGGGATCCCGGCCTCGGCGTTCCTCGACTGACGGCGCCGGTGGACGGAACGTGAATCGACCGGACGGCGGGGACGTCCTATCTGGCGACGAAGCGATCCCCGCGTCATCCGACGGAGTCCGACATGCATCTTCACCGCCGCCCCCGCTGGGCGCTGCCCGAGCGCGCCGCGACGCCCGAAGCGGTGTATCTCAACCGCCGCGCTCTGCTCGCCGGCCTCGGCGCCGGGGGTCTCGTCGCCGCCCTGCCCCGCCAGGCCGCCGCCGCCAACCGCGATCCGGCGACCGCGTGGACGCCGTCCCCGGACACCGCCGAGGCCTATGCCGACGCCGGCCGCCCGATCACGCCGGAGCGCATCAACACCACCTACAACAACTTCTTCGAATTCGGTTCGCACAAGGGCATCGCCCCGGCGGCCGAGGCGCTGCCCACCGACCCCTGGACGATCTCGATCGACGGCCTCGTCGCCAGGCCCTTCGAGATCGGCGTGGAGGACCTCCTCGCGAGGATGCCGATCGAGGAGCGCGTCTACCGCCACCGCTGCGTGGAGGCCTGGTCGATGGTCGTGCCCTGGATCGGCTTTCCGCTGGCCGAGCTGGTGCGTCTGGCCGAGCCGACCTCCGACGCGAAGTTCGTGCGCATGGAGACGCTGGCCGACGAGGACACCATGCCGGGCCTGCGTCAGCACTGGTATCCCTGGCCCTACACCGAGGGCGTGACGCTGGCCGAGGCGACCAACCCCCTCGCCTTCATGGTCGTCGGCGCCTACGGCAAGGTGCTGCACAAGCCGTTCGGCGCGCCGATCCGTCTGCACCTGCCTTGGAAGTACGGCTTCAAGTCGCTGAAGTCGGTGGTGCGGATCAGCTTCACGGCCGAGCGTCCCGTGGGCTTCTGGGAGGAGCTTCAGGCCTCCGAATACGGCTTCTGGGCCAACGTGAACCCGGAGGTGCCGCATCCGCGCTGGAGCCAGGCGGACGAGCGCGTGCTGGGCGAGGACGAGCGGATCCCGACGCAGCTCTTCAACGGCTACGCCGAGGAGGTCGCCGGCCTTTACGCCGACATGGACCGCTCGGGCCGCACGCTCTGGTTCTGAGGCGCGGCGCGGCGCGGACAAAAAAAAGAGCCGGACGCGATCGCGCCCGGCCAAGTCCAACAGGGAGGTTGCAGCCGTCACGAAACTGCAACAGGTGTTGCATCGCTCCGGCTACAACCCACGAGATAGGCCCGCCCGCCGGCCTTAGCAAGCGCAACAAAGGTCTGAATCGCGGATGCATGGCGGACATGCAACATCGGCATGGCTCGTCCCGGTCAGCCCGAAAGCAGGCCGTCCCGCTCCAGCTCCTCCAGCACGAAATCCCGGAACACGGCCACGCGCTTGGAGCGTCTGAGCTCGGTCGGATAGACGAAGAACACCGAGGTCGGTTCGGAATGCAGGGCCTTGGCGACGTTGACGAGGCCGTCGCCGCGCCGCGTCAGGTAGTCGGGCAGAGCGCAGACGCCGAGGCCGCTGGTCGCCGCGGTGTAGAGCCCGAAATAGTTGTTCACCGTCATCCGCGCCCGGTGCGCCCCCGCGTAGAACCGCGCCAGCCAGCTCTCCCCGGCCGAGACCTGGGGCGCGCCGGGGGAATGCCCGATCAACCGGTGGTGGGCCAGATCCTCCGCCGTTTCCGGGGCGCCATGCCGCTCGATGTATTCGCGGCTGGCGTAGAAGCGGATCGTGACCTGGAACAGGCGCCGGCGGATCAGGTCGGCCTGGCTCGGCTCCTTCATGCGGATCGCGACGTCGGCCTCGCGCATCGGAAGATCCAGCACCGCCTCGGTCAGGTTCAGGTCGATCGAGAGGTCCGGATACTGCGCGAACAGCCGCTCCAGCCGCGGCGTCAGCCACATGGTGCCGAAGCCGATGGTCGAGGTGATGCGCAGATCCCCGTAGACGTCGTCCTTGGCGTCCTTGATCCGCGCCGCGGCGGTGTCGAGCTGGCGGCTCATCTCCCGCGTCGCGGAAAACAGCAGCTCGCCCTGTTCGGTCAGCAGAAGGCCCCGGGCGTGACGGTGGAAGAGGGTCGCGCCGACCTCCTCCTCCAGCGCCCGGATCTGGCGCGATACGGCGGACTGGCTAAGGTGCAGCGCCTCGCCCGCATGGGTCAGACTGCCCGCGTCGGCGACGGCGTGAAACACCCTCAGCTTGTCCCAGTCCACGCTCTGTCTCCCGGTCACGCCCCGCCTGCCGCTCTCGCGGGTCGGCCGCAACAAGTGTATGATCGCCGCCGAGGAAGCAACCCGCCCGGAAGGAAGCCCGCGATGGCCGCCCGCGCCCCGACGCCCGACCAGACGACCCGCCATCGCCGCGCCGGCCCGCCCCTGCCCCTCCCGGCGGCGCTGCGCGTCGCCGCCGCGCTGATCGTCGCGGCGGTGCTGCTGGCGGGCGCCACGCCCCGCGCGGCCCGAGCGCAGGAGCCCGTGCCGGCGCTCGAGGGCGCCTATTTCGGCATCGGCTCCGCCCGCGGCATGAGCCTGTCGCTCGAGGCGGACGAGGATCCCTCCGGCGTCTTCGTCGACTCGAACGGCGTCGAGGCGGAGATCGGCGGCGGCTGGCGCGACGGGGGGCTGGAGGCCCTGCTCAACTTCCCGGGCCGGCCGGTCTGGGCCCGGTTCGATCCGGCCCCCCTCGGCGTGGCGATGACCGTCCTCCCGCTCGACCCGGAGGGGCGGCCGATCGAGGCGCAGGCCCGGACCCTGGCCTTCCTGCGCGAAGGCACCCCGACGCCGGACCAGCCCGGCCTCTACATGGATCCCCCGAAGCGCGCCGACGGCGAGAGCGACCCGGACGTGTTCCTCGCCAGCTACCAGTTCTGGCCGCCGGAGGGGGTCTACAACGGCTTCTCGCAGATCGGCGCGCGCTACCGCACGATGATCCGCTTCTTCCCGCAGGTGCACGCCGACGTGCTCTGGAAGCTCTGCGAGGCGGAGGGTCGCGCCGCGCAGGCGCTGATCGCGGAGTCGCTGCGCGGTCAGGGCGCCGCCTGCGCCGACATCCGCGAGACCGTCTCGCGCCTGCAGGAGGGCGGACGGTTCGTCGACTGGAAGCGCGCCGTCTCCGACGCGATCGACGCGATGATGCCCGCGGTGCAGTGCGCCCGTGGCTACATCGTCAAGGAGGCGGTCTGCGGGCCGGCGTCCAAGCGGATCGCCGAGGCCGCCGTCTCGCTGGAGACCGTGGGCACCCTCCTCGCGCGCTGGCGCTGAGGCGGGCGCGGCTCAGACCGGCCCGCCCTCGCGCCGCGCCTCCGAGGCGGCCCATTCGTCGCCCCACTCGCGCATGCCGTTCAGCGTCTCGCGCAGCGCGCGCCCCTTGTCGGTCAGCGCGTACTGCATGCGGCGCGCGCCCTCGCGCACGGGGCGCTTCTGCAGGATGTCGAGATCGACCAGCCGGCGCAGCCGGTTGGACAGGATGTTGCGCGCGACGCTGAGTTCGCGCTGGAAGTCGTCGAAGCGGCTGGTCCCGGCGAAGGCCGCGCCGATGATCAGGATCATCCAGCGGTCGCCGATCTGCTCGACGGCCTGGCAGAGCGGATCGTCGAGATGATCGGCGCCGGGCGGGCGGATGGGGGTCGGGTCGGTCATGGGGCAAGCCTCGCGTTCGGATGACAGACCCTGTCCTACAGGATTGACGGCCGACTTGTCGCTAGTTCTTTACAGCTATCCCGGCTCGCCCGCCGCCGGGGCGGCCAGCGCCTCCACCGCGTCCGCCACCGCCTTCGGCCGGGCATGGTGCAGCATGTGCCCGACGCCTTCGAAGAGCGAGAGTTCGGCCTGCGGCAGCGCATCGGCCAGACCCGAGGCGTGCACCCTCGCGGGCGTGACCTCGTCGGCGCGGCCGTGCAGGATGCGCACCGGCACGTCGAGCGTCGGATAGGCCTTCGCCTGCTCGATCAGCGCGCCGTTCAGCTTCTGGATGTCCTCGGTGTTGGCCCGGAAGCTCTCGGTGCGCAGGATCAGCTCGGCCTGCAGATGATCGAGATAGCCCTCCGGCACCGACTGCGGCGCGAAGATGCGTCCCGCCGCGCTCCGCCCCCCGTCGCGCAGCGTGAAGGCCTGCAGCAGCGACGCGCCGAGGAACGCCGCCGGCCGGCTTGTGACGATCGGCGTGAAGGTCGTGTCGCCCCCCTCCCGCCAGGGCATCGTGGCGCCGGAGATCACCACCGCGCCCGCCGTCGCCCCCGGCGCCGACGCCGCCCAGGCCAGCGCCACCGCGGCGCCCCAGCTGTGACCGGCGACCACCGGGCGCGTCAGCCCCAGCCGGTCCGCCGCCTCGCGCAGGATCCGCGCCTGCACGGCGGGCTTCCAGCCCTGCGTCTCGGGCCGGTCGGTGTAGCCGAGGCCGGGCCGGTCGAAGGCGACCACCCGCATCCCGCGCTCGGCCAGCCGCGGCGCGAGATCGAAGGTCATGTCGTTGAGGTTGCCGGTGGCGCCGTGGATCAGCACCGCGCCCGGCCCGTCCTCCGGCCCCATGGCGACGTAATGGACGCGGAGTCCTTCGACCTGCACGAACTTCCCCCTCGGCGGGTTGTCCCGCTCGATCTCGCCCTCGGACGGCGTCGCCCCGACGCAGGCCGCCAGCAGCGCGCCCGTCGCCGCCAGCAGCGCGGCCGCCCAGATGATCCGTCCGAGTCTCGCGTTCATTCACGGCAGATAGGCGCCCCGCCGCAGAAGTCCCGCCCGCGCGCCTCGTGCGTCGCCGAGACGAGGCGTCACGGATAGGCCGCCCGCAGCGCCGCCAGCCAGATCGAGGCGGTGACCACCGCCGCCAGCGTCGCGATCAGCACCGTCGCGGCGGCCACGTCCTCGCCGCGACGGTACATCGCCGCGAAGAGATAGGCGTTGATCCCCGGAGGCATCGCCGCGGTCACCACGGCGGCGCGCACGAACTCGGGCGCCAGCCCGAACACCGGGCCCGCCAGCAGCCAGGCGATGCCCGGATGCACCAGCAGGGCCAGCGCCGTCACCGTGCCCGAAAGGCCCAGCCCGGCCCGCGCCGAATACCGCGTCAGCGTGCCGCCGAGCGCGAACAGCGCCGCCGGCAGCCCGGCCCGGCCCAGCAGCCCCGCCGCCTCCATCACCGGCGCCGGCGGCGCGAGGCCCGTGAGGTTGACCGCCAGCCCCAGCCCCAGCCCGATGGTCAGCGCGTTGCGGCTCATCTCCGAGACCACGGCCTTCGCCGTCGCCGCCGCGCCGCGCCCGTCGGCGCGCGCCGCCTCCATCGCGGTGATGCCGATCAGGTAGCAGACCGGCGCGTGGATCGCGATGATCGCGAAGCTCGGGCCGAGGGCGTCGGCCCCGTAGGCCCGCTCCATCACCGGCAGGCCCATCAGGATCGAGTTCGAGAACAGCGCCCCGAAGCCGATCGCCACGCTCTCGCCCGGCCGCCGACCGAACGGATACCGCGCCGCCAGCCAGCCGAGCGCGAAGGCGATCACCGCGCCGGCGTAGAAGCTGAGCAGGAAGCGCCCGTCGAAGGTCTCCCCCAGATCCAGCCGCGCCACCGCCGCGAACAGCAGCGTCGGGATCGCGATCCGCGTGCAGAAGCGCAGGATCACGCCCATCTCCGCGGCCTCGAACAGCCGCGCCCGAACCGCCCCGTAGCCCGCGCCCACCAGCAGGAACACCGGCAGCACGGTCTCGAGGACGTCGATCATGCCTCCGGAAAGCGCAGCGTCATCCCGTCATGCGCCGGGATCACGTGCTCCGGCGTCTCCGCCGCCAGGGTGGCGTAGTCGAGATCGACATGCATGTTGGTCAAGACGCCGCGGCGCACGCCCGAGCGCTCGATCCAGCCGAGCGTCCGCTCGAGATGGCTGTGCGTCGGATGCGGCTTGTAGCGCAGCGCGTCCACCACCCAGGTGTCCGCCCCGTCGACCGCCCGCCAGCCCGCCTCGCTCATCTCCGAGACGTCGGGCAGATAGACCAGCGGGCCGATGCGGAAGCCCAAGGCCTCGATGCCGCCGTGCTCGACCGTGAACGGCTCGAACCGGATCGCGCCCCCGTCCCCGTCGACCTCCAGCGGCCCGCGGATCGTGCGCAGGTCGAGGATCGGCGGATAGGGCGAGCCCTCGGGCTGCACGAAGGCGTAGGCGAAACGGCCGAGCAGCGCCGTCTGCGTCTCGGGCGAGGCCCAGACCGGCAGCCGCTGCCGCCGATTGAAGACGATCATGCGCAGATCGTCGATGCCGTGCACGTGGTCCGCGTGCTCGTGCGTGTAGATCACCGCGTCGAGCAGCCCGATCCCCGCATCGAGCAGCTGCGCGCGCAGATCCGGCGAGGTGTCGATCAGCACCCGCGTCACGCCGCCCGCGCCCTCGCGCTCGACCAGCATCGAGCAGCGCCGGCGATGGTTGCGCGGCTCCTCCGGATCGCAGGCTCCCCAGTGACCGCCGAGCCGCGGCACCCCGCCCGAGGAGCCGCAGCCGAGGATGGTGAAGCTCAGCCCGCTCACGCCGCCGGCCTCGCCGCCTTGGCGAAGAGCCGGTCGAAGTTGGCGGTGGTCGCCGCCGCGAATTCGTCCAGGGTCACGCCGAACACCTCCGCCCCCGTCGCCGCCGTCATCGCCGTGTAGGCCGGCTCGTTGCGCTTGCCGCGCTTCGGCTGGGGCGCGAGGTAGGGCGAATCCGTCTCCACGAGGATGCGGTCCAGCGGCGCGTCGCGGAAGATCGCGCGCAGTTCCTCGGACTTCCGGAAGGTCGCGATCCCCGACATCGAGAGGTGGAAGCCGAGCGCGAGCGCCCGCTCGGCCAGCGCCCGCCCGCTCGAGAAGCAGTGCATCACGCAGGAGAAGGGACCGGCGGCGTGCTCCGCCTCGAGGATGCGCGCCACGTCCTCGTCGGCGTCGCGCGCATGGACGATCAGCGGCAGCCCGGTGCGCCGCGCCGCCTCGCACTGCGCGCGCAGCCCGGCCTCCTGCTTCGCCGCCAGATCCTTGCGGTAATGGTAGTCGAGCCCCGCCTCGCCGATGCCGACCATCTTCGGATGCGCCGCCAGCGCCTGCAGCGCCTCGGGCTCGGGCGCGGCCTCCTCGTCGGCGTGCAGCGGATGCAGGCCCGCCGCCCAGAACACCCCGTCATGCGCCTCGGCGATGGCGCGCGCGCGGTCGGCGGCGCCGAGCGTGGTGGCGATCGTCACCATGCGCCGCACCCCCGCCGCCTTCGCGCGCGCCACCACCTCCGGAAGCCCCTCGGCGAAGTCCGGAAAGTCGAGATGGCAATGGCTGTCCACGAGCTCCGGCGGCACGTCGCCTCCTCGGTCGGGCTGGGAAAGGTCGTCAGGCCGCGGCGGCGCGGCGCGCCACGGCGTCGAGCGCGGCGAAGGTATCGAGGACTATCCGGTCCGGGTCAAGATTGACCGCCCGGTCCGCCGCCGCCCGCGCCGGCAGCGTCGTCGCCGCCTCGGCCCAGAGCCGCGCGGCGGCGGGCGAGGGGGAGAGCCGCGCCGCCAGCGCCGCCTCGCCCGGCGCCGCCTCGGGCGCCGGCGCCCGGCCCGAGGCGCCGGCCCGCGCCAGCCGCTGCGCCAGCAGCGCCGTCAGCCGCAGCGTCGCCTCGAGCCGCGCCTCGCCGGCCCGGCCGCCCGCCGCCTCCGCCCAGCCGTGCCAGCGCGAGCGGTCCATGCCCGGCGCGCCGGCCATCATTCCCACGAGATCGGCGTAGAGCGCCTCGCCGCCGAGCGTGCTCAGCCGCAGCGCCTCGCCGACCGAACCTTCCGAGAGCGCCGCCAGCGCCGGCCCGACCGGCGCGTCCTCGGCCCCCGCCGCCGCGCGCGCCTCGGCGGCCGCGGCCGCCAGCGCCTCCGGGCCGAGCGGATCGAGCGCGAGGCGCCGGCAGCGCGAGCGGATCGTCGGCAGCAGCCGGCTCGGCGCATGGCTCACCAGCAGGAACAGCGAGCGCGGCGGCGGCTCCTCGATCAGCTTCAGGAGCGCGTTGGCGGCCTGGGGGTTGGCCTCGTCCACGCTGTCGACGACCGCGACCCGCCAGCCCCCGTCGGCGGCCGAGCGCTCGAAGAGGGTGCGCAGGCCCCGCGCGTCCTCGGCGACGATGCGCGTGCGCAGGCGCTTGGCCTTGGCGTCCCAGCCCCGGCGCAGCAGCCGCAGCCGGGCCTCGCCGAGGCTGGCGACGCGGCGGAACACGGGGTGTTCCGGCGTCATCTCGAGCGTGTCGGGCGCCGCCGCCTCGCCGCCGCCGAGGAGCCCGCCGCCGGCCTCGGCCGGTTCCGCCAGCATGGTCCGGGCGATGCGCCAGGCGAGGGTGGCCTTGCCCACGCCCTTGGGCCCGGTCAGCAGCCAGGCATGCGGCAGCCGGCCCGAGGCGCGCGCCTCGAGAAAGGCGCGCTCCGCCCGCGCCTGCCCGTGCAGACGCAAGGTGTGGCGCGGGTGCGGCCAGGGCTCCGCGCGGTCCGGCTCCGGCGGCGGCGCCTCCGGCTCCTCGGCCGAGGGTCTACGCGCCATCGCGGGCGCCTTCCTTTCGACCGGAGCGTCCTTTGGCGGGCGTGGCGCCGCGTGGGGGCATCGAGCCCGTCACGCGGCGCCGCCGATCCGCAGAGCGGATCGGCTCGGCCGCCCGGCCCGAGCGGCGCGCGCCGCCGCGGAGGGCGGACGCCGCAGCCGTCGTGGTTCGGGCGAGGGTCCGCGCCGCTCGGAGCCTGTCATCGGTCGCCGCCGCCCGCCCGCACCGCTCCGCCCTCATCGCGTCGCCTCCAGCACGTCGGAGAGCGCCGCCTCGACCCGCGCCGCGACCGCGTCCGCATCGCCCGAAGCGTCGATCAGCCGACAGCGTCCGGGATGCGCCGCGGCCACCGCGCGGAAGCGCGCCCTGACCGCCTCGTGAAACGCGAGACCGAGGCGCTCGAACCGGCTCTCGGTCCCGCCCCGCGCCTCGCCCCGCGCCAGCGCCAGCTTCGGATCGAGGTCGAAGATCAGCGTCGCGTCCGGCTCGAAGCCGATCGCCAGCCGGTGCAGCGTCTCCGCCAGCTCGGGCCCGCCCTCCGGCAGCCCCGGCGCCGCCGCGCCTTCGCGCGCCAGCGCCTGATAGACCCGGGTCGAATCCGCGAACCGGTCCGAGAGGACGACCGCGCCGCGCGCCAGCGACGGCAGGATCACCCGCTCGGCATGATCGCGCCGCGCCGCGTTGAACAGCAGAAGCTCCGAGACCGGCGACCAGCGCCGCGGCTCGCCCTCCAGCAGGAGGCGCCGGATCTCCTCCGCGCCGGGCGCTCCGCCGGGCTCGCGGGTCTCCACCACGTCGCGGCCCTCGGCCCGGAGCCGCGTCGCGAGGCGGCGCAGCTGCGTCGTCTTGCCGGCGCCGTCTCCGCCCTCGAAGGACAGGAACGATCCGCGAACGGAGGCCGCCGCGACCCCGGAACGATCCCCGAACACCGGCGCCCCCGTCAGTCCCGGAGGCCCGAGAGATCCCGGATCAGCAGCCGCCCGGCCGCACCGAGCCGCACCGTCCAGCCGCCCTCCGCGACGTCCTCGGCCGCCACCACGGGGACGCTCACGGGCGCGAGGCCCGGCGCCTCGACGCTCATCCCGGCGACGGTCTCGCCCGCCCTTATCGGCGCCTCCAGCGGCCCCTCCCAGACGATCCGAGCCCGCACCTCGTCGCGCTCTCCGAAGGGCACCGTGGCCTTCAGATCCTCCGCCACCGTCAGGCCGACCCGGGGCGACGCGCCCAGCCAGACCTCCGCCTCGCCCAGCGGCTCGCCGGCGCGAAACAGCGTCTCGTTGGAGAACTCGCGGAACGCCCACTCCACCAGACGCTCGGCTTCGGTCGCCCGCGCGGCCCGGTCCTCGTAGCCGCCGACCATGAACACGATCCTGCGCCCGTCCCGGATCGCCGAGCCGACGAGCCCGTAGCCGGCCTCCTCGGTGTGGCCGGTCTTGAGGCCGTCGGCGCCGAGATCGGCGTAGAGCAACGGGTTGCGGTTGCGCTGCTCGATGTCGTCCCAGACGTAGCTGGTCTCGGCGAAGTACTCGTAATACTCGGGAAACTCGCGGATGATCCGGCGCGCGAGGAACACGAGGTCGCGCGGGCTCATCTCCGTGTCGGGGGCCGGCCAGCCGGTGGAGTTGCCGAACCGGCTGTCCTCCATGCCGAGCTCGCGCGCCCGCGCCGTCATGCGCTCGGCGAAAGCCGCCTCGGTGCCCGCCAGCCCTTCGGCCAGAACCACGCAGGCGTCATTGCCGGAAAGCACGACCACGCCGCGGATCAGCTCCTCCACCGTCGGACGCTCGCCCGCGCGCAGGAACATCTTGGAGCCGCCCATGCGCCAGGCCTTCTCCGACACCGGGAAGCGGTCGTCGAGCGCCAGGCGGCCCTCCTTGAGCGCCTCGAACACCATGTTGAGCGTCATCAGCTTCAGCATCGAGGCCGGAGGCACGGCGACGTCGGCGTTCTTCGCCAGCAGCGTCGCGCCGGTCTCGTGATCGACCACCAGCGCCTCCTCGGCGCGCAGGTCGAACGCCGCCGCCGAGGCCGGCCCGGCGCCGGCGAGCGCCAAGACGAAGACCAGGATCCGAGCGAGCCGCCGCTTCATGACGCGGCCTCCGAACCGGGCCGGCCGAGCGGCGGCGGCGAAGCCGACGGGGCGTCGGACGTGCCGGGCCGCGGCCGCGGAGCACGTGCCTCGGCGAGCGCTCCGGGCCGCCGGTCCGTGAGCGACGTCGGTCGGGAGACGGGCGATGCGCCCGCGCGAGTTCGCGGGGTCGCGGACCGTCCCCCCCGCTCCGGGTCCGACGCGGCGGCAGCCGGTGGGGATCCGGCCGGGCGAGCTTGCGCAGCGCTGCGCTCGGTCCTCGACGCCGGCCCGTCGAAGGCCGACTCCGACGCGCCCGGCGCCCTCTCGGCGGACGAGATCTCCGGACCCCCGATCACCGTGAGCGTGAGCGGCGCCGGCCGCCCCGGCTCGAGATCCAAGGCCTCCGCCAACGCCGCCGAAACCGTGAACCCCGGGATTGCGCCGTCGCCGGCGCGGATCAGCACCGCCTCCGTCTCGCCGCCGTCGGCGGCCGCGACGATCACCCGCAACGGCCGTGACGCGGCCTCGCGATGCGCGATCCAGGCCCCGCCGAACGACGGTCTCCCGTCCCACACCGCGACGCCTCGTTCCGGCGCAGCCGCCCAAGCCGCCGCCGCGGCGAAGAACGCCGCCGTCGCCGCTCCTAGCGTCAGTGCCACTCCCCGCATTCCGAATGCCTCCCGTCCGCGTCGAGAGAACCTACTCCGCCCTGCGACGCGCTGCCAACGCCTCTCCCTGCCGTGCTCGGCAGCGCGGATCAAGCCGCCGCGTCGAACGCTTGCGACGCCCTATCGTCCCGCCTACCAATTCCACTTCATGGAGGGAGGGCCGAGCGGTCGAAGGCGCCCGTCTTGAAAACGGGAGGCCCCGAGAGGGGCCCGGGGGTTCGAATCCCTCTCCCTCCGCCAATCTCATCTTTTTTTAGAACATAAATATAGACTTAAAGGGATTTCTGTCGGATTGTTCCGACACTTGATCCCACACCCCGCACTGTGTCGACACTCGGTTCGCAACAGCGAAGGTCTCGAAAGGAACCGCTGTGCTGCGCGCGGCAATCGTCTTCGCTCACGGTCGCCAACAAGCAGCTGGAGCTGATGGCCCGCTACATGACCGAGTTCGGCATGACCCCCGCCTCGCGCAGCCGCGTCGCCGCGCTGGACCCGCGGATGCAGGTCGAGATGCCCACCGAGATC
>Ga0102943_1000740_pt1 | contig 21340 bp, 21 predicted proteins | sample SalPonC_black_MG_FD_78174 | JGI IMG/M metagenome (GOLD analysis project Ga0102943, IMG submission 78174) | Salt pond soil microbial communities from South San Francisco under conditions of wetland restoration - Salt Pond MetaG... | ecosystem: Environmental > Aquatic > Marine > Intertidal zone >...
AGTACCAGGAAGACTCGAAGAAGGTGTCGAAGGTGTCGGTCTCGCGGCGCGCCTCGCCGCCGCAGCCGGGGCAATCGACGCGCACGAAGTCATCCATGGCCTTCAGCGGCGAGCCGACGCCGGAGAGCGTCACGTCTTCCGGCAGGCGCACCGGCAACTGCGCTTCCGGCACCGGCACGGCACCGCAGGCCGGGCAGTTGATCATCGGCACCGGGCAGCCCCAGTAGCGCTGGCGCGACACGCTCCAGTCGCGCAGCCGGTAGTTGACGCGCCGCCGGCCGCGCCCCTCGCCTTCCAGCCGCGCGGCCAGCGCCTCGAAGGCCTCGGCCGAACTCATGCCGTCGAAGCCGTCCGAGTTGACCAGTACGCCGTAATCGACGAAGGCACCGGCGCAAAGGTCGATCTCGCTGCCGTCGGCCGGCGCGATCACCTGGCGGATCGGCAGCCGATAGCGCGTGGCGAACTCCCAGTCGCGCCGGTCGTGGCCGGGCACCGCCATCACTGCGCCGGTGCCGTAGCCCATGAGCACGAAATTCGCCACCCACACCGGCACGCGGGCGCCGGTCAGCGGGTGGATGACGCTCAGGCCCAGCGGCAGGCCGCGCTTCTCCATGGTCTCCAGCGCCGCCTCGGTGGTGTGCGCGGCGCGGCACTCGGCCAGGAACTCCTGCAGCGCCGGGTTGCCCTCGGCGGCCTCGACGGCCAGCGGGTGCTCCGCGGCCACCGCCATGTAGGTCACGCCGTAAAGCGTGTCCGGCCGCGTCGTGTATACCGTCAGCGCGTCGTAGCCGGCGACCGGGCCTTCGGCCAGCTCGAAGTCGAGCTCCACGCCCTCCGAGCGGCCGATCCAGTTGGCCTGCATGGCGCGCACCTGCTCGGGCCAGCCGGGCAGCTTGTCCAGGTCATACAGCAGCTGGTCGGCATAGTCGGTGATCTTCAGAAACCACTGCGGAATCTCGCGGCGCTCCACCGGCGCGCCGGAGCGCCAGCCGCGGCCGTCGATGACCTGCTCGTTGGCCAGCACGGTCTGGTCGACCGGGTCCCAGTTGACCGTCGAGGACGCCTTGTAGACCACGCCCTGCTCGTACAGCTTGAGGAAGAACCACTGCTCCCAGCGATAGTACTCCGGGTCGCAGGTCGCCAGCTCGCGCCGCCAGTCGTAGGCGAAACCCAGTCGCCTCAGCTGGGCGCGCATGTGGCCGATGTTCTCGCGGGTCCATTGCGCCGGCGGCACGCCGTGCTTGATGGCCGCGTTTTCCGCCGGCAGGCCGAAGGCGTCCCAGCCCATGGGCTGCAGCACGTTCTTGCCCTGCATGCGCTGGTAGCGGCTGACCACGTCGCCGATGGTGTAGTTGCGCACATGGCCCATGTGCAGGCGGCCGCTGGGGTAAGGAAACATGCACAGGCAATAGAACTTCTCGCGCGAGGCGTCTTCGCTCGCCTCGAAGCAGCGAGCGCCGTCCCAGTAGCGCTGGGCGGCAGGCTCGATGACTTCCGGCTTGTAAATGGGGTCCATGGCGGCCTTCAGTGAATCTGGTTGGCGAAGATTACAGCGCGGCCGTGTTGCGGCGCAAAGCCGCCAGCAGCACCAGCACGGCGGCGAGGGCCGCCAGCGGCCAGTCACCGTAGCGCAGCCAGGGCGTGAGGCCGCGCATCGGCGTCACTTCCGTTTCCACCACCGCGGTCACGAACTGCCTGGAGCGCTGCGTCACGCGGCCGCGCGGGTCGATCACCGCGGTGACGCCGTTGTTGGTCGCTCTCAGCATCCAGCGCCCCGTCTCCATGGCCCGCATGCGCGCGATCTGCAGATGCTGATGGGGCGCGACCGAGTCGCCGAACCAGGCGTCGTTGCTGACGTTGACCAGCAGCTCCGCGCCGGGAAAGAACACGCGCTGCTGCGCGCCGAAGGCGTCCTCGTAGCAGATCGTCGGCGCCACCCGCACGCCTGCCAGCGTCATCGGCGACGGGTCCGGCCGCCCCGGCGCGAAGTCGGTGTAGGGCAGGTTCATCAGGCGCATCCAGCGGCGCACGAAAGCGGGCACCGGAAAATACTCGCCGAAGGGCACCAGCTGCCGCTTGCGGTAGATCTCCGGCGTGCCGCCCAGTGCCAGCAGGATGTTGTGGTACTGGCCGCGCACCGGGTCGCGCTCCAGGATGCCGAGCAGCAACTCGCTGCCGCTTGCGCGCGCCCTGGCGTCCAGCGCCTGGATGAAGTCCGTTTCCTGGTGCAGCAGCGCCGGGATCGCCGCTTCCGGCCAGATCACCAGGTCCGCGCCCCAGTGCGGCTCGGTGAGCGCGAGATAGAGCTCGCGAGTCGGCGCCAGCGCGGTGTCCAGCCACTTCTCGTCCTGGCCGACGGCGCCCTGGACCATGACGGCGCGGACCGGCGCGCCGGCGGGCTCCGTCCACTCGCCGCGGCCCGCCGCTCCGGCGGCGGCGAACACCACGAACAGCGCCGCCACCGCCAGCGCCCGGCGGCGCATATCCTCCGCCAGCAGCGCAACGATGGCGCCGGCGGACAGCGCGCACACCCAGCCCACGCCATACACGCCGATCACGGGCGCCAGCGCGCCCAGCACCGAGTCCGTCTGGCTGTAGCCGAGGCTGAGCCAGGGAAACCCGCTGAGGAACCAGCCCCGCAGCCACTCGATGGCGGTCCAGGCGGCCGGCAGCCCCACCAGCCAGCGCAACGCCCCGCCGGCGGGCAGCCAGCGGGCGGCCAGCCAGCCCAGCAGGGCGTAGTAGCCGGCCATCAGGGCGGCCAATGCCAGCGTCAGGAAAGCCGCCAGCAGCCGCGGCGCCTGGCCGAACTCGTGCACCGAGATGTAGGTCCACCAGGTGCCCGAGAGAAAGGCCGCGAAGCCGTAGAGAAAACCCAGCCACGCCGCCCGGCCCGGCGCTGCGCCGCGCCAGCAGAGGAACAATGCGGCGGGCGACAGCAGGCCCAGCGGCCAGTAGCCCCAGGGCGCGAAGGCAAAGGGCAGCGACAGCCCGGCCAGGACGGCGGCCAGGCCCGCCAGCCGGGAGCGCCACGGGGCACGCGGCGTGTCGAGGGCCCGCGCCACCTGGTCAGTCACCGGCGCGGCGCAATCGCACCGAGTGCACGCGGCGGCGGTCCGCGCGCAGCACCGTGAAGCGCATCCCCTCCAGCAACAGCGACTCGCCGCTGCGCGGCAAGCGGCCCAGCTCGTGCATGACCAGCCCGCCCACGGTGTCGTAGTTCTCGTCGCTGAAGCGCGTGCCCAGCTCTTCGTTCAGGTCCTCGATGCGCGCCAGGGCATCCACCCGCCAGCAGCCCTCCCGCTCGGGCACGATCATGACTTCCTCGTCGGGGTCGTGCTCGTCGTCGATCTCGCCCACGATCTGCTCCAGCACGTCCTCGATGGTGAGCAGGCCGGAGACGCCACCGTACTCGTCAACCACGATGGCCATGTGGTTGTGACTGTTGCGGAACTCCTTGAGCAGGACATTGAGCCGCTTGCTCTCGGGAATAAACACCGCGGGACGCAGGCACTCCTTGATGCGGAAGCGCTCCTGGTCTTCCTCGACGAAAAAGCGCAACAGGTCCTTGGCCAACAGGATGCCGATCACCTCGTCGCGATCGTCGGCGATCACGGGGAAGCGCGAGTGGCCGGAATCGATGATGATCTGCAGCATCTGCTGCGGAGTGGCGTTGCGCTCCACCACCACCATGCGGCCGCGCGGGACCATGATGTCGCGCACCTGGATGCCGGACACTTCCAGCACGCCCTCCAGCATGCGGTGCTCGTCGGCGTCGAGTATGTGCTCGTCGCGTGCCTGCTCCAGCACTTCGGCGAGTGCCTGGCGGTCGCGCGGGGCGCTGCGGAAGGCCTCGGCCCAGCGGGCCAGCAAGCCGGACCGGCGCCCGCCGGTACTCGGAGGTTTTTCGTCAGCCATCGTTTTCGTCATGCTCCTGGTAGGGATCCGGCCAGCCGAACTCGGAGAGGATCTCCGCCTCCAGCGCCTCCATGGCCTCGGCGCCTTCGGCCGTCTCGTGATCGTAACCCAGCAAGTGCAGGGTGCCGTGGACCACCATGTGCGCCCAGTGCGCCTCCGCCGGCTTGCCCTGCTCGGCGGCCTCGGCCTCCACCACCTCGCGGCAGACGACCAGGTCGCCCAGCAACGGCAACTCCAGCTCGGGCGGCAGATCGGCGGGAAAGGACAGCACGTTGGTGGGCCGGTCCTTGCCCCTGAAGCGGCGGTTGAGCGCCTGGCTCTCGGCCGCGTCCACCACGCGGATGGACAGCTCGGCGGTGCGCTTGCGCCCGGCGAGCGCGGCGCGCGCCCAGGCCTTGAAGCGCGACACCGGCGGCAGGCCGCCGCGCGACCCGCCCACCTGCACATCGACGCGCAGGCTCATTCCTGCGACTCCTGGTGCTGCTGGTAGGCCTCGACGATGCGCTGCACCAGCGGATGACGCACCACGTCGCGCGCCGTGAACCAGGTGAAGCCCACGCCGTCCACGCCCTTCAGCACCTCGGCCGCGTGGCCGAGGCCGGAACGGCGACCGCTCGGCAGGTCCGTCTGGGTCACGTCGCCCGTGACCACCGCGCGCGAGCCGAAGCCGATGCGCGTCAGGAACATCTTCATCTGCTCGACGGTGGAGTTCTGCGCCTCGTCGAGGATCACGAAGGCCTCGTTCAGCGTCCGGCCGCGCATGAAAGCCAGCGGCGCGATCTCGATGACGTGACGCTCGATCAGCTTGGCGACGCGCTCGAAGCCCAGCATCTCGTAGAGCGCGTCGTACATCGGCCGCAGGTAGGGGTCGACCTTCTGCGACAGGTCGCCCGGCAGGAATCCCAGCCGCTCGCCGGCCTCGACCGCGGGACGCACCAGCACGATGCGGCGCACCTCGTCGCGCTCCAGCGCCTCCACGGCGCGCGCCACCGCGAGATAGGTCTTGCCGGTGCCCGCGGGGCCGATGCCGAAGCACAAGTCCTCCTCGCGCATCGACTGCAGATAATTCCGCTGGTTGGGCCCCCGCCCGCGGATGACGCCTCGCCGGGTGCGGACCTCGTCCTTCGCGCCGCCGCCGTCCTCCTCGTAAAGCCCCGCTTCCTGCAGGCCGGCGTGCACGTGCTGCGGGCTGATGCTTTCCTCGGCGGCCTGCTCGAACAGCGACACCAGCAGGCGTTCGGCGGCTTCCACCGCGTGCTCCGGCCCCTCCAGCTGGAAGCGGTTGCCGCGCGGGCGGATCTGCACGCCCAGGCGCTGCTCGATCTGCTTGAGGTGCTCGTCGAACTGGCCGCACAGGTTCGCCAGCCGCTGGTTGTCGGCGGGTTCCAGTACCAGGTCCCTGACGGGGTGGGCGTTCAAAGTGGTGATCGACCTCAGGCGGACCGGGCCAGCGCGTCCTCGACGCCGACCACGCGACCGCGCAGCGAGTTGGGCAGAGCCTCGGTGATGAGCACGTCCGCAAAGCGTCCCACCAGGGCGGGCTCGCCGTCAAAATTGACCCAGCGCATATTGCCGGTGCGGCCCGCCAGCTGGCGCGGGTTTTTTCTCGAGGGCCGCTCCACCAGCACGCGCTCCACGCCGCCCACCATGGCCGCGCTGATCTGCGCCGCCCGCTGGTTGATGCGCTGCTGCAGCAGCGCGAGGCGCTGCTTCTTGCGCGCCGGATCCACGTCGTCCGGCAGGGCGGCGGCCGGCGTGCCGGGTCGGCGGCTGTAGATGAAGCTGAAGGACTGGTCGAAACCGACCTCCTCGATGAGCTGCATGGTCTGGTCGAAATCGGCGTCCGTCTCGCCGGGGAAGCCGACGATGAAATCCGAGCTGATGCTGATGCCGGGACGCGCCTCGCGCAGCTTGCGCAGCTTGTGGCGATATTCCAGCGCCGTATGGCCCCGCTTCATCAGCGCCAGGATGCGGTCCGAGCCGCTCTGCACCGGCAGGTGCAGGTAGGGCGCCAGCTCCGGCACCTCGGCATAGGCCTCGACCAGGCTGTCGGTGAACTCCAGCGGATGCGACGTGGTGAAGCGGATCCGGTCGATCCCGTCCACCGCCGCGACGAAGCGGATCAGCGCCGCCAGGTCGGCCGTGGTGCCGTCGTGCATCAGCCCGCGATAGGCATTGACGTTCTGTCCCAGGAGATTGATCTCCCGAACGCCCTGCGCCGCCAGCTGCGCGACCTCGGCGATCACGTCGTCGAAGGGCCGGCTGACCTCCTCGCCGCGGGTGTAGGGCACGACGCAGAAGCTGCAGTACTTGCTGCAACCTTCCATCACCGAGACGAAGGCCGTGGGTCCCGCGGCGCGCGGCGCCGGCAGGCGGTCGAATTTCTCGATTTCCGGGAAGGACACGTCCACCGAGGGCTGTCGCCGGCGACGCGCCTCGTCCAGCATGAGGGGCAGCCGGTGCAGCGTCTGGGGGCCGAACACAAGGTCCACGAAGGGCGCGCGCTCCAGGATGGCCTCGCCCTCCTGGCTGGCCACGCAGCCCCCCACGCCGATGACCACGCCCGGGCGCGCCTTTTTCAGCTCGCGCCAGCGCCCCAGCAGAGAAAACACTTTCTCCTGGGCCTTCTCACGTATCGAGCAGGTGTTCAGCAGCAGCAGGTCCGCTTCCTCCGGCACGGCCACGGGCTCGAAGCCGTGCGACGCGCGCAGCACGTCCGCCATCTTGGAGGAATCGTACTCGTTCATCTGGCAGCCGAAGGTGCGGATGAAGAGCTTGCCGCCGGGCTTGGTTTCTTGCATCGGTCGCACCCGCTAAAACGGGATGTCGTCCTCGAAGGGTTCTTCCTTGCGCGAACCGCCCGAGGCGGGCGCGCTGCCGCCGGAGGAAGAGGAGCGATAGTCGTCGCCGCCGCCCGCCGGGGCGCCGCCCCCGGGACGCCCGCCCAGCATCTGCATCTCGCGCCCGATGATCTCGGTCGTGTAGCGGTCGTTGCCTTCCTTGTCCTGCCACTTGTTGGTGCGGATCTGGCCCTCTATGTAGACCTGCGAGCCCTTGCGCAGGTACTCCCGCGCAACCTCCGCCAGGCGGTCGAACATCACCACGCGGTGCCACTCGGTTTCCTCGACGAAATCGCCGCTCTGGCGATCCTTGCGCTTTTCCGTGGTGGCGACGCGGATGTTGGTGACCGTCAGACCGCCCGGGGTGGTCCTCGATTCCGGATCCGCACCCAGGTTGCCCACCAGGATGACCTTGTTGATACCGCGTGCCATGTGCGTGACCTCGCTTTGGGAATGTGTTTGCAGGCCGATCTGGCCGGCATTCAAGAATAACTGACTAGTCTAGCCTGAACAGGGTCGAATCTCATCCACGCGACCCGGAAACCGGCCCTTGACGCCGGTCGAAAGCGTCCTGTCCGCGCGGCAGGCGCATCGCCCGCGTTTCTGCGTATAGTAATGAGTTCAGTCGAGCATACCGGTAGCCATGGACACGATCCGCATTCGCGGGGCCCGCACCCACAACCTCAAGACGGTGGACCTGGATCTGCCGCGCGACCGGCTGATCGTGGTCACCGGCCTGTCCGGCTCGGGCAAATCCTCGCTGGCTTTCGACACCATCTACGCGGAGGGCCAGCGGCGCTACGTGGAATCCTTGTCGGCCTACGCCCGCCAGTTCCTCTCGATGATGGAAAAACCCGACGTGGAGTCCATCGAGGGGCTCTCGCCGGCCATTTCCATCGAGCAGAAATCGACCTCCCACAACCCCCGCTCGACCGTGGGCACGGTCACGGAGATCTACGATTACCTGCGGCTGCTGTACGCGCGCGCCGGCACGCCCCGCTGCCCCCGGCACGGCGAGCGCCTCGAGGCGCAGACCGTCACGCAGATGGTCGACCAGGTGCTGGCGCTTCCCGAGGGGACGCGGCTGATCCTGCTCGCGCCGGTGATCCGCGACCGCAAGGGCGAGCACGCCCAGGTGATCGCCGAGCTGCGCGCGCAGGGCTTCATCCGCGCGCGCATCGACGGGGAGATCTTCGAGCTGGACGATCCGCCCGACCTGGACCTGCACCGCAAGCACACCATCGAGGCCGTGGTGGACCGCTTCCGCGCGCGGCCGGACATGCAGCTGCGCCTGGCGGAGTCGTTCGAGACCGCGCTCAAGCTCGCGGACGGCATGGCCACCATTGCCTTCATGGACGAGCCCGCGCGGACGCCGATGGTGTTTTCCGACCGCTTCGCCTGCCCGGTGTGCGGCTACAGCATCCCGCAGCTCGAGCCGCGGCTGTTCTCCTTCAACAACCCGGCGGGCGCCTGCCCCACCTGCGACGGCCTGGGCGTGCAGCAGTTCTTCGATCCGGAGCGCGTGGCGGCGCATCCGCACCTGTCGCTGGCCGGCGGCGCGGTGCGCGGCTGGGACCGGCGCAATGCCTATTATTTCCAGCTGGTGCGCAGTCTCGCAGAGCATTACGACTTCGACGTGGAAACGCCCTTCGAGCAGCTGCCCGCGCGCATCCGCAAGATCGTGCTGTACGGCTCGGGCAAGGAAGATATCGCGTTTTCCTATTTCAACGGCCGCGGCGGCGTCACGCGGCGCAAGCATCGCTTCGAGGGCATCATCCCCAACATGCAGCGGCGCTACCGCGAGACCGAGTCCGGCGCGGTGCGCGACGAGCTGTCCAAGTACCTGGGCACGCATCCCTGCCCGAGTTGCGGGGGCACGCGGCTGAACGAGGCCGCGCGCAACGTGTTCGTCGCGGAGCGCGGCCTGGCGGAGGTGACGGCCACGGCGGTCGGCGAGGCGCTGGCCTTCTTCGCCGCGCTGGCGCTGCCCGGGTGGCGCGGCGAGGTCGCCCGCAAGATCGTCAAGGAGATCCAGGACCGGCTGCAGTTCCTGGTGGACGTGGGGCTGGACTACCTGACGCTGGACCGCAGCGCCGAGACCCTGTCCGGCGGCGAGGCCCAGCGCATCCGGCTGGCGAGCCAGATCGGCTCCGGGCTGGTCGGCGTCATGTACATCCTCGACGAGCCCTCCATAGGACTGCACCAGCGCGACAACCGGCGCCTGCTGAACACGCTGCTGCACCTGCGGGACCTGGGCAACACCGTGATCGTGGTGGAGCACGACGAGGAAGCCATCGCCACGGCCGACCACATCGTGGACATCGGCCCGGGCGCCGGCGTGCACGGCGGGCGCATCGTGGCGCAGGGCGAGCCGGCCGACATCATGGCCAGCCCGGACTCGCTGACCGGCGACTACCTCGCCGGGCGCCGCAGCATCGCCGTCCCCGCGAAGCGCACGCCGCGGCGCAAGGGCGAGGACATCGTGATTCGCGAGGCGCGCGGCAACAACCTGCAGGGCCTGGACGTGGCGGTCCCCATCGGCCTGCTGACCTGCGTGACCGGCGTGTCGGGCTCCGGCAAGTCCACGCTGATCAACGACACGCTCTACCTGGCGGCCGCCCAGAAGCTCAACAACGCCTCGGTGACGCCCTCGCCGCACGCGCGCATCGACGGCCTGCAGCAGATCGACAAGGTCATCGACATCAGCCAGAGCCCGATCGGCCGCACGCCGCGCTCCAACCCGGCCACCTACAGCGGCCTGTTCACGCCCATCCGCGAGCTGTTCGCGGGCACCGCGGAAGCGCGCTCGCGCGGCTACAAGGCGGGCCGCTTCAGCTTCAACGTCAAGGGCGGCCGCTGCGAGGCCTGCCAGGGCGACGGCGTGATCAAGGTGGAGATGCACTTTCTGCCCGACGTCTACGTGGCCTGCGACGCCTGCAAGGGCCAGCGCTACAACCGCGAGACGCTGGAGATCCGCTACAAGGGCAAGAACATCCACGAGATTCTCGAGATGACCATCGAGGAAGCGCTGGAGTTCTTCGCCAACGTGCCGGTGGTGCGGCGCAAGCTGCAGACGCTGATGGACGTCGGGCTGTCCTACGTCCGCCTGGGCCAGAACGCCACCACCCTGTCCGGCGGCGAAGCCCAGCGCGTCAAGCTGGCCAGGGAACTGTCGAAGCGCGACACCGGCAAAACCATGTACATTCTCGACGAGCCGACCACCGGGCTTCATTTCCACGACATCGCGCAACTGCTCGGGGTGCTCGGGCGGTTGCGCGACCATGGAAACACGGTGGTGGTGATCGAACACAACCTCGACGTCATCAAGACGGCGGACTGGATCATCGATTTGGGCCCTGAAGGCGGCAGCGGCGGGGGCCGGCTCGTGGCCGAGGGCCCGCCGGAAAAAATCGCCGCGAGCAAGGCTTCATTTACCGGGCAATACCTCAAGCCGATCCTTGCCGCCGCGGCCGCGCGGACGCCGAAAAGAAAAAAGAAACGGGCCTAAACGGGTGCGGCAACGACTGCCCCTGCTGGTGCTCCTGCTGGCCGTCGCGGCGCTGCTCAGCCTCTGGGAGCGGCCCGCTGAATCCCCGCTCGAGCGCGCGGCGCCCGCCACGACCGCGGAGGTCTCGGCAGATGGGCCTGCGCATGAGCCGGTGGCTGACTGGCTGCCCGCCGAGGCGCTCCATACCCTGGCCCTCATTCGCCGTGACGGTCCCTTTCCCCATCGCCAGGACGGCACCGTGTTCCAAAACCGCGAAGGGCGCCTGCCCGCGCGTCCGAGGGGCTACTACCGCGAATACACCGTGCGGACCCCGGGCGTGGGTCACCGCGGCGCCCGGCGCATCGTCACGGGAGGCCGCCCCCCGGAGGTGTATTACTACACGGCGGATCACTACGGCAGCTTTCGCCGCTTCGAGCTCCTGCGGTGACAGGCGCGATGCCTCCGGCGACCCTGCGGGACCCCGCCAGCGCCGGCCTGCGCGCGATCGCGCCGCAACGGCGCGAGGCTCTGCTCGAGACGGCCCGCGCCGCTGGTCTCCGGTGCGCGCGGATCGACCTGGGCGGCTGCCGCGACAAGGCGGCATTCCTCTCGCGCACGGCGGCCGCGCTGGAGTTCCCCGCGTGCTTCGGCCAGAATTGGGATGCGCTGGCGGACTGCCTCGCGGACCTGGAATGGCTGCCGGCGGAGGGATACCTACTGCTGCTGGAGCAAGCCGCTGACTTGCGCGACGCCGCCCCGGAGGATTACCGGATGGCGACCGGCATTCTCGCCGACACGGTCGAAACGTGGCGCGCGCTCGGCATCCCCTTCTGGGTGTTCATCGCCGACGAAAAGGATCACACATGAACGACGGCACGCACGCCGGACACAGCGGGCCGGCACCCGCCCCGCCCGCTGAGATCCGCTTCCATGGAGGCAAGGCGATGAGCGCCGTGCCCATCCTGTTCTTCATCGCCTGGGCCATCGCGCAGTCCGGCGTGCTCGGCATCGGCGACACCGCCGGCCTGATCGTCGGCATGCTGGTCGGGCTCATTCTCGGCATGCTGCTGGTGCGCGGCAACTGGGCGGACTACGCCGAGGCGGTGGTCGAGGGCATGGCGCAGAAAGTCGCCGTGACCGCCATCGTGGCCTGGCTGTGGGCCGGCATGTTCGCGGCCACGCTGCAGGCGGGCGGCTTCGTCGACGGACTGGGCTGGCTGGCGGAGACCGCCGGCATGGGCCCGGCGGTGTTTCCCGCGGTGACCTTCCTGCTGGCCGCGCTGCTGGCGACCGGCATCGGCACCGGCTACGGCACGGTGATCGCCTTCGTCGCGCTGTTCTTCCCGGCCGGCGTGGTGCTGGGCGCCGATCCGCTGCTGATGTTCGGCGCGATCCTCTCGGGCGCCGTGTTCGGCGACAATCTCGCGCCGGTCAGCGACACCACCATCGTCAGCGCGGTGACGCAGGACTCCGACGTGGGCGGCGTGGTGGCCAGCCGCTTCAAGTACGCCATCATCGCCGCGACGCTGGCCTTCATCGCCTACCTCGGCTTCGGCTGGGCCTCCACGGGCGCCGCCATCGACGCCGACGCGGCGGCGCTGTTCCGGGCGCAGAGCAATGCCAGCGGCCTGTTCCACCTGCTGCCCATCGCCGTGGTCATCGGCCTCGCGATCCGCGGCCGCCACATCATCCAGGCCATCTCCGTCGGCCTGATCCTGGCGGTCGCCATCAACCTGCTGTTCGGCCTGGCGCCGGGCACCGACATGCTGGTGTTCCGGGTCGCGGAGGACAGCTGGGCCGCGGCGCGCTTCGGCGACTGGCCGCTGGTGCAGGCGGTCGCCGCGGCCGAGGCCGGCGTCGGCGGCAGCCTTTACGACGGGCCGGTGGGTTTCGCGACGCTGGCGGTGCTGATCCTGCTGGTGCTGGGCGGCGCGCAGGTCATGATCCGGGGCGGCGGCTTCCATGCGCTGCAGGAGTGGCTGCTCGAGAAGGTGGCGCGCAGCGTGCGCTCCGCGGAACTGACGATGGTCAGCGTGACCGCCGGCATCAATGCCGCGATCACCATCAACACCGCCGCGCAGATCGCCATCGCGCCCTACATCGCCACCATCGGCAAGCGCTTCAACATCAACGGCTACCGTCGCGCCAATATCCTGGACGCCAACACCTCGGCGCTGGGCTACATTTTCCCCTGGGCCGGCGGCGTGCTGGTCGGCTACACCCAGATGCAGGGCCTGGCGGAGACCTACGACTGGTTCACGCCCGCCATGGTGGTGGAGCCGATCCAGGCATGGCCCTGGGTCTTCCACGGCTGGCTGCTGGTGGCCGTGTTCCTGTTCTCGGCCTGGACCGGCTTCGGCCGCGAATACACCACGGACCGCATCAGCAAGGGGCATGCGACGCAATGAGCATTCGACCGTTCCGCAACTGGCGCTTCCGCAGCGACACGCCGGTCTTTGCACCCGGCGAGGAAATCCGGGCCTACCTGACGGCTTTCGACCCCGCCACCGGCGAGGGACGGGCGCGCATCGGCGACACCGTGCTGAGCGTGGCGGGAGCCTCGGCCGGACAGGTGGACCAGCTGGTGGACCTGCGGGTGCAGAGCTTCGATCCGGCGCAGTCTATCGGACGGGCCGAGGCGCTCCCGGCCGTCGCCGACTGACCGAGCCGGCCCGCGGCTCAGGACTCCAGCCAGCGACGCACCTGCGCGAACACGCCTGGGTCGGACAAAAGCTCGAGGTGCCCGAGGCGCGTTCCGATCCAGCGTGCCCGCGCCGGGATGCCCAGCTCGTACCGCGGGTCGGGATGCTCGCCCAGCGCGCTCGCCAGCGGCACCAGCCCGTCGCCGTAGAAGTCCGCGGCCGGCGCGCCGGGCGCCGCCGCGCGCACCGCGGCGACGGCGAAACAGTCCACGCCGGCCGGCAAGGGTACCGGCCTGCGGCATTCCGCCGGCACGCGCGCATAGCGATCGACGCCCTGCCAGTCGTCGTCCAGCAGGCTGCCGTAGCGCAGGTCCGTGATGCCGGCGCTGCGCACCTTGCCGAGGCGGGTGAAAGGCAGGGTGTAAGGCGTGAGCCCCAGCAGCCAGTCGAAGCGGTTGCCGGCGCGCTCCAGCGGCGCGCCGTGCTGCGGCGTGCCGAGAAACACCAGCTTGCGCAGCCGCTCCGGCCAGGCCTGGCCCGCCGCCGCAGCGTGGTGGTGCGCGCTGCGCGCCACCAGCCCGCCCATGCTGTGCGCCACGATCGCGATCTCCTCCACCGGCACCGGCCATGCCGCGTCCAGCGCCTCGAGCAACGCCGCGAGCGAGCGACCGTTCTCCGCGATTCTCCGGCCGGTGTTGTAATTCAGGCGCAGGACCGTATAGCCGAGGCCGGGCGCGAATTCAGCGCAATGATCGACCCCGCCGCGGGCCCACTCCCGCTGGCTCATGCACAAGCCGTGGATCTGCAGCAGGATCTTCCCGCCGGCGCGCGGCAAGGCGGCGCGCAGATCCGATTTGCAGGGGTCAACGACGCGGCCGTCGTGCCGCAGGGTCATGCCGACGGCCAGCGGGTTGCCGGAGGCTTCCAGGTGATCGCCGAGCACGCCGTTCAGTATGCCCAGCACCGTATCGCGTGCCGGCTCCGATGCGCGCGGCTCCGCAAGGCCGGCCAGCGGCCTGAGCGCGAGGTCCAGGCCGCCGCCCGCCAGCTGCATCGCGCCGTCCACGCAGCGATACACCAGGCCGGTGATGCCGCGCGTGCGGTTGACGTCGGCGCCCGGCACGAGACCGGCGACGCCGGCGATGGTGGCGTGCATGGATTCGACCAGGCCGGTCACGCCGCGGGCGGCATCCACCGCGAGCCGGCTCGTGCCATGCAGGTCTGCAAGGGGCTTGTGGCTGGGCAACGGCCTGGCTCAGGCCGGCGGCGGCGTGCGTTCGCCCGGCGCCGGCGGCACCACGCAGCGCACCGTTTCCAGGAAACTGATGCCGGGCCGATGGCCGCTCAGCCACCGCACGGCATCGCGGCCGTCCTCGCTGGCCCGGTAGGCGTGCCAGTCTTCGGCGCGCGCCCACTGGAACAGCTCGAAGACCTTGCTGGCGTCCTCGCTGAGATAGATCGTGCCCGACAGGAAACCCGGGTGAAAACGCATGCGCTCCTCCACGAAGTGCGCGAGCTCGAGCGCGAAGCGTTCGCTCTCGGCGGGTCGGCAATCGAAGGACAACAGCACGGTGAACGCGCCCTCGTTGACCGGCAGCACTTTCATGGTGATGTCCCCCGCTGCTGCATGGCGCGTCAGTATCCCGAAGCCTGGCCGTCCTTGCGCGACTCCGAGGCGCCGGCCCAGGCCGCCGGGTCCTTGCGGATCGCCTGGTAGCCGCCGTAACCGCCATCGTTGGACACTTCGACGGTGTGCCCGCGCCGCTCCAGCTCGGCGATCGCCTCGGCCGGAAAGCCGCTTTCCAGGCGCACCACCCCGCCGTCGGTCATGCGCTCGTCGGTCGGCTCGCTGGAGCCGTCGTGCCGCACCCGCGGCGCGTCGCCGGCCGCTTGCAGGTCCATGCCGAAGTCGATCATGTTGACCAGCACCTGCACGTGGCCCTGCGGTTGCATGCCGCCGCCCATCACGCCGAAACTCAGCCAGGGGGCACCGTCGCGGGTGACGAAGGCGGGGATGATGGTGTGGAAAGGCCGCTTGCCCGGCGCGTAGACATTGGGATGGCCCGCTTGCAGGCTGAACATTTCGCCGCGGTCCTGCAGCACGAAACCGAGGCCGGGAGGCGTCATGCCCGAGCCCATGCCGCGGTAATTGCTCTGGATCAGGGACACCATGTTGCCCGCGGCGTCGGCCACCGTCAGGTAGATGGTGTCGCTGCGCTCAAGGACCTCGGGGTCCCCGGCGGGATAGGCGTCGGCCGCCCGCTGCGGATCGATCAGCGCGCGCCGCCGCGCCGCGTATTCCTTGGAGATCAGTTCGGCCACCGGCACGTCGGCGAAATCCGGGTCCGCGTAGAAACGCGCGCGGTCCTCGAAGGCCAGTTTCTTGGCCTCTACCAGCAGGTGCAGGTAATCCGCGCTGCCGAAGCCCAGCTCGGCGAGGTCCCAGGCTTCCAGGATGTTGAGAATCTGCAGGCCCGCGATGCCCTGGCCATTCGGCGGCAGTTGCCAGACGTCGTAACCGCGGTAATTCGTCGAGACCGGCTCCACCCACTCGGAGCGATGGCTCGCCAGGTCTTCGTAGGCGAGAAAGCCGCCGTTCTCCTGCACGTGGTCGGCGATCACGCGCGCCACCTCGCCCCTGTAGAAGGCGTCGCGGCCCTCCTCGGCCAGGCGCGCATAGGTGTCCGCCAGGGCCGGGTTGCGGAAGATCTCGCCCTCGCGCGGCGCCCGCCCGCCCGGCATGAAGACCTCGGGAAAGTTGGGATACTCCTCGAGCAGCTCGGCATTGCGCGCCCAGTAGTAGGCGATCACCTCCGTGACCGGGAAACCCTCGCGCGCATAGCGGATCGCGGGCGCCAGCACGTCTTTCATGGGCAGGCGGCCGAAGCGCTCGTGCAGCTCGAACCAGCCGTCGACCGCGCCCGGCACGCTCACCGGCAGCGGGCCGCGCGGCGGAATGCGCTCGTAGCCGTTCTCCAGGAACCACTCGAGCTCCAGGGCGCGCGGCGAGCGCCCGCTGGCGTTGAGGCCGTGGAGTTGCCCGCTTTCCGCGTCCCAGACGATGGCGAACAGGTCGCCGCCGATGCCGCAGCCGGTCGGTTCCATCAGGCCCAGCGCGGCGTTCGCGGCAATGGCCGCGTCCACGGCGCTGCCGCCCTGCTTCAGCACGTCCAGCGCGACCTGGGTCGCCAGCGGCTGGCTGGTCGCCGCCATGCCATGCGGCGCGAGCACCTCGGAGCGGGTGACGAACTGGGGACCCAGGACACGGTCTGCGCTCATGGACACGTTAGTCGACAGCGTGGCGGCCAGCAGGCAAAGGCCGGCAAGTATTGTACGGGACATCGCTTTCTCCTGGTGCAGGCTCGCATCATGCCTCAGGCCCCGGTTGCTGTTAAGCCGGTACCGCTTCAGTCGACGCGCCGGAAGGCGATCTGTCCGGCGCGATAATCGACGCCCACGGCGAGCGACTCGAGCGCTTGCGCGCCAAGCACCCCGTCGCGCGCGGCGGACTTGCGGTCCCTCGGCGCCCGGTCGCCGCAAATCGTTTCATCTACCGGGAAAGAGAAGTCGGCGATACGCACGACGGCGGGCCTGGAGCGCGCATCCAGGCAGATGCCGGCGGGCGCGGCGGGCTCGAACTCCAGCCGCACCCAGCGACCGAGCCCGCGGCCGAGCTCCAGCCAGGCCTCGACATACAGACGCCGGTCCAGCACCAGCAGGCGCTGCGTCTCGCCCAGGCCCTGCAAGCCCCGGCTGCGGCGATGCAGTCTCAACCGGTCCGCGGACAAATCGATCTCCACGACGAAGCGGCGAAACAGGTCGTAGCCGATGACGCCGGCGGCAAAGCCGCGCGGCCGGCCATGGGGCCAGTCCGCCGGCTCCACCAGCAGCAGTCCCTGGTCTTCCAGTGCCAGCGGCCCGAATTCCAGCCGGCGCCGCTTCACCAGCCGCCCGCCCTCGATCCCGGGAAGCAAGGCCTGGCTGAGCTTCATGCGACCCGCAAAACCGGCGGCCAGGCCGGCCGGCCGCGCCCCGGTCAGCGCGATCGCGCCGGCGGACGCCTGCAGCAGGAAAGGCAGTGGCGCGCTGCCGTCCACCGACACCGGCAGCCATGGGCGACCATCCAGGGTGCGCTCGAGCGCCAGCTCGACCGCCACTGCCCCGGGCGGCCAGTCCGCCGAGGTGCCGCTGTTGGCGTGCGCCAGACGCAGCGTGTCGATCCGGCTGCAGCCGCCCGCCAGCGGCAGGGCGAGCAGCGCGAGCGCGAGCAGCGGCAGCGGTCGAAGATTCAGAAGGGGATCCGCTCGTCGAGGATGGGGAACACCACGCGCACGCTGTCGCGCTCGCGGCTGCGCTTGAGCTGGTAGCCGGAGTGGTCGAAAACCTCCAGCATGCGCGTGTTCGACGGCAGCATCTCCGCCTCGAACTCGGCGATGTTGTTTTCACGGGCGATGCGGATCAGGTGCTTGAGCAGCTGCGTGGCCACTCCGAGGCCCTGGAAATCGTCCCGCACCAGGAAGGCCACCTCGGCGCGCCGCGGGTCGGCCTCCGGCTGCACCTCGATGTAGCGGCCGACGGCGATAATGCCTTCCTCGTCCGGCGCCTCCGCGGCCAGCGCCGCGTGGTGCTCGAAATCGAGCTGCGTGTAATAGTCCAGCTCGCTGTCGGTGAGCGTGTTTTTGCGCTCGAAGTAGCGGAAGTACCGCGACTGCTGGCTGGAGCGCTCGAACAGCTCCAGCAGTGCCGCGCGGTCCCATTCGCGCAAGGCGCGCACAAAAAAGGGCGTGCCGTCGATCAGGTAGCCCAGGGCCCGGTATTCCCGCGGATCGGGGATGCTCATCAAGTCACCTCTCAGTCTTGCCCGGGACCACCGGCACGCGGCCGGTGGGCACACGGGACGCGGCGCGTTCGCAGTGAGTCGCCTGGTCATCGAAGAAAATGTGCGGCCGGAAAGCCGCCAGGATCTCGGTCTTGGGCACCCCGCCGAGGAAAAACGCCTCGTCCACGACCACGCCCCACGCCAGCAGCGTGCGGATCACGCGCTCGTGCGCCGGGCCGCCGCGCGCCGTGACCAGCGCCGTCCGGATGGGCGTGGCGCCCTCTTGCCGGGCCGCCTGTTGCAACGCAGAAAGCTTGTGCAGGACGCGCGCGAAGGGTCCCTCGGCGAGCGGCTCGCGGGCGCGCTCCGCTTCGTGCCGGGCAAAGGCTTCCAGGCCGTCCGCCTGGAAGATGCGCTCGGATTCATCGGAGAACAGGATTGCGTCGCCGTCGAAAGCGATGCGGATCTCGTCGGCGGCCTCGCGCGGGTCCTCGGGACGGTCGTACAAGAGCGCCGCGGCGACGCCGCCTTCCAGCGCCCGGCGCACGTCGTCCTCGTAGCAGGAGAGGAACAAGTCCACGTTGAAGGCCCGCAGGTAGGGCGCCAGCGGCGCGCCACCCGACAGGGCGGCGCGACTGATGTCGAGGTCGTAATGGCGGATCGAGTTGAAGATCCGCAGGCTGGTCTCCGTGGAATTGCGGGACATGACGACCACCTCGGCACGACGCTGGTGGGCCGGATCGTTCAGGTCGAGCACGGCGCGTACCAGGGGAAATCCCGTGCCCGGAGGCAGGATTTCGTCCTCGCGGGCCAGCTGTTCGGCCCGGTAAGCGGCCAGGCCGGCATTGACGAACAGGGCGTCCTCCCGGCGCAGGTCGAACAGCGCCCGGGACGAGACACCCACTACAAGGCAGTCGGACAAGTCCATCAAGCGAGAATACCTCCAGCCGCTATTATGGCATTGCGACGCGACGCAGGTTTTACGGGGCTTGCAGACGCATCGCGGCCACAAAAAAGCCGGGCACGGGGCCCGGCTTTCCAGCGTACGCGCGCCCTGGGGCTGCCGTTACTCGCCCGGCTGCTCCCCGGCCTCCGGCTGGTCCACCAGCTGCACCAGCGCCATGGGCGCCGAATCCCCGGGGCGATAGCCCATCTTGAGGATGCGCAGGTAGCCGCCCGGGCGCGCGCGATAACGCGGTCCCAGCTCGTTGAACAGCTTGCCCACGACCTGCTTGTCGCGCAGCCTGTCGAAGGCCCGCCGGCGCTGTGTCACGCCGTCTTCCTTCGCCAGCGTGATCAGCGGCTCGACCACCCGCCGCAGCTCCTTGGCCTTCGGCAGCGTGGTGCGGATGGTCTCGTGCAGCAGCAGCGACGAGGCCATGTTGCGGTACATGGCCCGGCGGTGGGAACTGTTGCGGCCCAGTTGGCGGCCGGATTTGCGATGGCGCATGACTCGTTATCCTGGTTGGCCGGGCGCCTCAGGCGACCCGATCGTCGTCGTGCCTCAGGCTGGCCGGCGGCCAGCCCTCGAGGCGCATGCCGAGCTGCAGGTCGTGGTTCTCCAGCACCTGCTTGATCTCGGTCAGCGATTTCTTGCCCAGGTTCGGGGTGCGGAGCAGTTCCACTTCCGTCTTCTGGACCAGGTCGCCGATGTAGTTGATGTCTTCCGCCTTGAGGCAGTTGGCCGAGCGCACCGTCAGCTCGAGCTCGTCCACCGGCTTCAGGAGGATGGGATCGATGGCCTTGTCGCCCGGCTCCGGGCCGAGGCCCTCGCCCTGCAGGTCCACGAACACCGCCAGCTGGTCCTTCAGGATCGCGCCGGCACGACGGATCGCCTCTTCCGAGTCGATGGTGCCGTTGGTCTCGATGTCCAGGATCAGCTTGTCCAGGTCCGTGCGCTGCTCGACGCGCGCGGCGTCCACGGTGTAAGCGACGCGACGCACCGGGCTGAAGGAGGCGTCCAGCTGCAGCCGGCCGATGGGGCCGCTCTGCTCTTCGAAGGACGGCCGCTGCGTGACCGGCTGGTAACCGCGCCCGCGCCGCACCTTGATGCGCATGGACAGCTGGCCGGCCTTGGTCAGCGTGGCGATGACCAGCTCGGGGTTGATCACCTCGACGTCGTGGCCGGTCTCGATGTCGGCGGCCGTGACAACGCCCGGGCCCTTCTTGGTGAGGGTCAGGTCCATCTCGTCGCGCTGGTGCATTTTCACGGCCAGCTGCTTGAGGTTGAGCAGGACGTCCACGACGTCTTCCTGCACCCCCTCCATGCTGGTGTACTCGTGGAGCACGCCGTCGATCTCCGCCTCGACCACGGCGCAGCCGGGCATGGAGGACAGGAGTATCCGCCGCAGGGCGTTGCCCAGCGTGTGACCGAAGCCGCGCTCGAGCGGCTCGATGGTGACACGGGCCCGGGTCCGGCTCTCAGGCTGGACCTTGACGACGCGGGGGCGCAAAAATTCGTTGACCGATGCCTGCATGGGCTTCGTCCCTCGCAAATTACTTGGAATAGAGCTCGACGACCAGGTTTTCGTTGATGTCGGGCAGGATTTCTTCGCGGTCCGGCAGCTGCTTGAACACGCCGCTCATCTTCTTCTGGTCGACGTCGACCCACTCGGGGAAACCGGCCTCGACCATCATCTGCAGGGCGTTCTGCACCCGCAGCTGCTTCCTGGCCTTTTCGCGGATCGCGATTTCCTGACCGGCGCTGACCTGGAAGGAAGGAATGTTCACGACCTGGCCATCGACGGTGATGCCCTTGTGGCTCACCAGTTGGCGCGCCTCCGCCCGGGTGGAGGCAAAGCCCATCCGGTAGGCGACGTTGTCCAGGCGACCCTCGAGCAGCTTCAGCAGGTTCTCGCCGGTGGAGCCCTTCTGCTGGGCGGCGCGCTTGTAGTAGTTGTGGAACTGGCGTTCCAGGACTCCGTACATGCGGCGCAGCTTCTGCTTCTCGCGCAGCTGCAGACCGTAGTCCGAAATGCGCGGGCGACGCTGGGGAGCGCCGCCGGGCGGCACCTCGAGTTTGCACTTGGACTCGAGCGGACGGACGCTGCTCTTGAGAAACAGGTCCGTGCCCTCCCGGCGGGAGAGCTTGCACTTCGGTCCGAGATATCTAGCCATAGTTCGAAGCCTCTGAGATCAGACGCGCCGCTTCTTGGGCGGACGACAGCCATTATGGGGAATCGGGGTCACGTCCTCGATGTTGGTCACGCGGAATCCCACCGCGTTCAGCGAGCGGACGGCCGATTCGCGACCCGGGCCGGGGCCCTTGACGCGCACTTCGACGTTCTTGACGCCGTACTCCGCCGCGGCGTTGCCGGCCTTCTCGGCGGCGACCTGCGCGGCGAACGGCGTGCTCTTGCGCGAACCACGAAAACCGCAACCGCCGGAGGTGGCCCAGGACAGCGCGTTGCCCTGGCGGTCCGTGATCGTGATGATCGTGTTGTTGAAAGAGGCGTGGATGTGCGCAATGGCGTCCACCACCTGCTTCTTGATCTTTTTGCGCACCCGGGGGGCTTGCTTGGCCATGCGTTACTTCCTCACGGGACGACGCGGACCCTTCCGCGTCCGTGCGTTGGTGCGCGTGCGCTGCCCGCGCAGGGGCAGCCCGCGGCGATGACGAATTCCCCGGTAACAG
>Ga0102943_1000742_pt1 | contig 21322 bp, 33 predicted proteins | sample SalPonC_black_MG_FD_78174 | JGI IMG/M metagenome (GOLD analysis project Ga0102943, IMG submission 78174) | Salt pond soil microbial communities from South San Francisco under conditions of wetland restoration - Salt Pond MetaG... | ecosystem: Environmental > Aquatic > Marine > Intertidal zone >...
AAGATCTCCAGAAGCATTCAGAAATGAATATAATAAAGAAAAAAGGGACAGACGTGAAGCGTTTGTCTGTCCCAAAGATTTTTTTTATAAATCAACTAGAGAATCAAATTCCTCCATGAGAAAAACTAATAAAATACTTAGTCAAAAGGTACTATCTAAATATACTTCCCTATCTTCCATCGATTTAGACCGGTTCTTCAATTTAGTAGGAAGAAATAACCAAGTAATATGGGTTGAAGTAAATAATGAAATATTTCTACCAGCTGCGGATCTCTCTTTAGTTCTTAATAAACATAGAACTGACTATGCAGCAAATTATGAAAGTAAAGGAAAAGCAGCAGAACTTGTAGGTAGAGCTATAAAGTTTAATAAAGAAGAGATCAAAAACGTAACAAAACAGTTAAAACAAGATTTTGCTACTTTTACTAGAACTAGCTATAAAAGCTGGTTTCTAGATTGGCCTAGAGCTTATGATTATATTTTTAGAACTCATAAAGGAAATAATAAAAATTTATTACTTAAAGGTACAATAGGAGCTGGCTCCGGAGTTATTCTTCATAATGATGCTTTATTTGTTGATACTAAATTAATATCAACAATTATTGGCATAGACCTAGAAGCATTAAACAAAATCATAGAGGAGAATAGAGAAGATATGGAAGAATTTGGGACTCTACAAATGAGTGAATCAAAAGAAACAGAGGCTCCAGCCCCATATGTACTAAACGAGGATCAGGCACTGTACATGGCTACCATAGCAGGCAGTAGTAAGAAAGGGATGATATTTAAAAAATGGATGGTCAAACAATTCTCTAACGCTAGAAAAGTATTATCTATTAAAAATAAGCAGGAAGACTATGAACATAATATCCATAGGCAATTAGTAGAGTTGAGTTTATATACTTCTCTCAATGTTCAATCCGAGTACCCATTATCTTATTATGACCCTGAAAAGGGATTAGAATCAACTAAGAGGGTTGATATTCTAATAAATAAACAGATAGCTATAGAACTAAAAAATGTTAAGATTACTTCCTCAATAGTTAGTGAAGTAATAGGTCGTAGAGGTTACTACCATTCTTTAAGACAGTTGAAAGGATTTAAATATTTGATTCTAAGCTCACCTGTAGGCGTCACTCATGATGCTAGCAAAATGTTAGAAGCTTTATATCCAAGAGTAATATATCTTCATCCTCAAAAGATAGGTGATAAAATAGCTTCTTTAGTTATTAATGAATATCCTAAAGATTCTCATTGGTGGGTTATAAACTTTCTTCTACCTAAGTTTACGAGAGTTATATCAAATGATTTTCTCAGCACTTTACAAAGTTAACCTACAATGACATTGGTAATTAGTTTATTATTAGTTAATAATAAAATATTAATTAAGTATTACTAATTTATATAAAAAATGGTTAAGAGATTAAATAAAGGAAGACCAAAAAATAAAAGAGACTTAATTCGCTTTAGTTCTCATATACCAAAAGATCAATATCATCTACTTAAATGTATAGGTGAAGAAGAAGATTTGTCAATAGCTCAGATAGTCAGAAGAGCTATTGAATTATATCTAGTATCTCAAAAAGAAGTATTGAGTATTGATGAATCAGAATTAGCTATGGCTAATCATATATCAGAGACAAGAAGTCTAAAAGCAATGAGATTAAATCAGCTAACTCAAGATAGAGATGAAGAAAATCCAATAGACTTATTTAAGGATTTGAATCCTGAAGCTTTTTAACTCGACTTAGAAAAGAGACCTAGTTACTAACTAGATCTCATAGAAAATTTATATATTAAGTACTGAGGAAATAGCTGGTATATTCCTCAATATCACGCCGGTCATCTTCTACTGCTCTTTCAAACAATCGATGACCGACAGGCTTAGAGTTCCCCATATCTATTAATTTGATACAGGGAACTCCTTCACCTCTCATAAACGACAATAAAAAGAAATAAGACTCTCGCTCGACCTTGTCATCTTTCCCTGTTCAATAAATAAATTAACCCCTTACATTTTTCCTGTCTTCTTATCGATATCTGTAAGCCCTTAACTTAAACTTTAGTTTCTTATAAGTTAAAGACATTATTAGCATTATATAAAAGAGAGATAATATCTAGAAGTTCTATTAACGTTTCTTTAGCTCCTAGTCCAGAAGTTTTTATTAGAGGTTCGTATTCCATAACTCCAACCTTAAAGTAAGCAGAAACATCATAATAATCATAAGAAGTAAAATTATAAGACATCTTTATGTGTAATGTTCCTTTTATAGGGATCCTCAAATATACTTCTCTCTCATCCTCACCTACATAATAATCTTTACTTACACATATCTCTTGCGCTAGTTCTTTTAACTTAATCTTAATTTCTCGTCTGGAATCTGAGTTAGTCATAGTAGTCTATTAAAGTTAATTAATTGTAAGATACTTAGAAGCCTTTACAATAACCTTCATTAACTAATAAAGTAACATAAGACATTGAGTTAAAAATAAGAACCTTACAGCTCATTATATGGAAAGTAATAATACAGAATATTCAAATATCAGAGCGGATATCTGACTCATCCATTCTTAAACCTGAAGTACTCTCTTCCACAAATACTTCTTTTATGCTAATTAAAGAATTTATTATATCTAAGAATTCATAAAGGGTTTCTCTACATCCAAAGTTACTGACTTTTAATCCAATATCTTCATCGTCTATTTTATTAAAAGCATTTACTGTATATAGATCGTAAACAGTAAAATTATAAGACACCTTTACATATAAAGGACCCTCTATCGGAACAATCAAAGCTATCTCGTCGCTATTCTCTTTAAGATAATATCCTTCCTCAACACATACTTCTCTAGCTAACTTTATTAGTTTACCCTTAATACTTTGTCGTGATTCTGTCATATTCCCTCTTTGTTTTCTATTTTAAATCTAAGACACTTAGAAGACTCTTTAAACTACTCTTTATATAAGTAAAGGGATAACAGTCATTAATTAAAAAATAGGATCCTTAAAGATCAATATACGGAAAGTATATTAATCGTTATCAGAAAGGTCTTTTATTTTCTTTCTTATTAACTCCCAATATTGAACTATCCATTCATACCCAGCGTCTCTTCTATAACCATTAAAGACATAATAGTGAGTAAAGGGTAAATCAGAATCGAGAAGTAAATCAAAAAGCTTAGGATTGGAATTAACTTTTAATACCATCGCTATTCGAATCTTATCTTCAAATTGTTCTACTTCGTATATTCTGTTTAGAGATTGGCCGTACTTTTTAGCTTGGTAACCTGATAAAGTCTTTAGCACTTCATCTCTCGTACCTAACCAATACCAATAACCTTCAATACTATAGAACTTTCCCTCTTCACATTCAAAAGGGCTATAAGCAAAGTTACTCAGTAATCTGCCTAATTCAGTCTTTCCTTTTGAATAAATATTGATATGCGTTTTACCGTCCTCACCTTCAATTATCATTAATAACTCCTTAAGGTAAAAGGCCTATATACTACGACCGTTATAGCCGAGTACATAGGCCTTAAAAAGACCAATAGGTAATATTATTAGCTTAAATGTCAACCTAGCTGGAAGGCTTACGTGTATTCACTTAAGCTAATTAGATACCTATTATGTACATGGGATTGGGGCATTCTATCCTATATGTTCTTATCAGTAGTGGACGAGAGTGCTTATGCCTACTTACCTTAGCAAGCACATATAAACACTCTCCTTTCTACCTATGCATTAACCTTGCTCTACCTGTTGAATATAAACTACTTTAACTTGAGATTCACTAACAATAACCTTGTTAGTAAACTCAACTTCAGCAGTGGGATATGGACAACTTATCATACATACAAGATGCATAATAATGTTAAACATATTACCTTTTGTACGCTTACGGAGCGTCTGGTAGGTGAGGACTAATGCAATGAACAAGTCTAGGACTGCCATGATTCTTTTCCCTGATACATATCAAGGAAAAGAAAAAGAGATCCCTTTCGAGACCTCTTTATTAGGGTTTAGTGAAGATAAACGACTTGATCTTTATCTTCGTAAATAACTCCCTCAGGATCGTAATCCCGAAAGGAAATAGTTACCTTCCCGCCAGAGGACAGTGCGGCTGCCTCAGCGAGAAGGTCCCCGTGATATTCCCGGAAGTTCTTATCACCTTCTGGGGTGAACCAGAAGATATATTCTCCTTCCGGGAGAGAGGGGTAAGCTAATTCATACTCATCGGAGTACTCCTCAGCTTCTTCAGGATCCAGCCCGGCCGAAGCACAGACTTGATCCCAACTATCTTGATGATAGCAAAGGCCGAGTACCGCACCTCGGGCTTTGCTATCGGTATGAATTTCATACCGTACTAGCTTCATAAGCATCAGTCTCCTTAATGCTATGACCTTTACATTAAAAAGAAAAAGGGAATGAGAGTAAGTAAGTCCGGGAGAATAAAAAGCCCACAGTATAAACAGCATTTTAGCTGAGTAACCTGGGCTTAAAAGGACTAGCAGAGAATGCTAGTTGAAGATACCTAACAATAGGTAATCCAAGTCATGCTTATTTATACATTTCATTAGATATCTTCAATAGCTCTCTTTATGTATCAGGAATTGGACATTATCTAGCTTAGTTGTTGGTATTGAAGAATGCTCATATAGGTCTATTAGTAACAATAGACACATATAAACATTCTTCATTCCTACAATCAGTTATCTTTCATCTACCTTATGTATATAAACTGCTTTAGGTTGAAGATTTCCAATAATTATATTATTAGTAAATTCAACTTCAGCAGTGGGGTATGGACAGCTTATCATACATACAAGATGCATAATAATGTTGAACATAGCACCCCGTTCGCCTCTGCGAACTGCTTGGTAGGTGAGGATAACTGCAATGACTAAGTCTAAGACTGCCATGATTCTTTTCCTTGAGATACATTTCAAGGAAAAGAAAAAAGGACAAATGCTAACTCAGATCGTTAATATAATATATACGACTTCCAACTATCAGGAAATCTTTCAAGCAACTCTTGAAGGTCTATAATGTATTGTTCTTCTGCTCTATACTTCGATAACACTTCAGGAATTTCAAGATTTAATTTGTCTAACTTCATTTCTTCTATAGTCTTAGACACTGCCTCTCGAATTCTTATACCTAGTATAATCTTTGCTAGGTCTAAAGCTTCATCATCATCATTAATAGCTCTAACACTTAGACACAATAACTTACTGTAAAAATAGCCTAACGATCTATTAGGTTTCCACTCATAAAGCTTCATACTATAGGCTTATCAAATTTATATTTATAATCAATCCTCCCAGGTCTTAAGAAAGCTTCATCTAAACCTTCTGTACTATTTACAGTAAGGATTGTAATTAAATGATTGACATTGTGTCTACATTCTAAGGAAGCTAATACGTCTGCCCTATCAATATCAGTTTCGATATTATCAGCATCATTAACTAATACTAAAAGTTTATTAGCCCCCCTTACCATAGGTCCAATAGTAAGATATTCTTCACACCCTACGATCATCATAAAAAAGCCTTGAGGCTTAAGTATATGTTCATAGAAAGAATAGGCCCAAGAGGTTTTACCTGTACCTGCACGGCCATATAGAAGAATACCTATTCGATTAGATGAATGTATATCTATAGCAGTTTCAGGGAAAGTATTAAAGGAATGGACATAATCTTTATAATCAGCAACTTCAGTCCGTTTACCCTCAACTTCTCCTGAAGAATATCTAGAGTCAAACCAATTAGACTCACAGTTGGTGTTTACTAACTTAGTTGGATTAGCTCTACAGGCATAAAGATCTAACATTAAGTTCTTATCCCTCTCTTCAATGATGACGTAAGGGTAGGGGTAATCATTTACTGATTTTGCCTTTATGACCAAGTCAATATTTCTATCTTTATACTTAAGACTCAACAGATTAGTCTCATTATAAAAAATAGAAATAATAGCTTTAGGATTGATCTCTTTCTTAAAAACTTTACCTAGATTATAATGCCATAGAAGAATATGAGAATCCTCTGCATCAACATACTCTCTTATAAAGTTATGTAAAGCGCATTGCAGAATATAATCAAAATGTTGATTAACGTTATACTTTTGCAAGTTGAATCTAATAAAGTTATCATTAAATTCTCTTAACTCTGCAATATCTCTAAACTTCTTTACATTAGGATCCTCACCTAATAAAGCATCAGCAATCCCATATTTCAGAAGATCACTAATACTCCTATTCTCTATCACTGATACTAAATAGCCGGGAAATGAATAAACTCCCTTAGAGCATTTTAGTAGTTCTAATAATAAAGACATACAGTCATAACCAAGAATCTTTCTCTTGGTCTCATTAGAACCAATTTCAATAAGATTATTAATTATATTCAATAAATCTATTGACGAATCTAGTTCACCATAACCTTGTTGAATTAGACTTTTGTTTATAGACCAATTGTCTCCTTGAACTGTCGTTAATCTAAAACAACTCATTCCTTAAACTCCTACATTCGGTATTTACTTAAATTAAAAAGTACAGAACAATCTAATATTATAGATACATAAATAATTTTGAATATTAATAGTATGATCACTTCTAAAGAAACTCAAATAGTAAAAGTTGACGGATTCGAATTTCAATATCGGAATGATGACTATGTAAATCTTACCAAAATGTGTAAGCAGGCCAAGAGATTATTATCCACTTACTTAAGGTCTAGTCACTACAAAAACTTTATAAAAGAATTAGCGCTGTCACAAAATTGCACAGCGGAAGAACTGATTCAGAAAAGAGTCGGAGGTGTTCCTTCAGAGCAAGGCACTTATGGTCATCCTATGTTAGCTATACATTTAGCTCAATGGCTTTCTCCTCAATTCGCTCTAGCAGTAGCTAAGCTTACTCAATCCTATCTCACTGCTGATATATCTTTAGCTGAAGATATATTAAATAGAACCTCTACTAATTCTCTTAATTCATCAAAAGGTAAAGCAGTAGTATCAACAGTTATTGATAAAGCTAATGAAGAAACTGAGAAGTTTATTCAAGCTAGACTTAATACTAAAAGAACTAATAAAGAACTGAATAGAGCTTTATCAGAATGTCCTAGTATTTCTAAAGCTGTCTTCTCTATGTCCCAAGATTCTATCTATAAAGCCACCTATGGAAAGACAATAAAAAGTCTTAAGAAAGAAAAAGGATTAGCCAAGAGAGATTCTTTAAGAGATGATATGAATCTAGATGAGTTAGTTCACCTTAGTTTTTGTGAATCTATGGCCACTAAAGTAGTTGATATAAATAAGCCTAAAGGAGATAAGAAATGCGCTAAGACAGTATACGATACAGCTAATAAAGTTAAACAATTTGAAACCTTACTTATTAATGGTGCTATTTAATCAATCTCGTTAATTGATTTTTCTATCCTTCTCTTCTCTTCTCTTCTCTTCATTAACTATTTCTTCTTTTAGTTTGTCTATATATACATTTACTATGTCCTTTATATTCTCATTAGACTCAGGATAGAACAAATGAGTTTTATAATACTCCTCTAATAATTGTCTAAGAGAAAGTTCTGGACCGTATTCAAGACTGGCTATCTGAGGCCTTATCTTCAATATTTCATCTATATTCATTTTATTATTCCTTAAAAAGACCAACAGGTAAAGTTGGTAGATGAGAGTTCGAAGGAACCTTCATTTAAATTTCAATCTACATCCTACTTAGGAATAGGGTAAAAGTCAAAATCTAATTATTCAAGTTAATTCTACTAACACATCTACCAATTCATCTGCAACATATTGAGATTGAGAGGCTTCTTTGTCAGAGTCATTCATCATCGATGGAAAGTGCTCATATATATCTATCTATTGTGATAGACATATATAAGCACTTTTCCCGTTAGTGTTTATTTAGCAGCAATCTCCACTCGGGAGATTAATAATTGCTGGGGTTCATGATCACCAATAATAATATTATTAGCAATCTCTACCTCAGCAGTAGGGTACGGACAGCTCATCATACATATCAAATGCATGACTAAGTTGAACAGATCCCTAGTTTGGCGTTTACGGAGCGCCTGTGCTGCTAACACTAACCCGATGACTAAGTCTAAGACTGCCATATTCTCTTCCCAAAATGTTATCAGGGAAAAGAAAAAGGAAAGCCTATTAATAGCTATTTATAGTTATTATTAGAGAAGCAAATTTAAAATAATTTAGTAAGGATCAGTATCAAAGAGATTTATTATATATTCTAATTCAAGGTCTTCAGCAGGTCTTATTTCTATAGAGCTGACAATCTTATCTGTTCTACCAAACACCACGTTCTCTTTAAGATTCTGATTTACCTGTAGCGTCACTCCATTTAGACAGCTATAACCTTTAGCTATTAAGTCATTACGTATAAGTAGGCTACAATCAGGAACTTCTATACCATTGTCTGTTATAAACCCGAATGCCGTTAATGCCTTTTGGTTTATTTCTCCTATATGTCCTATTGTCCAATCTAATTCATAGGATGGATGAAAAGACGTTTTGCTTACATTATCTCCTATGGGCACTCCTTCACATCTATTAATAAAAAAATGAATATTAGATGCTGATACTACCAAAGACGTATTGTGATACACCTTTAGATCCTGATTCTGGAGTTTAAAGTTATAGTCCATTTTAAATATTCTAAATCTTTATGATATCAACTAAACATTACTTGGTATATTTATATTCTCTTCTATGGAGAAAATATTGTTGAATATACTAAAAGCTCTATGAGACTCAAGAGAGTTATCTCTTAATCGGGTCCAGTAATGCAATGGACAATTACAATATAGTTGACTATACTGCCAAGCCAACTCTTCATCTGTATAATTACAACCCTTATAAAAAAGATGAGCATGTCCATACTCATGAGCTAGTACCACTGTAAACACATCTTCATAAGGAATCAATAATTTACTTGATAAGACGCTTATCTGACTAACATCAATTAATATACCTACAGGTTCAAGTTCTATTTTACCCTTCTTAAAAACTTCTTTAATATGGAAGAAGCTACCATTACCATTTTGGACTATTTTTACTTTGATATTGTTCTTAACTATGGCTATAGTCCTAATATCAATCTTAGTCGGTGTCATAATTCCGATTATAACTTTTAGTCAATATCTATACAGATAAGATAAGATAGTGTCCTTCAGTACAATTTAGTATTACTTTATTTTACCTATCTTTCAAAGTCTAACACGTCTACTCTCTCTTCGTTAGATTTATCCCAAAGTTGTTTTACCAATTCGCCATATGAAATATCTAACTCATCTAAAAAATATTCTTTAGATAATAGCCAAGCTCTTTCTAGATCAATATCGGAATTGACAAACCAGTCTAACGCATGCCCTTTTAAATAAGCCTTCTCAATGTCTACTACCTTATTAAAAGGTATGTCGAGTAGAGCAGCTATTGAGTTGCACTGGCATAAATTAATGTATATCGCTAATGGATATAGCCTTTCTTCAGTTTCAGAATTGATTCGAAATATTAAACTAGTAGAAATGTTGTTCGTACTATACTGCTCTATGATTTGTATAGTATCCACTGAAGCTAATACAGCTTCTAAATTATGATTACTTGATGCTTGTGTATACATTTTTATTAAGCCAATATTTAAGAGTAGTTTTCAAATAATAAGATAATTTATAGGCTAATACTTCTGTTACTGGAAGCTTACCCTCCAACAGCCTACTAAAGTCTTCAGTGCTTAATCCTAATTTAAACTGAAGATCTTCCTTAGACAAATTGTTACTTTTCATCAAACTTAATATGCTACTTGATTTATTTGATCTGTCCATCTTCTGTTTCTCTTGATGTAATAAAAAGGATTAAATCAATTATTTTGTATAGGATAGCATTTGGATCTTTGGCATTATCAAGAACTCTAATAAGTTCTTTTATTCTTTCACTTATACAAATAGGTACACATACTTTCTCAGTCTTACCTAATTTGTAATGCTTTTGTTTACCCATAAGTTCACATAAATTATTAGTTGATTTTATAACTCTCATATTAATAAATTTATATGAACTTTTATTTTTAAATAAGGCCTTATTCATACTCAATATCCCGGGGTATTAGTGCTAAATAAGGTCTTATTTTCTATTTTCTCTACCCCTAATATTAAAGCCAATTTCTTATAAATAAGATAGCTTTAAAATTAAATGTAAAGGATTGCTAAAATCTAATTTATGTGGACTATTAACTAGATCCCATTAATTTCCTTTTAGTCCTTATTCATGCCCAATATCCCGGGGTATTAGTGTTAAATAAGGTACTATTTTTATAGATTATATAATGAGCCTGTTAATAAATAATTCACAAATCTGTAATAAAAAGGGCCTCCTGTATTTCAATTTAAAACTCTATACTGCCAATAAGGAAATCTTTAATTAAAGAAATACCTTGTTCGTTTAATCCATTAATATCAGTAATATATTCATCGCTTATAATATCATTCAAATCTAATAGATATACAGAAGTGAGGTAATTATTAGATTCTTCTATGAGCAATTGTTGAATAAACTGGCGAGTCTCTACCGAATATCGAGTAGGTAGAACTGGTACTACTATTATTAATTCTTTAGCACCATTCTCAAGAATAGAATCTATTTGACTACTTATGATACTTCCAAAGTCTAACAAGTTACAGTATTTTAATGTTAATAAATCACCATAACCTACACAATACCAGACTTGATCATAAAGAGGAAAAGAATCTTCCAAAGCTGACATCTTAGGTAAATATAGAGTATTGGTTCTATATATAACATCAACTTCATCATATCCAGACGATGAATATATATTAGCTATTTGACTAGCTATAATATCCCCAATAAATAATTGCTTCATAATAAAAAAGAATCTAGTTAAATTCGAGTGTTTGTTTCATTCTAAGGCGCTTATTACTAACTAATATTTTCTTCCAATCCTCATTAATAAACCTACGACCACACATGTGCCTAATAGCAGTATCTAACAATTCTTCATAAGAATTTATGACACCGTCAAGGTACTCATATCTACCTTTTGTAATTAACGAGTTATTTTCATCTGCACGGATATAAAGATCACTCTTAGACATTGTATTAAGATCAAACCAGATGATACCTTTATCATCTTTAAATATAGATATTTTTAATCCTTGATCTAAAAGCTTATTAATTACTTCATTTAGTAAAGGATGCTCTATTTTCATAATCACTCCTCCCTTAGTTGATTTTTATTATGCTTATAACTAGAACTAAAACTAAACAATAATAAGCCCAGTCTCAATACTACCCGAATAGTACTTAGGCTAGACTTATCATTGTTAATGGTACTTCCTACTAGAAAAGCAGGAAGTACCATTGAATAGTCACATGGAGGATCAACGCTACCGCTGACCCTCCGAAAGTGATGATTAGAATATCACACTCATTCTTGAACATCCTGACCTCCTTCTTCGATATAGGTGATGTTCACTATAAAGAAAAAGAAAGGGTAGTATTCATTGCAGTTTCATGAGATGCCAGCTCATAAATATTTCATTACTAGGAGATAAAAAAAGACACTATAACTAAGATGTTAAACGTTGAATAATCTGATTTAATGTTTCTTCACTATTAAATAAAAAGCTACTAGATAATCCATCATAAGATGAACCATAACCGCATCTAACATCAACTATATATTTATAAGAATTAAATTGGTCCTCACTTTGTTCTAAACAATAGTAGAAATTGTTATTCTTTAACAGACTGTCTCTACTAGAGATATCGAAGACTATATAAGAAACCCAATCTAGAAATACATCAACATCTCTACTATCACCATATAAATAATAAGAAGAATCTTTATCCAACCTTCTAATTCTTAAACTCCAAGTATTATCATATTCTAGAATATCCGCATCTCTTTCATAAAAGTCACTTTTAAATTGATTCTTTCTTCTTTTATTACCTTCGATTATATTAGTAAGATATTGAATTAAATCTTCCTGATTCATAATAAATATAGTGATATTGAACAATATAAGAGTTGATAAAGATAAAGATAAAGAGAAAAAAGAGAATAGTGTTACCTATTCTCTTCATACAGACTATCGTTCTGTAAAGTTCATATAATCTGTATGACTATGATATTCTTCCTCCAGCCTCATAGCTTGGCTGAACCAATTAATTACTATCAAGGATTTTAGATAGCTTCCTAGGGCTACTACTTAGTAACGGAGCCACTTACTAATAATACCTAGATACTCTTCATCATCACTACGACCTTCTAAGTCCTCAGCTAGATAAGTTATATCATCGATATTATCTTCAGCAACCCACGACCTTTCGTAATCCATCCAATCTGGCAGTTCCCCTTCTTTATAACTCCAGCCAAAGTCAATCACATAGACTTTCCATTGGCCTTTAGGAGCAAGAGTTATCACCAAGTTGTTTGCGTGGAGATCATTATGAATATATCCACTTTGATGGAATTCCTCCAGAGAAGCAGCTGCGACTTTTAGGATGTCTCCCAATACATTCATTGGAATAATTCCAGCCACTGCTGCTTCAGCATAGTCTCCTAATGATGCTGCGTTATTAATCATCAGCATTGCATAGGATTCTGCTTCACCCCAACTATCGTCTAGATAATCTTCATGAAGTTCAGGGACTACACCTGTATCTTGAAGTTCCCGAATGACCTCGATTTCATTCTTGATCAATTCAGGATTTTCCCCAGGACGGGTTGTCTTAAGTAACCACTTCTTCCCGTACTCTTCACCCCAAAGTTCGATCGTGGCATTTTGACCTCGATCTAATCTGGAACTTAAAGCCTCGGAAGTAGCTACTAGATTATATGCTTCTATTGGTTGCATATTATCTCCCTACCCCTGTACACCAGCGGGGTTATGACTGAAGGCTAAATCTAACTTCGACCTAATTAGTTTATGAAGTGAAGCCTCAATGAAAAGAAAATAAGACAGAGAAGTTAGAGGATAAGTCTAACTTCTCTGTCTTAGATTATATGAACTCAAGCAAGGTCATATAAGCACCCTGAAGGTGCTCCTCAGTGGGAGCGTAAGTTTCCAGGGACTCTAAAGCCCAACTGTAGAAGCGACGGTCGATTCGCCACTCCAACAGGTGCATAAGCTTTTGAGCCACGCACCACGCTAGTAGCTCTTCGTCCCATAAAGAAATGTCTTCACACTCCGGGACTTCTCGAATTAGGATATGACCTATCTCGTGCAGAAGAGTCAGAGGCTTGAGTTCCTCCGGCTCCTGTTGATTTATAAAGATGAAGTGGCCCTTGCCAAGGAAACTCGGGACTACGTGGCTTTCCTCCTCGCTCTGCCACTGGACTGTGATATTCATTTCTTCGAGGAGGCCTTTTAAAGTTAGCTTCATTCTTTTCCTGTGCTCTATTTTTTCAGTAAAAAGAAAAAGGACGTATCAAGTCCTCATACTTAATAAGTCTTCTTTCTTTACAATCCCACACTTTAGGTCTACAACCTAAATCTCTATGAATACCTTGAGCAAATAAAAAGCCTTCTTCTTTAGACTGAAAACTCCATCCATTCACAGTACAAGCACATGGAGGTTGTCCTTTAGTATAAGCATATCTATTATTATGACCCTTAGCACATTTATACTTTGAGACCTCTCCTGTACCTAACTTATTCCTTTCTCTCCCTATAAATGTCATAGTGTTACCACACTTATTACATATAGGATACTTAAAGTTATACATAAGGAATTTTAAATGGTACTGACTTCCAATCAACTTCTTCATCTGGTGCTGTATCTTGGACTATCTGTTCTTCATCAGATAAGTCTTTATAAAGCTTACCATCAGAGACTCGGTATTCCAATTCTTCCTCACCTTCAATATAAGTATCTGTGACTCTTAGGTATGTGTAGTCTGGTACGTCTCTTATACATTTGAGTAACTTAAGAGGTAGCTTGATATCACTTATATCGTAAATATAAATATCATAAGGACCGCCCCAATAACAAGCATGGACTATTAACTTATCTCCTTTAGGATTATGATTTATATCAGCCCAACATAAACTATATCCTTTCTCAGCCTCTATAGGGTAAAAGATATATTTAGCATTATTCTTGACATCATAAATAATATATCCTTGATAATCCTCTCCGCATACTAAGAGATAATTATCTAAAGGCTCACTATAGAAAAATGTATATGGAAAGGACGGATAGTTCCTGCATATTTCTATTAGTAATTCACCTTGCTTATTAAATAAAAGGCCTTGAGAATAAAGCCAACATTTTTCATCCTTTTCTTCGTTAGTACTAAAGATTCTTATCTCTAATTTGTATTCACCGTCTATTAGATCTATGCTTCTTCTTTTACTAACTAATTCTCTATCAGATGTAAAGAATTGCTTTTCTAAGGCCTTAGTATCTTTATACTTATTCAATACTTCATCCTCAATGTCATTAGGAATACAGTAATAAGTCTTCATAAAATCTATGGTTTATTATATTAAATAATATAGAAAAAATAAGCCCTTTCTCTAGAAGTAATATCTAGGAGAAAGGGCTTATTATTAGAGGCTAAGAGTGATGGAGCCAGCGAACTCCTTCTGGGCGTGGAGCCCGTCTACCAGCTGCTGTTGAAGGCAGCTAATATCACCCCGATCTAGTCGGTTCTTACGAACCTTCCAGACCACTACGACGTAGGCGTCGTAGCCCAGTTTGCTGAAGAGCTCTTCACGAGCCCCCCGGAAGGCCTTGGTTACCTTCCGGATTTTATTATGGATGTTCTCCTGCATAGCATTGCGGGTAACATCAAACCCCACAACACGTCCCTCGAATACGCGAGTGACGTCAACCCCGAGAAGGAAGTCCAAGGCTTCCTCTGTAGAGCTGAAGTCGGGAGAGCCATGGGACTTGGCTTTCCCCTCACTAATGCGGTCCCACATATATTTTATATCTGGCTTGTGGGCAGCCAGCGTTTGTAACTCTTCTATAGGTTGAGTTACAAAACTGGGTTGTTTAAGCGGACCCATAACCGCTTTGAAGTTTTCCTCTACTTGGACAGAGGCAGCCGAGGGCTTATAGCCCTTATAATTTCCATCAAAGCCCGGCTGAGGCTTATTGGTGGTATTGACCGGTTTGGGTTTTACCCCTTTCCGATCTTTCTTTTTAACCAAACCAGCAACCATGGTACCTCCTATGGTGCTAATGTTTTCATTAAAAAGAAAAAAAAGGATAGTACTTAAACATATAGATAAATGGCAATCTATAAGTCTAAGTACTATCTTTATTATTTATCCATTAAGAGCAGCTTTATGCTCCATCACTACTCTTAATGGATTCTCCTTTTTGAGGAGTAGCCAGAGACACCAGAAGGCGCCTCTGACCTTAGAGCAAGGGTTGGATTCGGTCAGAGCCTGATGAATGCCAACCCGACACTCATCAAGGTACGGAGAGTACTGAGCAGGAAGGCCTGCTCTACCGAACTCTTCAATGGAGACTCCGTTTACTCCATTGACCAACTCCCCACAGATTCGGACTCTGGGGAGTTGGGAAATCAAAATGTGGCAGCAATCATGATGGGATAGCCATTTGTCTCCCACCTTGTGATAACGGGATTCATTGCTGTCTCCCAATACCTTTTTGATTGCTGCCTTAAACCTAATGGGCATAAGCAAGCTTAACTCTTCAATAAAAAGAGAGATATTATCTCTATGCCTAAATGTGTTTATTTCTTATAGCAGTCACAATGATGAGGATTAGGAAACCATGTACACTTTATATATCCTCTTGATAGCTCTTCTAACACTTGCGGGGTGTGTCTAGTAGTACCAATATCAAGATTAATATTTAGCTTTGTCTTAAGCCAATATAATGTTATTAAACATATAGTAATAACTAAGAAGTAAATAAGAATCTTGGAGATTGCAATAAATAATATCATAATGAAGTTTTTACATATATATACACGGGTTAAGAAAATAAGATAGTTAACTTTCATACTTTTAAGTTAACTATCCTATTATTATTTTTATTTAACGATCCAACCTTTACCGGAGACTCCGGCTACGAATTGGATGGAGGAAGGGGCCTGGTCCCCTTCGAACGTCCACCATGTTCCTGCTGCATAGCAGGAGTTTCCCTCGACGCGGCGGATTGTCAAGTCCGCCCATTTAAGGAATCCAATTTCAGAAACAGGTTTCCAATCCATTGAACCTCAGTCCTGTAACGGTGACTAGCCGTACTATTTTCAAAAATAAGACCGGTCAAGCGAGGTTCAATTAATACGATCAAATTTTACATCTATGGCTTAATCTTTATTCTTCGTAATTATTAATAATCAAATTATATCTAGTGTCTATAATAATAGCGCCTTCTTTCCTGAGGCTGTTTATAGCGTTAAGCACATCTTGATGTTTAACTCTTCTACCATCAATTATATTGCCTACTAACTCAATGCAAATAGAATTTCTAGGTACAGAAGAAGTAGACCTTTCTAGACAATCGATTATCAATGATTTTATTATTCCTTCATGGCTCATGGTAGATACAATAATTAAAAGTCTAATATAAATAAAAAGAGTTAAGAGGATAGGTTATTCGGATGGAGAGAAAAGATAGATTAATTATATAAATTATACTTCTATCTTTTCTCTCCGTTCTAATCGTAAATCTCTATCCAGCAGAGTGGATGAGACTTACGATTACGTGCATGGCTGCGTACCATGCACTTAATTCTAATGTCAAACGTAACATAATCCCTCAGCCCTTAACGGAGGCCAGACGTAGAGTTTTCATAAAAAAGAAATAAGATATAAATTAATATAAATTGGTTAGGAAGAAAGTAGTCAGATAGAAATGAAATAATTGATGAATTTAGTTTAATCATTATATTGTTCTTATATTCATATTGAAAATATAAATATATAGATTTAACGACATAGATTAGATTATAACTCACCATTATAATTTTCATTATTTCTGTTCATATAAAGATATAAATATAATAGAAAAAAGAGAACGGTATTACCCATTCCCTTCTCTATATACTCTCGATCTGTAGTGTTCATAAAGTATATAGGGTTACAGTATTCTTCCTCCAGCCCTGTAACTAAGCTGAACCATAATATTTGATCTATAAGGATTTTAATAGATCTAGAGCTAAGCTGCTCATCTCTTCACTATCAGCCATCCATCTTTCATAATTAGGATTAGCCTCATAGCTAGCAAGGAGGTTATAATTGAAGTCTCTAAAATATTGTAATTCGACTTCATTTCTCTCTACTTGCTTGAAGAGGTATTCTCCAATAACCCATGCAGCTACTTCATTACTCGCGTCTAGCTTGAGATTCAGTAATACTGCATGACCTAACTCATGACATAGAATTATATCTAGAGTTAGTTGGAGCGGAGCACCCGATAAGCTCTGTAGCTCAGTAATGAATTGGGGGTCAATCCATAAATTCCCCTCATCATCACAAGAACAATTGCCGTGTATATCGTAATATACATAACATTCCATTTGAGGAATGAATTTGGCAATACGCTCTTCAGCTCGAAGCATTATATCAATAACTTCAAAGCTGGAACTTTGATAGATGACTTCTACATCATCACCCCAAGAACCTACCAGGCTGAACTTGTCTGCATCCTTTTTAAGGGTATACATACGTTCCTCCTTACCCCTGTATGCCAGCGGGGTTATGACTGGAAGCTTAATGTAAATTTCGACCTTGATCTACTTTCTGAAAGGAAGCTTCATAAAAAAGACTTATTAATAAAAGTCTATTTAGCTATCTGAGCCTTCTTCCATTTAGTCCAGTCCTGATTTACATTTATAAACTTATTACTTACTGCTTTAGCTACATTAATATCAAAGTGTTCATAATTAAATTCACTAGCATTTCTTATAACTACTCCCTCTCTCATTCCTCCTAATAAACTAGGTTTATATAATTCTTCTAATACATAAGAATATAAATCCTGTTTACTTCTAAATACTTTCTGAGAAATAAAAGGAACAGCCGGAATACTTATATAATTACTGATATCAACAGTATCTACCCAACTTAACCAAGTATCTTCATATCTTATTCCTAAGATATATAGATAACTCTGCAAGTTGCTGTATTCAATACTATGAATAGCATACATATTCTCACAGTAAAAAATAAGATCTTCGAATGCATTAAATCTCCATAAATAATTAGTCTTAATGAAATCGAATGAAGCATGTTTAGTAGGTTCATTTGCAGATCTTGCATATACTTGTCCTTGGTGTATACAAGTATTACCTCCATCTACCTTCTCCGTAGTTATTACTTCTTTATTAATAAGATTGTCTATATTCTCTAATATCCTATCTCCATTCTGAATATTAGCAGAGCATTCCATATATGGAGTTCTGGGGTACTTCAAATTAGTATTATGATTCATATGACCTATAAGTAATCTTGTTATTAATAAGACCTAATTAAAGGCTTATTAATAATCTATATGGTTGAGTATGAAACGCCACACCTTCTTTGTTCCGCTCTATAGTAAGCGTCCCTATCTATTCTAGGAAGTCAGAGAAGCTATCCAACTAACTTCATCCTCTTGAGGAATAAATCCACAATCCTTATACAGATTATGAAGATATTCTCCTCCAGGACAAGTAGTTAAATAACTACCACCATTGGCAAGAACCCAATCTAGCAAGCTCTTCCGAACTTTACGACCAAGTCCGCTACCCTTTTCACCTTCATTGCTGAAAGCTAATAAATGATAGCCGCCTAAAGGTTCATCCTCTTCGTCAAACAATTCGACTAGAGTTAGCCTAAAGGTAGAATTACCAATGGAGAGGGATAATGTAATTTCATCCCATTCTTCATCATATGAATATTCAAATTCCATATGAATTCTCCTCACCTAAGTACACCCGCCAGGTTAAACGGAAGGCTTATTCAACTTCGACCTTAGTTAATTACTGTAGAGAAGCCCTAATAAAAAGGACTTAAGCTTACCTCTCGTGTACTTGGTTCTTGATTTTAGATAGGTATTTATAACTGGATGAGGCCTATGCCAGCCTGTACTTAGGGAGTACACTACGTTAATCAGTAGAATCTCCAAGGGAGAATCTGATTAGACCCTTAAGACTTTGATGCCTTATAGTTTAATTCGTTTACTAATAATCGAATAGTGCACACGTATCAGAAAATATAATCTTTAACTATGTAACTTAATTCTCGATACCACAATAAAAAGAAAAAAAGGAAGCCAAATACAACAATGAAAAGAAAAAAGGAAGCCGAAGCTTCCTATTATTTATTGCATCTTCATAACCTCGATACCCTCCCAGGTGAAAGGAAAAGTTTGGATATCTTTACGATTCCTTCTGGGAGCTATAGTGAAGTAACCTTCTTCGCTATTAATTTGTTTTAACCGATACCCTTGCGGGACACCGGCGTTAACAGCGTTGTTGAGTGCAACTTCCCGCAACCAACTCTTTGGGAGCCCCGGATGCTGAAAGCTCATACCTTCTTGACACCCGGGTATTGAGGTCTCTAAGTCAGACCAGGAAATAAACACCTCCCAGCGGGTGTAGAATTGACGACCTTGGTTAAGAGTCGCCAGGGTTTCTTCGTGGACCTTCAAAGAGCCGTTCTCCTTTTCTTCCACCTTTATACCTAGAAGGTTTGCGGCTTTTAAGACCCCTTTCTTTAACTTATCAGAGAGGGTCGGTAACTCGATGGTCGTGGAGTTCTCACCCACGTTAAAATCCCACAAGTCCTCGCAGTGGAACCAAACTCCTTCCTCGGAAGGTACGGCGGAGTAATTGAAAGCGCCCACTACCCCCTCAAGAGTGGTAAACCAATGCCACGCGGGTCGAGACAGGTGGTCGAAGTTTGCCGTGTTCAAGCCTTCCCATCCAGGGTAATCCCACTTGTGCTTTAGAGACAGTACGATTGCCTCTAAAGTTTCACCATGGTACTGAACCGGGAGCTTACGGTCAGTACCATCCCCGAAAAAGTACTGTTTCACGGCTGCCACCACTTCGGGGTGGAGCTCCATCCCTTGGGCTCGGAAAAATCCGACCAAGAAGATGGTTAAACTCTTAAACAAAATCTTTAACATTTGAACCCTAGCTCTTTAACGGGAGCCAATCGTATAGTTTTCATTACGAAGAATGAAAAGAAAAAAGGAAGCCGAAGCTTCCTTTTCATTACTTATTTATTTTTCCCAGAGTCCGGGCTCGGCTTCCTGGAAGCCGAGCTTTATTAAATTGTGCTGTATGTAATGGGTACGTAAATCCTTGGTGGCTGGTAAGCGCACCCACAGGTTTTTACGTCCCTTAACAGCTTCTTTCAGCTGGGTTGCAAAAGAACTGCTTAGGTCCTTTTTGGAAAGGAACAGAACCATTGCGCCGGTGCTAGAAATATGTACGCTAGACATTCTTTTTTCTCCTAATGAGAATGTTTTCATAAGTAAGAAAAAAGGAAGCCTGGTAGCTTGTTACTATTTCCCCTCTATCTGTTATATATATAACTAGAATATCTATAACAACCTTTATAGTAAATATATATGGTAATAATAAGAAGTGAAATAAACCCGGTTAAAGATCTACTTCACTTCTTATTGAAACTCTCTATGCAAAGAATCGAATCCTTACATAGAGTAGGCACATGCCAATCCCAGCCCAGGTGGGCGAGGGGTTGGACATTAAGGCGGCGGAAACGGAGTCTAATAAATTACCCATTGAAACCTAGTCTTATAACGGAGACCAACCGTATATTTTTTCATTACTAAGAATGAAAGAAAAAAGGAAGATTGTTAGTCTTCCTTTTTAGTAACCTACCCTCTAGCCGCGAAGGCCTCTTGGTAGGTTACTTTGTTATTTTTATAGTACACACGCCACCCTTCGTCGAGTTCGGTGACGTAGGCTCCTTCGAGCTGGCTGGCGGCAGCCTTGCACTTCAACCACTCCACTGGTAGCCCGTAGGTGTCCCAGTTGAAAGCAGCTGCTTCTTCGAGAGGCAGGCCGAGCTCATTGAATGACACGTAAACATGCCATTCCGTCTTGAAGGCCCGCCCTTCGTTAAAGCGAGTGAGCCACTTCTCGCTCAGGACAAGGCTATTACCTTCAACCTTGACCCAGGAGGCCAAGATCTTGCGGATAAATCCAGGTACCTTACCCAAGGGTACCCGGAGTTCAGTGTCCAGATCATTGAAATTCCAAGTGTCTTGGCAGGACACCAGAACTCCCCCGATAGCCGGACGGGTGGTGAAAGTGAACTGGGCCACCACCCC
>Ga0102943_1000743_pt1 | contig 21316 bp, 22 predicted proteins | sample SalPonC_black_MG_FD_78174 | JGI IMG/M metagenome (GOLD analysis project Ga0102943, IMG submission 78174) | Salt pond soil microbial communities from South San Francisco under conditions of wetland restoration - Salt Pond MetaG... | ecosystem: Environmental > Aquatic > Marine > Intertidal zone >...
CGAGGAGGTCGTCTGGAGCGGGTTCGCGCGGTCGGGGGCACGGATCTGCTTTCCGGTTGCAGCCTCGCCGTGGGAGGGGCGCCGCATCGTCGATCTGCGCCTGAAGAGCAGCGGGGGGCTCGCGTTTCGCAGCATCCGCGTGACGCCGCTGGGCGAGTTCGCTGCTGCACCGAGGCTTCCCTCGGGCGGGATCGCGGGCCTCTCGTTCGACGATTGGCCCGGTCTCGACCCGGACGAGTGGGCGGAAACCGTCGAGGGGATAGCGCTCGTCGGAGCGGCGGCGACGCTTCGTTTTTCGGCAGACCCCGGCCATTCTGAAGAGATCGTCCTAGGCATCGGTGAGACGACGCCGCAGGGGCATCTGCGGATCATGGCCGGAGACCACCGGGTCTTCGCGGGAACCGTGCGGGGACGCTCCCGCCTTGTGCTGACGGTGCCGTCGCGGGATCGGTCCCGCGAAACCATGCAGGCGCTCGAGTTCTCGTTTCTCCCTTACGACGATGACGGCAGGCTCGAACTCGTCGAGATCGGCTGTGGGGACCGGTGCCGCCGCAAAGGCTCCGCGCCGTCGCTCAACGCCGGGGAGCTCGTCGATTTCGCCAGTGCCGCGCACGGGCGGTCGCTTCTCGCCGATGGCTGGTTCCTGGAGTCCGGCGAGGGTGCGCGCAACGAGCGGGCCGAGGCTGAAATCGCCTTCTGCGTCCCGCAGGGCATGGGCGGCGGGCTGCTTCGCCTGACGGTGCGACCGCTCCTGCCCCCGCCGGCGGGCGCACGCCATGTCGTGGGCGTCAGCATCGCGGGCGAGATGCGTGCGATGATCGATCTCGAGGGGCAGGGCGACTGCGAGATCCAACTTCCCGCTGTCCCGCCGGATGAACCTGTCGCGGTCGGCGTGCATTCGATCTTCGTGTCCGCGTCGGAGTCCGACGAGGCGCCCGGCCTCGCCCCGATCGAACTTACTCACGTGTTTCTCGATGCGACGCCGTGCGATCCGCCGCCCACGCATCTGCGGGCCGCGCGGACGCGGACGCCGCCTTTCGAGACGGCGATGAAGGCCCTCGGGAAGCAGCTTGCCCTGAGCGAAGAGGAACCGGTCGATCCCGAGCGCCTCGCTCCATTCCGGGAACAACTACTGGAGATGATCGCGGACGGCGACGCGGGGTTTCTTCTGCTCGTCTCGGTGAGCCGGCACGGCCTGTCCCGGCTGGCCGACCTCAACGCGCGTCTCGGGTCCGGGGCGCCGACGCAAAGCGAGACGCGGAGCCTCGCCCGGATCGCCGAGCGCGAAGACGGGAGCGACGTCTGGCGATTGCGCGCCGCGCTGGCCGAGATGCTGACGGTGCCGGCCTTCCGGTCGGTTCATTTCGCCGATCCGGGCAAACTGCCGGCCCCGCTGTACTGGCGGGCCGAGGCCACGGCGTCGTACATCTGCCAGCCTCCGGTGATCGTCGGCCCGGAAGATCATGCCGACTACGCGGCGTGGTTGCGCGGCCTCTATGCGGCCCTCGACGACTGCATTGCGCGGGAGCCGGAGACAAGCGCGGTGTTCCGGATCTGCGCGGATGTCCTTTCGCGGCTCCGCGCGGTGCGGGTCATATTCGGCGACGGTTGCCTGACGCCGCTCCTCCGGGGCCGGAGCCGCGCGATCGAGCGGCTCCTCGCGCGGCAGGGCGGACGCCTTCCGTGGTCGCCGCCGGAGCGGACCGAGGCGGCCAGGATCCGGGTCGGGGTGCTGGTGCGCGACGTGCTGCCCAATCCCGAGGGATGGGCGCTGCTTGGCATGTGGGCGGGTCTCGACCACGACACCTTCGAGCCGATCCTGATCCGCATGACGTCGAGCGCGGGAAGCCTCGAAACGGGGGGCCGCTTCGCGCGGGAGCTCGATCTCGGCGGGCTCCCCGTGGAGGCGGCCGTGGCGGAGATCCGGGACCTCGACCTCGATGTCTTCGTCACCGGCTGCTATGCCTTCGACTACGAACGCGTGTCTTCCATTCTCGCGCACAGGCTCGCGCGGGTTCAGGTCTGGCACGGCGCCGTCTGTCCCTCGACGGGCGCGTTCCGCAGCTTTGATATCGCGCTCACCAACCGCGAGACCGAGCCGGTCGACGCTCAGGAGCACTACACCGAGACCGTCGCCTGGATCGACGGGCCGGCGCAGTGCGCCTACGATTTCACGGGCGTGCGGCCGGACGGGCGGGCGCACATGCGGGCCGAACTCGGTGTCCCGGGCGATGCCGTGCTTCTGGTGAGCGGCGCCATGGCGCACAAGATCACCGATCCGCTGCTCGACGCGTGGGCGGAGATCCTGGCCGGAGCGCCGGGGGCGGTTCTCGTCCTCTATCCGTTCGCCGAGAACTGGTCGATGGAGTTCGAGGCGGCGGCGTTTCTCGACCGGGTGTCGCGGGCGCTTCGCCGAAGAGGCGTGGAGGAGAGCCGCGTCGTCGTTCTGCCGACGCAGACCCCCGCACGCGTCAGCGCGCTGGCGGGTGCGGCGGATCTCTATCTCGACAGTTTCCCCTACAGCGGTGCCACGACCGTCTGCGAGGCGCTGGCCCGTGGAACGCCGGTCCTGACGCGCGCGGGCGGGGCGCTCCGGCAACTCACCGGCGCCTCCTGGGTCCGGGCGTTCGGCGAGGCGGCCTTCGTCGCGGCGTCGGCGGGTGACTACGTCGCGACGGCGGTGGAACTGGTCAACGACCCGGAGCGGCTGCGCGAGGCGCGGGAGCGGCTCGAGGCGCGCGTGACGCAAGGGGAGCCGCCGCACTGCGCGACGGTTCCGTTCGGCCGGGAGTTCGGGGCGGCGCTATCGCGTCTCGCGGGCGCGGAGCCTTCCATGCCCCGGGGCGAGGCACCGGCACGGCGGCCGGTGGCGCAGCGTTCGATCATCAAGTTCGGGATTTTCGCGTCTCACCGGACGGGGTCGATGTTCCTCTGTCACCTGCTGAACCTGACGCCGGGGGTGCTCTGCCACTACGAGCTGTTCCACGACGACATGATTCAGTATCGCGATGGCGACGTCACCGACGCCGACGCTGTAGCCGCACGCAATGCCGAGCCCACCGCTTTTCTCCGCCGGACGATTGAAGAAGCGCGTGGAGAGGGATGGCGCGCGTTCGGGTTCAAGCAGCTTGGCCACATGTCGCATGAAGTTACAGAAGAGATGGTTGGCGACAGGGAGATGCGTTTGATCCGATTGGTTCGATCGAACCTCCTTGCTCAGTATTCGTCCGAGCGCATGGCGCAGAAGACCGACGACTGGATGCGCCGAAAAGGCGCCGAGAGACGTTCTACGAAGATCACTTTCGACGTAGTGGATTTTGAAGACTGGGAGGCGCGACAGAGACTTTTTACCCAGACATGGGCAGAACTCCTGGCGCGTTCTGGGCGCGAGGCGCTGTTTCTAGACTATACGCGATTATTCCACCGAGACACGCCCAAGGAGCTGTCGGCCTACCTGGGCTTCCGCGTGCGGGATCCCGAGGACGTCGATCTACTCCGCCAGAACGACGACGACATCCTGAGCCGTTTTGACGACCCCGACGCGGTCAGGGCGTACCTGGACGAGCGCGGCCTGTCGCATTGGGCGTGGGGCGGCTAGGGAGCCCATGCCCGCGTCCGCCAGCCGGGACGGGGCCGTGCGGCCCTCAACTCGCCTTGAGAGTTTCCGTGGAGGAGAAGAACATCGCCTGGCTGACCGCCGAGCGCACCTGTTCCTCGGTGTAGGGCTTTGCGATCACGAACGCCGGTTCCGGCCGCGATCCGGTGAGGAGGCGTTCCGGGAAGGCAGTGATGAAGACGATCGGGATGTCTCCGAATTCGGCCAGCAGCTTGTTCACGGCGTCGATGCCGGAGGAATTGTCGGCAAGCTGGATGTCGGCGAGAATGAGGTCGGGGCGCTGTTTCCGGCCGATCCGCAGGGCACCTTCCTCGGTCCGGCCGATGCCCGTCACCTCGTGACCCATCGACGTCACGATCGCCTGGATGTCCATCGCGATGATCGCCTCGTCCTCGATGACGAGGATCTTACCCGCGACGCTGTTTTCCATCTCGCGCCGCGCACGATCGAGAAGAGACCGCACTTCCGGCTCCGGGACGTCCATGATCGTGGAGATCTCCGAGACCGTGAAGCCCTCGACGGTCTTGAGAAGCAGTGTCTCTCTGGTATTCGGCGTGAGGTCGCTCATGTGACCGTGCGCCACCCGCTCAAGCACCTTCTCGGGCGTCTCGAACGGCGCGCCGGCGCTCGTCCAGATGACGTGAAACGCCCGGAACAGCGCGATGCGCGCATCGGACGTCTGCTCCGCGGCCGACCGGTCCGAAACCAGGGCCTCAAGAGTAGCCGCGGCGTAGGCGTCGCCACTGTCCTGTGTCCCGGTCAGCGCCCGCGCATACCGGCGAAGGTAAGGCAGCTGCTGTGCGATCCGACTCGAAAAGCTCTCCGAGCTGTTGTGGTCGTGCATCGATCCTCCGTAGAAATCTAGTTCACCCAGGGAACCCAACGCGGCCCGCGCGCGTTTGGTTCCGACGCTGGGGAAAATTTGCGGAGACGTTGGCCTTGAACATGGCAAAGCGAATGAGTGACAAGAGTCGGATACCTGAAGGGGAGCAAGCCGACAATCAGATCGATGAGAACCTGAAGCGCATCTACGACAACATCGTCGAGGACGAGGTGCCGGAGAGGTTCGCGAAGCTGATCGAGCAATTGCGCGATCAGGAGGAAAACTGATGGCGGCTGAACCTCTTCCCAAAGACGAAAAGCCGCTCGATCCCCGGGACGAGATCGTGACGCATCTAAAACCGATGCGCGCCTTCGCGCTGTCCCTGACGCGCGACATGTCGCGGGCGGACGATCTGGTCCAGGATACCGTCGTCAAGGCGTGGACGAATATCGACAAGTTCGCGCCGGGGACCAACATGCGGGCGTGGCTGTTCACGATCCTGCGCAACACCTTCTATTCCGAACGTCGCAAGGCGCGCCGGGAGGTGTCGGATGTGGATGGCGCGCTGACCGAGCAGATCTCCGAGAAGCCGGCCCATGACGGGCGGCTCGCAATGGCGGATTTCCGACGCGCCTTCGAGCAACTGCCCGACGAACAGCGCGAAGCCCTCATCCTCGTTGGCGCGGAGGGGTTTTCCTACGAATACGCCGCTGACATGTGCGGTTGCGCTGTCGGCACCATCAAGAGCCGGGCAAACCGCGGACGCCGCAGGCTTGCCGAACTGCTGCACCTCAACGTGAACGACGCCATGGAGCTCACGGATCAGGCGACGCTTGCCGTGATTTCCAGGAACCCGAGGGCGGGGTGAGCCGAAGACCGGACAGCAAGACAAGTCTTAAGCCCGAGACACCGTCACCGCGCAAGGCGCGCGGATCCGGCCTTCTGGTTCAGATCGCGGCGTTCCTGACGCTCGCCCTGCTGCCGGTCGGGCTGATCGCGGTGATTCAGACGCAGCGCGCGGTCGAGTCCTCCCGCGAGACGTACATGGGCTTTCTGCGCGCCGAGACGAACAGTGCGGCGACACCCGAGCGCGAGGCGATCGTGAACGCATTCGGAATAGCGCGCGGCCTCGGCGACGCGATCGCCGTATTCGACCCGTCGGTCGCGGACTGCACCGTGCTCATGCGCCGGGCGGTCGCCACGACGCCTTCCGTCGTCTTCGCCGGGTTCACCGAGCCTCCGGGCGTGTCCCGCTGCAACAATCTGGGAGAGACGCAGGACATAACCGCGAACAGGACCGTGCAAGACCTTCTGGACAGTCCGCGGGGCCATGTGGCCTTCACGCCGTCGGGCAGCGCGACCGGGCAGGCCGTGGTTATCGTGAGCGAGCCCGTCTACGGCGCGGACGGAACCTATCTGGGCTTCGTCGCGATCTCGTTTCCGCCGCAGGGTCTTGGCGAGGAGGCAGCCTCGCGGGAGGGCGTGCAACTCGTCACCTTCAACGCCCGGGGCGAGGTTCTCACCGCGAACGTACCGGATGAGGCCATTCCTCGGCTGCTTCCCGAGAATCGGGATCTCGCGTCCCTCGCGGAGTCGGCCCCGTCCTCGTTCGGCGCATTCTCGGCCGCCGGCGCGGCGCGCGACTACACCGTCGTCCCGATCGTCCCGGGCCGCGCATACGCCCTCGGAAGCTGGACCACCGACGAGGCGTTGCTGACCGACAGGCCCTTCGTCATGACCGGCATCGCGTTTCCGATCATCATGTGGATCATCAGCATGGCGGTCGCCCTCATGGCGATCCAGCGCCTGGTGATAGGCCCCGTGCGGGAGCTTGGCTCGCGGATGCGCGCGTTCTCGAGCAGCCGGACACTCGAGGCCGACGGAGCCTTCGCGGCCGCGCCGGCGGAGCTCCGCGGGATCGACGAGACGTTCGAGTCGATGGCGCGGAAGATCATCCGGGACGAGGCCGATCTCGAAAACACGCTCTACGAGCGCGAGGTGCTTCTGAAGGAGGTCCATCACCGGGCGAAGAACAACCTTCAGCTGATGAGCTCCGTCATCAACATGCAGATCAGGAACTCGGGCAGCGACGAGGCGCGCGAGGTGCTTCGGAGCGTCCAGGGGCGGCTGCGCAGCCTCGCGACCGTCCACCGCGCCCTCTACGAAGCGCCGGAGCTGTCGCAGGTCGAGTTCAACGTCCTCCTGCGTGATCTGATTGGCGAACTCACCACGATCGGGGCGGACCGGCCGACCGACGCCGAACCGGAGGTTCGGCTGGAGAGGGTGACGCTCGTGCCTGACCAGGCGGCGCCGCTCGCCATCCTTGCGGTCGAGGCCATCACCAACGCCTTCAAGTACATGAGCGAGGATGCCGAGGGCCGGCGCCGGATCGGTATTTTCCTCGATCGCACGCAGACGGAGGTGGGCGAGGAGGTTCTGCTCGCCATCGAGAACACCGTCGGCTCGACGGCGACGGACGGCGGGGACGGGCTCGGCCGACAGCTGATCACCGCGTTGTCGCTGCAGCTTCCCGGCGAGGCCTCCGAGACAATCGAGAGCGGGCTCCACCGCATCGAGATCCGGTTCCTCAAGCGCGATCTAGAGACCGAGGGCTAGCCGCCGCGCGTTCCCGCCTCACAAGATCGTTGGGAACGCGTCGTCCCGGCGTGTGTTGGACACCCGAACGAAAGCAGGAGATCACTCATGAGCATCGATATTCTGATCATCTTTCTGGCGCTCTTCACGCTGCTCGCGGTGCTCGTTTTCGCGCTTGTCAGCAAACGCCGGACGGAAAAGAGGATGCGGGACGAGAACGCGCCGAAGTCCACGCTGGCCAAGGATGCCCCGGACAAGTGAGCCGCGCCGGTCGCCTGTTGCCGGGCGATCCGAGACGATGAGGGTTCCCACGAACCGGCGCCAGACCCGTTGCGCACGCGCCGGACCGGCGGGTGTCGCGGGGCGGCGCCCGTGACGAGTCTGGCGGCTTTGCCATGGCTCAGCCGTCCTCGAACATCGAATTGAGATCCTTCGTCGCATCCGCCTTGGTGACAAGCACGAGGCGGTCGCCTTCGGCGAGCGCGATGTCGTCTTCCGTCATCTGCTCATCGTCGCCGCGAATGTGCGCCATCGGACGGGTGCCTTCCGGCAGGTCGAGGTCGCCGATGCGCTTGTCCGCAAGCGTGTCGGGGACCTTGTGCGTCACGATGCGCAGCGCGTGGTGAAGCGTCTGATCGGTTTCGACCTCGCTGTGCTGCGTCAGCCCCGCCACGATCGCCCGCGCGACGCTTTCGTGCGGCGCGATGCGGTCGTCCAGTTCCAGTTGCTCGACCACCGACAGAAGCTCCGGCCGGACGATCTGCGGGACCACTCTCTCGTAACCGATCGACCGGGCGACGACGGCGGCGAGGATGTTGACATTATCCTCGTTCGTGAGGGCGAGGAGCGCGTCGGAGCCGTCGCCGTAGGCCGATTGCAATGTCGAGGGAAGGGTTCCGTCGCCGGCGATCATGCCGCAGTCGAGGTCGTCGGCGAGTTCGTCGAGCACATCGCGGTTTTCGTCGATCAGCACGACTTCGTGGCCTTCTTCGATCAGTTGCTTGACGGTCGCGACGCCGAAGCGCGAGGCGCCCAGGACGGTAACGTGCATGCGTTATCTCCTCGATATCCCGGTGGAGGGCAGGAACAGGACGATGAAGGCGAAGAACTCTAGCCGCCCCAGCATCATCGCGCCGATCGTGAGCGCCTTCAGCGCGGCGGGAAGGTCGGGCCCGATGACGCCGGTGCTGAGGCCCACGCCCGACAGCGCCGAGACGGCATCGAAAAGCGCCACCAGAGGCTCGTAGCCGCCCGCCATCAGCGCGAGCCAGAACACCAGAGCGGAAATCAGGTAGATGCCGAGCAGGGCGGTCGCCAGGATCAGCTGGTCGACCTCGGCCCGCTTCCCGCCGATCCTGACATGCGTGACGGCGCGATCCGGGAGGCGCAGGCGCAGGAACACGAGCGCGATCATCTTGGCCAGAGTGATCGTCCGCGCCGCCTTGATCCCGCCGGTCGTCGAGCCGACGTCGCCGCCCAGCACCATCGCGAGGATCAGGAGGATCACGGGCGCCCCGGCGGAGAGCACAGGAGCCGCCGAGAAGCCTGCGGTCGTCTGGGCGCTGACGAAGTTCAGGACGCCGGGGACCAGCCGGGCGGGGTCCCAGCCGAGAAGGACGATGTCCGCGGCGGCGAAGATCGCGGCGCCGCCGAAGATGAGAGCGAGCGTGACGGGAACGGTGCCTTCGCGCAGCGCGACGCGCGGGCCGCGCCGCAGCGCCTGCGCGTAGAACAGGAGCGACACCGCGCCGGCGACGCAGAGCGCCATCGTGAAGACCTGGCCGGCGAGGGCGTACTCCGCGAGGCTTGTCGGCCGTGGCGTAAAGCCGCCCGTCGAGACCGCCGCAAGGGCGACGAGCGGACCTTCGAAACCCGGCAGCAGGATCAGGCAGCCCGCGATGCCGATGGCGGTCAGGGCCGAGTAGCCGATGAGGATCACGCGTGCCTGCACGCGGGTGGAGGCGACGTAGCCGAGGTCGCCGACGCTCTGCTGCCCCATGACGCGTGCGGCGCGTCCCGCGCCCATCAGCAGCGCGACGCCGGCGACCGCGACGACGACGCCGCCGCACCATTGCGTCCACGCGCGCAGGAAATGACCGGACCAGGGCCAGTCCTCGGTGCCGCGCGCCACGCTGAGGCCGGTCGTCGTGATGCCGGAGACGCCCTCGAAGAAGCCGTCCAGCGGAGGCATCCCGAGGACGATGAAGCCCGGAAGAATGGCGACCGCGGAGCACAGGAACACCAGCGAGAGGGTGACGACGGCCTCGATGCGCCGAAGGTCCGCGTCGATCTCGATCCGCCGCGCGATCAGACCGAGTGCCGCAAGCAGGGCGGCCGGGGCGGCCAGCGCAACAGACAGGACGATTTCGCCCTCCGCCGCCGCGGCGGCCGCAGGCAGCGCCGGGACGATGGCCAGCACGAAAGACTGCTTGACGAGCGCGCGCGCGACGACGCGGCGCCGCGCCGTGACGGAGGCGGCCGCCTGCCCCCTCTGACCGAGGCCGGTGCTTGTCATCTGGTTCGAAGAGCGGTTTTCACGAGGGATGTCATGCTTTCAGGCGAACGGTCTCCGGACGAACGTCGGTCAACGCCCGGTCGCAGGCGGTTGTTCCTGAAGGGGAACCGTTGGGGCGAGGCGGCGTTTTCTGCCTCATGACAGACGACAACGACAGCACTTCCGGGGAGCACGAGCCGCCGGACACGATCCGGCACGAGGCGGAGGAACAGTCCGTCTCCAAGGCGACGCGGCTTTCGGCGCGGCTCATCTACGAGGTGATCCGGCGCGACGGCGAGGAAGAACTCGAGCGCCCGGTCCTGTCGCTGGTCTGGTCTGCCATCGCCGCGGGGGTTCTCATCAGTTTCTCGGTTCTGGCGGAGGCCGTGCTCCGGCTGCATCTTCCGGATGCGGACTGGGCGTTTGTCGTCGAGAACCTCGGCTATTCGCTCGGGTTCGTGATCGTGATCTTCGGCCGGATGCAGTTGTTCACGGAGAACACGATCACCACCGTGCTTCCGGTCGTCGCGCGGCCGAACGGCACTCTGCTCTGGCGAATGGTCCGGCTCTGGACGGTCGTTCTGTCCGCGAACGTAGCGGGCGCGTTGACGGCGTCGGGCTTTCTCGCCGGGACCAATCTGCTCGCGGCCGACCTCGCGCAGGTGCTCGAGGATCTCTCCTTTCATGCAATGGGGTTCGAGCCGCTGGAGGCGTTCGTCGCCGCCATTCCGGCGGGAGTCATCCTCGCCTCCATCGTGTGGATGATGCCGTCGGCGGAAGGCAACGCCTTCTTCATCGTGGTGTCGTTCACATGGCTGATCGCCGCGGGCGATTTCGCGCATATCGTCGCTGGATCGGTCGAGATGGGCTACCTCCTCTGGACAGGGCACCTGTCCCTGCAGGACGCGGCGGGAAACTTCTTCCTGCCGGTTCTCGCCGGAAACGTGATCGGCGGCACGGCGATCTTCACGCTTCTTGCCTGGGGGCAGGTCAAGCGGGAGGTGGCGCACGAGCCGATCACCGAGACGCGGGACGGAACTTCCTGATCCGGAAGCCGGTTTTCCTGACGTGGACCAGATGCTTCAGAACGCAATCGAGGAAATGACCAGCACCTCCGGCCTGCCGTGGCAGGTCGCGTTTCTGCGCATGATGGGGGCGGTGGTGCTTTGCGGACTGATCGGCTTCGAACGCGAGGTGCGCGACCGTCCGGCGGGGCTGCGCACGCACATGCTCGTCGGGCTCGCCGCCACGCTCTACTGCCTGATCATGCTGGAACTCGTGGCCCGTGGCGACAGCTCATCGGATCGCGTCGCGATGGATCCGATCCGGATCGTCGAGGCGGTCACCAGCGGGGTGGCCTTCCTCGCGGCAGGGATGATCGTGTTCTCGAAGGGCAAGGTGAAGGGCCTCACCACCGGCGCGAGCCTCTGGCTGACGGCAGCGGTGGGCCTCAGCATCGGGTTGGGAATGTGGCTGATGGGGATCCTGACGACCCTTCTCGCCCTGATCGTCATCCGGCTCGTGAAGACGGCCGAACGGCGAACCAAGGCCTGGCTCGGAGGAGACGACGCGCCCGACGACACCGGTCCGGGGCAATAGCCCCGTCCGGCACCGCGCGCCGGCGGTGGATCAGTTGCCGTCGATCTCTACCGGGACCGCATCGAATTGCGTGTCGTCGGGATCGGTCGCGTAGAAGTACCGGATGCCGAGCGTCAGCACCGCGAAGATGACGACCGCGGCGATCGCGATCAGCGCCGGGCGGTGTCTGCGTTTCTGTTTCTCGAGATTTGCGTCGGGGGGGGTCATTCCTTCTCCTGTCCTTTGTTTCGTTCTCAACGCCCGAGGCGCCGTCTGGGTCCGCCGCGCATGTCAGGCGCGGCGCGTGTGCCGTCGACCAAGGTTGCATCCGTGCTCCGCAGGGGCGACAACTCGGCGCGGCGGGTCGTCGCACAGAAACCGAGGGCGCATGTAGGGAATGACAAGGGTGTTCGTGACCGGAACGGCCGGTTTCATCGGCTTCCACCTCGCCCGGCGTCTTCTCGACGAGGGCTTCGATGTGCGCGGCCTCGACGGGATGACGGACTACTACGACGTCGCGCTCAAGCGCCGCCGGCATCAGATCCTGCTGCAGAATGAACGTTTCGGCGCGGTCGAGGCAATGCTCGAGGACGAGCCGGCGGTGTCCCGTGCGATCGACGACTTCGCGCCCGACGTGATCGTTCATCTCGCTGCGCAGGCGGGCGTGCGCTACTCGATAGAGAACCCGCGCGCCTATATCGACGCCAACGTCATCGGCACCTTCAACGTCATGGAGGCGGCGCGGCGCCACGCGGTGCGGCACCTGCTGATGGCCTCGACGTCATCGGTCTATGGGGCGAACACGGACATGCCGTTTGTCGAGACCGACAAGGCGGACACGCAGCTCACCATCTATGCCGCGACGAAGAAGGCCAACGAGAGCATGGCGCATGCCTATGCCCATCTCTGGGATCTGCCGACGACGATGTTCCGTTTCTTCACCGTGTACGGACCCTGGGGACGGCCCGATCTCGCACTGTTCAAGTTCGTCGACGCGATCCTCGATGGCCGGCCCATCGACATCTACAACCACGGCGAGATGCACCGCGACTTCACCTATGTGGAGGATCTTGTCCGCGGCATCCGGCTGCTGATCGACGCCGTGCCGGAGCGGCCCGCATCGCCCGGGGATGTTCCCGCTGGAGACAGCCTGTCGCCGGTCGCGCCGTTCCGCATCGTCAACATCGGCAATTCCGAAAAGGTGCGCCTTCTGGACTTCGTCGACGCGATCGAGGCGGAACTCGGCGTCGAGGCCGTGCGGAACTACATGGACATGCAGCCGGGCGACGTGCCCGCGACCTGGGCGGATGCGGCGCTCCTGCAATCCCTCACCGGGTATCGTCCCGGAACCGATATCCGCGACGGCATCCGCGCGTTCGTCGGCTGGTACAGGGACTACTACCAGAAGTAGAAAGGGCAGGATCGGATCCGCCGGATCGCTCTCGGCCGTGCGATCGCTGCAACACCGAAACGGTCCCGAATCGGCGCGCTCCGCGTCGAGCTTGCCCACGATGCGATTGTCCAGATAAGCAGAACAAAAGAAGATAGATCGAGCAGCATAGTGTCATTCATGGGCGCCATCGGGGTCGGCCGCGAAACGCGCGCCGCGTCTTTGGCAGACGGCAGGCTTGGACGGGCGGCGTCAGGGGATGGTGCTTCGCTGAAGCGCGCCGGGGATGTTGTCTTCGCAGTGACGGCGATGGTGCTTGTGGGCTCGGCGGCGATCATCCTCCTCGTTCTCAACCCGTTCCTGAACCCGGGGCGCCTGTTCTTCCGGCAGATCCGGATGGGGCAGGGCGGACGGCCGTTCATGCTCCTGAAATTCCGGACGATGTCGGCGGATCCGGTCGCTCTCCGGGCGCATGACGCGCCGCTCGAGACCGACCGGATCACACCGCTCGGGGCGATCCTGAGGCGCTACCGGATCGACGAGTTGCCGAATTTCGTCAACGTGCTGCGCGGTGAGATGAGCGTCGTCGGACCGCGGCCGGACGCGTTCGATCATGCCTCCGCCTATGCGAGGTCGGTGCCGCACTACCGGGACCGTCTGCTCCGCAAGCCGGGGATCACCGGGCTGGCGCAGGTCCGGTCGGGCTATGCCGACAGCCCGGGCGCCGTAGCGCGAAAAGTGCGATACGACCGGTTCTACGCGCGGCGCGCGAGTCTCACGCTCGACATCTTCATCCTGAGAAAGACGGTCGGTGTGGTGCTGAGCGGATTCGGCGCGAAATAGCCGATTTCGTCTTTGGCGGGCAGGAGAAACTCCGCGCCACCCTTGAGCGAGAACTCGGCGGCAGCCCTGGCCCTGACGCGCTACCGGAGAGGGTCTCCGATGCCTCGATGCGACGAGGGAATCGGACGCGGGCGAAGCCGGCTACCGCGTCAGCGGCACCAGGGCGGCCCCTTGTCGGGAGGCGGTCCCCTGCCGTTCTGTCCGCCGATCCGCGAGCAGTTGGCCTTTGCGAGAACCTCGTCCGCCGTCAGGACGACGGTTGCGGAGCCCGCAACGAGGGCGGCGTACTTCTTCACGGACTGCAGGGCCTCGCGACGCGTATAGGATGAAGCGTCTTCCAGACGCTCGTCGCCGGCGGAGTCGTCCGCCTTCGGATTATCTGTCATGCTGGCACCTGCCCGAGTGCGTGTTGTTGATTTGCGGACCAGCGTATGTCCTGGAGCGGCACACGTAAAGGCGGATGACTCAGAGGACAAAGAATTGCATGGGCGAGGACGCCGAAGCAACGGGGGCTCGGTGGCGTCGCTCCCGAAGGTGCTCTGGTTCGATCCCCGCCACTCCGGGATAAGACCCATGCCAGCCGTGGCGCCGGCGCCCGTCATGCCCTAAAACCTAAAACGGAACACACGGTACGGCGCGGCGGTCCTCTCGGTGGGGCTCCGGCAGACGGACTGGCGTGATCGAAATCAGTCCACCCGGAGCTCCGCTGCGTAAGGGTGGGCGAACGCGATACAAGGAAGGCCGGCTTTGACAGAGGGTGTTGAGCGCATAGGCCATATCGTGAGGCTTGGCGGCGGCGTCGCCGATATCCGGTTCGAGAACTGGCTGCCGGCGATCTCGAACCGGCTGGTCACGCTGACCGATCCCGAGATCGTCATCGAGGTTGCCGCCCTGCCGAACGAGACCGTCGCGCGAGGGCTCGTCATGAATCCCTCGCCGGAATTGCGCATCGGCCTTGCGGTGCGCGATACCGGCGGCCCCATCGAGGTGCCGGTGGGGGAGGAGGTTCTGGGACGGATGTTCAACCTCTTCGGCGATACGATAGACAACGGCCCGTCTCTGGGCGAGGTGCCGCGCCGGCCGATCCTGCGCGCGCCCGTTCCGCTGTCCGACCGGCGGGTCGAGGGCGAGATCTTCGAGACCGGGATCAAGGCGATCGACCTGCTGAGCCCGCTGGAGCGCGGCGGCAAGGCGGGGCTTTTCGGTGGCGCGGGCGTGGGAAAGACCGTGCTCATCACAGAGATGATCCACAACATGGTTGCCGAATACGACGGTCTGAGCCTGTTCTGCGGGATCGGAGAACGATCGCGCGAGGCCGAAGAGCTCTACCGCGAGATGGGCGATGCGGGCGTCCTGGACAACACCGTGATGATGTTCGGCCAGATGAACGAAAGCCCCGGCGTGCGGTTTCGTGTGGGCCATGCCGCGCTGACGATGGCGGAGTATTTCCGTGACGACCTGCGCCGCAACGTGCTGGTTCTGATCGACAACATATTCCGGTTCGTTCAGGCGGGGTCCGAGGTTTCCGGCCTGTTGGGGCGCATCCCCAGCCGGGTAGGGTACCAGCCGACCCTCGGCACCGAACTGGCCGATCTGGAAGAGCGGATCTGTTCGACCGACCGGGGCACGATGACGTCGATCCAGGCCGTTTATGTGCCGGCGGACGATTTCACCGACCCCGCGGCCACGCATACCTTTGCGCATCTCTCCGCCTCGATCGTGTTGTCGCGCAAGAAGGCGTCCGAGGGGCTTTATCCCGCGATCGACCCCTTGCGCTCCTATTCGCGGATGCTGACGCCCGGCACAGTCACCCCGCGCCACTACCGCATCGCGCGCGCGGTGCGCACGACGCTGGCGGAATACGAAGACCTCAAGGACATCATCGCGATGCTGGGCTTCGAGGAACTGTCGGAGCGCGACCGCGCGACGGTCCGCCAGGCCCGCCAACTCGAGCGCTTCCTGACCCAGCCGTTCTTTTCCACCGAGGCGATGACCGGAAACCCCGGCCGCTTCGTCACGCTGGAGGAGACGCTCGAGAGTTGCGAGCGCATCCTCGCGGGGGCTTTCAGGGGCCGGGACGAGAGCGATTTCTACATGATCGGGTCGATCCAAGAGCTCGCCGAGACAGCGGAGGCCACAGATGCGGCTTGAGGTCATCACGCCCATGGCGATCTGCGTCGATCGCGCCGTGCGACGGATCGTGGCCGAAGCGCCCGACGGGCATTTCGGGATGCTTCCGGGCCATGTCGATTTCGTCAGCGAACTCGTGCCGGGTATCCTGCGTTACGAAACCGCGGAGGGCACCGAACGCTTCGTCGCGGTCAATTCCGGCACGCTGGTGAAATCCGGCGACGACGTGCGCGTCGCGGTCCGCGGCGCCGTCGACGGCGACGACCTGATCGCGCTTCGCGCCAAGGTCGAATCCGATTTCCGGCAGCGCGACGAGGACGAGCGCGATGCAAGGGCGGCGCTCGCGCGTCTCGAGGCGGACATCATCCGCCGCTTCAGCCAACTGGGGGCCACGGGATCATGACCGGCGAGCGCGACACCGTCCGCAAGACGGAGAGCGAAACCGAGACAATCACGCGCAAGGCGCGGCGATTGGAAGAGGCCCGCAAGCGCGAGACGACGAGCGCGTGGTACGGGCTTGGAATGTTCGGGCTGGTGGGCTGGGCGGTCGCGGTGCCGGTTCTGGCCGGGATCGCGCTGGGCCTCTGGATCGACCGCCGTTGGCCGGGCGAGGTGTCATGGACCCTGACGCTGCTGATCGTCGGGGCGGCACTTGGCGCACTCAATGCGTGGTACTGGGTTCAACGGGAAGGCCGCGGTGACTGATCCGGACAGACAGAGCGGTGGTAGCATGGAATGAGCGTCTCCATCCTGTCGCTCCTTTCCGCCGCGCTCGTAGGGGCGGGGCTTGGTGCGGCCTATCTGGGCCTGCTATGGCTGGCAGTGGATCGGCTGCCGCGGGAGCGCGGCGGCGTGGCCGTCTTCGTCGGGCTCGCGCTCGCGCGGGCGGCGCTGGCTCTTGGCGCTCTGGCGGCGGCCACCGCACTCGGGGTGCAGGTGGCGGAGATCGGTGCGGCATTGCTGGGCTTCGTGGCCGTGCGCGCCGCCGCCACGCGTCTGGCAGGCCGTGCAAGGGAGGATGAAGCGACGTGGAAATAAGCCCCGACAGCTGGATCCTCTTCGAGTGGCGGGGACTGGAGCTCAACGCCACGATCGGTTTCACCTGGCTGGTGATGGCGCTCCTGGTCCTCGGCTCCTGGGCTGTCACGTCCCGGCTGAGCGAAGGGGAAACCGTGTCGCGCTGGCAGGTGCTGCTGGAGGTAACCGTTTCTGCGATCCGCGACCAGATCGCCGAGGTCGGCGCCGACGATCCCGGCAAATACCTGCCCTTCATCGGCACGCTGTTCCTGTTCATCGCCACGGCGAACGTGCTGGCGGTGGTGCCCGGCTACCAGCCGCCCACAGGCTCGCTGTCCACAACCGCCGCGCTGGCGATCTGCGTGCTGATCGCGGTGCCGCTGTTTTCGATCGGGGAGCAGGGGGTCCGCAAGTACATGCGCACCTACCTGCAGCCCACGCCGCTGATGCTGCCCTTCAACCTTGTGGGCGAAGCCTCGCGCACCATCGCGCTCGCCGTGCGGCTCTACGGCAACGTGATGAGCGGGACGGTGATCGTGGGCATCCTGATCAGCGTGGCCCCGTTTTTCTTTCCCGTCTTGATGCAGGTTCTCGGCCTGCTGACGGGGCTGATCCAGGCCTATATCTTCGCCATCCTCGCGATGGTCTATATCGGATCGGCCAGCCGGACCCGACGCCGGGCCGACAGCCCGACCGCGTCGCAGGACAACACAGAAACAGGAGACTGAGCATGGATTCAGCAACCTTTATTGCCGTGATCTCCATCTTTACCGCTGGACTGACCATCGCCATCGGCTCGATCGGACCGGCGCTGGCCGAGGGGCGTGCCGCGGCGCAGGCGCTACAGGCGATCGCACAGCAGCCGGACGCGTCGAACACGATCACGCGAACGCTGTTCGTCAGCCTCGCGATGATCGAGTCCACGGCAATCTACTGTTTCGTGGTGTCGATGATCCTGATCTTCGCCAACCCCTTCACGAATCTCGTCGCCGAAACCGCCGCTCAAGGCGCAGGAGGATGAGGCCGTGCAGATTGATTGGCTGACGGTCATCGCGCAGATCGTCAACTTTCTCGTCCTGGTCTGGCTTCTGCAGCGGTTTCTCTACCGCCCCATTACCGATGCGATGGCGCGGCGTGAGGAGCGCATCGAATCCCGCCTTGCAGAGGCGCAGGCGACGCGCGAAGCGGCCGAGGCCGAAGCGCGCGGTGTGCGTGAGGAGCAGAAGGCGCTGGAAATGCGCCGGGACGAGATGCTGAGCGAGGCAAGACACGAAGCCGCCGCCCTGCGCGCCCGCCTCGAGGACGAGCTCCGCGAGGAGATCGAAGCGCGGCGCAGGACGTGGCATGCGCATCTGCAGGAAGAGCGAGAGGATTTCACTGCCCAGCTGCGGCAGCGCGCTGGACATCAGGTGATCGACATTGTCAGCCGCGTGCTCCGGGACTACGCGGGGGGCGATATTGCCGCTCAGCTGGCCGGCACCTTTGTCGAGCGCCTTGCTTCCCTCGATGCCGCGGAGCGCGACAAGCTCATGCGCGCGGCAGAACGCGCGGAGGGACCCGCGCGCGTGGACTGCGGCCTTGCGCTCAAGCCCGGCGCGCGCGGCCATATCACCCGCGCGATCCACGAGTGCGTGGCCCGCGACATCGATGTCGAGTATCGCGAGGACGAGGACCTCGTCCTGGGGATCCGCCTGACGATCGGCGAGCAGACGGTCGAATGGTCCGCCGCCCGTTTCCTCCACCGTCTCGAAACGACGCTCGACGAGGTGATCGAGGGTAGCGGCAGCCACCGTCCGGGCCGTGCGCCGGCAGCGGGCTGAGGGAGCGAGATGACGTTCGATAGTCTGCACCGCGACGTCTTTCTTCCGCTTGAGGACGCGCTTGCGCGGGTCCGCCCCGAGATCGAGAGCGCCGAGGTCGCGCATATCCTCTCCGTTGGAAACGGCGTCGCAGAGGTCGCGGGCTTCACCGACTTGCGCGCCGACGAGCTTCTGATGTTCTCCGGCGGTGTCATGGGGATAGCCTCGAACCTCGGCGAGGATCGTGCGGGCGTCATCGTTCTGGGCGAGACCGAGCGTCTTCGTCCCGGCGATCCGGTGCGCCGCACCGGTCGTGTCGTCGACGTGCCGGTGGGCACGGGGCTGATCGGCCGGGTCGTGGATGCCCTCGGCCGCCCTCTCGACGGCGGCGGCTCCGTCGACGCGCAACGTCTGCTGCCGGTCGAGCGGCCCGCGCCACCCATCATGCACCGCGCGCCGGTGCAGGTTCCGCTGCAGACCGGGATCAAGGCGATCGATGCCGCCATCCCGATTGGCCGCGGACAGCGCGAGCTGATCCTCGGCGACCGGCAGACCGGCAAGACCGCCATCGCAGTCGATGCAATCCTCAATCAGACGGACAGCGGCGTCCTGTCGGTCTATTGCGCAATCGGTCAACGCGCCTCCGCCGTGGCGCGCGTCATTCAGAGCCTGCGCGAAGGCGGCGCGATGGACCGCACCATCGTCGTGGTGGCTAGCGGCGAGGACGCGCCGGGCCTGCAGTTCGTCGCGCCCTACGCCGCGACCTCGATGGCGGAGCATTTCATGGCCGAGGGGCGCGACGTGCTGATCGTCTACGACGACCTGACCCGTCACGCCCGCGCCTACCGCGAACTGTCGCTTCTGCTGCGCCGCCCGCCCGGGCGCGAGGCCTATCCCGGCGACATCTTCTACATCCACTCCCGCCTGCTCGAACGCGCCACGCAGTTGCGCGAGGAACACGGCGGCGGCTCGCTGACCGCCTTGCCCGTGGTCGAAACGCAGGCGCAGAACATCTCCGCCTACATCCCCACGAACCTGATCTCGATCACCGACGGGCAGGTCTATCTGTCGCCCTCGCTGTTCGAAAAGGGGCATCTGCCGGCCATCGACATCGGCACCTCGGTCAGCCGCGTGGGCGGTAAGGTGCAATTGCCGGCCTTTCGTGCCGTCGCGGGGAACCTGCGGCTGATGTATGCGCAGTTCGAGGAGTTGGAGACCTTTGCCCGCTTCGGCACCCAGCTCGATGCCGAAACCCGCCGCAAGCTCACGCGCGGACTGCGCGTGCGCGAAGTGCTCAAGCAGCGTGAGCACGACCATCTCGACGTGCCCGGGCAGATCGCGGCCCTGCTCGCCGCGACGGAGGGGCTCTTCGACGAGCTGGAGCCAGATGCCGTGGCCGAGGCAGAGCGGACGGTCCGGGAGGCCGTGCGCGCCCGGGCGCCGGATGTCTGCAACCGGATCACCGCGGGCGCGAAGCTTGGCCCGGAGGATCGCGCGGCGCTGATCGACCTGATGCGCGATGCGCTGTCCGGGGCCGAGCCGGAGGCAGCCGATGGACACGCTTGAAAGCCTCTCCGACGCGCTTGAGACCGCGGGCGATATCCAGTCCATCGTGCGGACGATGAAAGCCCTGTCGTCGGTCAGCATCCGGCAATACGAACACGCCGAAGCGGCGATGGCGGATTATTCGCATACCGTCGAACTTGGCCTGATGGCGCTGCTGCGCCAGCGGATGGGGGCGGGCCTGTCCCTGCCGGGGGCGGAGCGCGGGACCGGCCGCCAGGCCATGATCGTGATCGGCTCCGATCGCGGGCTGTGCGGGGGCTACAACGACAAGATCACGCGCTTCGCGCTGTCCCGGATGAGCGACGGGCCGATTGTGCTGGGCGTCATCGGGGCGCGCGTGATGGCCCGTCTCGAGGCGGACGGGCGGCGTGCGGATGCCGTGCATCCCCTGCCCGGGTCGGTTGAGGGGCTGACGCTGCTGGTCCAGGCGGTGATCGTCGAGATCGACCGCTGGACACGGACCGAAGGTGTCGGCGAGGTGTGGCTCCTTCACAACCGGCGCGACGGCCGCACCACGGCAAAGCCGCAGGCCCACAGGGTGCTGCCCCTGCCCACGACCTATTTGCACAAGCTCGCGGACACGGACTGGCCCGGGTCCTCCCTGCCGCTGTTCCGAATGGATCCCGAACGACTGATGTCTTGGCTCGTGCAGCAGCGGCTCTTCGTGGTGATCTATCGCGCGCTGGCCGAGGCGCTGGCCAGCGAGCATGCCTCTCGCCTTGCCGCGATGCAGGCGGCCGAGCGCAACATCGAAGAGCGGCGCGACAACCTTCGCGCGCTCTACCGCCTCCGGCGGCAGGAGACGATCACCCGGGAACTGCTGGACGTCGTCTCGGGCTACGAGGCGGTCAGCTCGGCGGACCAAGCGGGGTAGAAATCGGGAGGGTGCGCCGTGGCCCGCGCAAGTGGGATGTCATGCGGTCCGGTCGCGCGTTGATGCGCTGGCTCCCATCCGCCCGCCGAAGACGATCAGCATGGTACCCCAGATGATGAGGTCGACGCCGAGCAGGACCCCCGGCACCCAGGCCGCGTTGAAGGGAAGGCCGAACCAGAGCAGGGCGGCAAGCGCCAGCGACAGGACCCCAGTCGCGACCATCCAGCCACCGCCTTCGCCGAGGCTCTTCGCCCCGTACCAGACGCGCAGCGCACCGATCGCCGCAAAAAACGCGATGATGAGGGTAGTCAGCGCGAGAATTCCCGCGACCGGCTGGAAGAGCATGAGAAGACCGGCGATGACGGAGATCACGGCGACTGCGAAGGCGGCGGCCATCTGGCTTCCGTCCCGACGCCGGAACGTGGTGACGAGGCCGACGATCCCGCTTCCGAGAAGAAGCCCTCCGACAAGGATCGCCGCGGTCAGCGAGGCGACGAACGGCACCGCGATGGCGAGGATGCCGGCGAGCACGCTGACCCCGCCGAGAAGATAGAGCGGCCACCGCGGCGCGTGCCCTGTCGCCGCCCCTCC
>Ga0102943_1000745_pt1 | contig 21308 bp, 15 predicted proteins | sample SalPonC_black_MG_FD_78174 | JGI IMG/M metagenome (GOLD analysis project Ga0102943, IMG submission 78174) | Salt pond soil microbial communities from South San Francisco under conditions of wetland restoration - Salt Pond MetaG... | ecosystem: Environmental > Aquatic > Marine > Intertidal zone >...
ATAGATATCCAGTACGTTATGACCGTTCTGATGTCGGTAGACCATATCGCTGCTCACCTGCCTGGCCAGGTGAATTCCCAGTCCGCCCACTTCCCGGTCGGCCACACCAACGGTGGTGTCCGGCGAGGTCTGCCCTAAGGGATCAAAGGGACGTCCAGAATCGGTGACACGCAGCAGAAAGCTTTTTTTGTCCGGTGTCTGAGACTGCTTTGAGCCGTTTGTGCAGGACCAGAAAGCAGCGCAGGCCAGCGCTGCTGATGTATTCCACCCCGGTAAGATCAATCACCAGGCATGTTTCTCCCTGGTCGATCCATGTACTGCATGCCTTGTCAAACTCCGGGGCTACCCGATGACCGATTCACCAAAGAATTCATGGTTCCGGATCCGGCCAGAGATCAACATGACATCCAGGAAGCAGATCCGGTATTTTTGATCTTGCTGATGACCCCTCCCTGGTGCATCACGATGATACGGCCCGACAGATCTGCATGGCGGATGTTAAGTAGGACAGGAAGATGCTTTTTGTCAAGAAAAATATCAAAGATGGGACGTATCAGCCGTAATCAAACCCTCCGATCCCCTGCCGAAAAATTGGATTTTCGGATTCAGATCAGACCGTCACCTGAAAACGGGCTGCATTCAGTATCTGATATCATGGCTGCACAGAGCGGCAAACCGTGCCAGCACCTGCCCGGCCTCGGGCGTATCAGTCACCGTTTTTTGTACCAGGACTGGATCTTTGCCCAGGGCCTGGATCACCGGCGACATGCTGCGGATGTATCCGTTCATGATGTCACAGGTATATTCCGGGTGAAACTGCACCCCCCAGGCTGCGTGGCCCAGGCGGAAGGCATGATGGGGTTCGTGGGTGTTTTCCGCCAGATGCACTGCCCCCGGGGGCAGGGTCAGCGCGGTCTGGGAATGGCAGGTATGGGCATTGAAAACCGGGGGCAGACCCTGGAACAGGGGATCTGAAAAGGCAGCGGAGGTCAGGGTGACGGGTGTGGTGCCGATCTCCAGACCGCCGGGGTGAAAATCCACCTTGCCGCCCATGGCCTTTGCCAGAAGCTGATGACCGTAACAGATCCCCAGGACCGGTACCCCCGCCGCAGCCACCGGAACCAGCCACGATTCCACTGCCAGGCTCCAGTCCAGGTTCTGGGTGACCATGGCATGGGAGCCGGCGATAACCGCTCCGCTGAAGGTGCCGGGTTCAGGCAGCACCGCGAATGCCGGAGCATTGACCACCTTCACCTGATCCTCACCAACGCCTAAACCCCGACGGATCCAGTCTTCGAAATCCCCGTATGAATCAATAAGGTCGGCAAAGGTATCCCCGGTCTTTACAATCAGAATTTTTGGTTGTTTCATGATGTCAGCCGCTCACCTCTCCTAAAATGAGATCTTCAACAGCATCCAGAATTCCCAGGTGCCGGGTGATGTGAAACTGCACGTCGGGATACTGCTGGCGGGCCGTTTCAACAGCCTGTGGAATATCTGTCTGCACATGGCTGCCCGCGGAAATAAAAAATGGAAAAATGACCACCTCCTCCACTCCGCTGTCCACAAGCTCCTGGAGGACTGTCTCCAGCGACGGGTCGCAGAACTGCAGAAATGCATGCACCACCTGCTGAATATCATGTGAACCATCTGTTTTGATTTTTTTGTCCATTTTCTGCGCCAGGGCCGCAACCTCTGCGGCGGAGGCTTTCTGACGGCTGCCATGGGCCGCCACGATCACTGTTTTCAAATCATGCTCCTGTTTGTTGTATCCGTCACTCTTGTTCCATTCAGTTGACAATATCCTACATTCTGTATCAATAAAAATCAAGCTTCGAAACCCTGGATACCGGCTGGTTGACGATATACCGAAACCCCAGATTTTTGACTGAAACCACACAGATTGACAGTTTCCGGAAAATCAGGTACTTGTGAGACATCATGACAGAAGAGAAAAGAAACGGCCTTGTTTTTCTGGCCCGCAAATGCCGCCTGCTCACCATGGAACAGGAAGAAAAATTGATGGCGCGTTTGCACAAACGCCGGGAAGAACAGCCTGAATACACAGAACGCGATCTTTTACAGGAAACCAAAAGCCTTTCCAGGGATGACATCCGGTTTCTTCTGGCTGTTAAAGACCACCTGAAAATGAAAATGCTGGACAAAAGGTTCGGTGAACTGGGGGTGGCCAACCGGTTTGTCCGCCCGGAAAACGTCAGACAGGCCCTGGACCTTCAGAATGATCTTTTCAAAAGAACCAGACAGAGCAAACTCATCGGTGATATCCTTTTTGAAAACAAACAAATTTCCCAAGCTGATAAAACCGCTATTCTTCTTACCCAGGACAGAATTGCAGACGAGTACCTGGCAGAAGCCATGAATGATATTGCCGCTACAGAAATTGAAAAGATTTCCATGAACATGCGGTTCGGTGCCATTGCCGTTAAAAAGGGTATGATAACCATTGACCAGCTCAACACAGCACTCAATGTCCAGGAAAAGGAGATGGCTGCCGGCAGTCCCCGGCGGTATCTGGGGGAAATCCTCCAAAAGATGTATCACATTTCCGGGAATGATCTGACACATATCCTGAAAATCCAGAAAGAGATGGAAAAAAAACGGCTGGCCCTTGAAACCGCCCTTTCCCGATATTTTTCTGAATCCAGCATAAACAAGCGGCTGTCCAGGTCATTCACGTACCATTTTTCCAAAAACAAACTGGAGGCCCATGTCCAGAAAATACAAACCCTGCACGAAGATGTCAGTCTTCCAGATTTTATCAGGTGGTTGAAAGCCATCGGCATCGCTTTCGGGTTCATTGAAGAAAAAAAGATGCAGTCTTTTCTGACAAGTGCGCCGGAAGGCAGCCAGATATGCATTGCCAGAGGTATTGCTCCTGTTAAAGGCAAAGACGAGGCTGTGCAGTATTTTTTTGATACCACTCCCTCAGCCAAAGACAGCCCGGATTCACCGACAGCCTTAGTGTGTAAAGGTGATGTGCTGGCCAGAATATTCCCCCCGGAAGACGGAAAGCCGGGAAAAGATGTTTGCGGATTTACCATTGCACCACCGCCACCCTCTCGAATATCCCTTAACCGGGGCCAGGGAGTATCAAAAAAAAACAGCGTCCTGACCGCCGGTATTGACGGCCAGGCCATCCTCTATAAAGACAGAACCCTGTTCGTCCAGCCCGGCACCCAGACCATCCCCGGCCGCAGCCACACCGGCCGGATTGATGCCGACCTTTCCGACCAGTACCAGGATACCATTCTCAAAGTGGAGGGCACTATTGGTGAAACCGGACGGATACGCTGCCGGCAGCTGGAAATTGCCGGAGATGTGTTTGGACATGTCTATGCAGCAGGAAACATCAATGTGAACGGCACCATCGGCCGGGAAAAAGACCTTCAAGAAACACCGGCCAGACTGACGGCCGACGGTGATATCTTTGCCAATAAAAAAATTGTTTATTCCATTATCATCACCTGCAAAGGACTTACTGCCCCTGGTGCTGACCTGGTATCATCGCAGGTTATGGCTTTTCAGGATATTGTGGTAAAAAATGTTATTTCAGACAGCTCCGGTCCCTGTATGCTCCAGATCAACACACACGCAGAACCTATGGAAACCCCTTTTGACGATCCCATCCAAAACTGTAAAGCAGTCCTGGAAGATCTGGAGCAAAAAAATGCCCGGAAAGATCTGGACCAGCGCTTTGCTGCCAAGATTGCAGCCCGGGATACCTATCTGGCTGAACATGACATTCTGGGATTTCTCCAGGCACTGCTGAACTGCCTCCAGCTGAGGCACATCCATTCTCTGCGGGCAAAGACAAAAGCGGTTTTACGCAATGCACAATCCTTTCCAGACCTTCCGCCGGTGCCTGAAAATGCCCTGGCCCATGCCGGAGATTTTCTGGAGGCCGTGTATACACAAACGCAGCCTTTGGGCACAGCACAGCAGCTTGAAAAAATCGAAGAAATGCGCCAGATCAAATACGGGATGTACCGGGCAGCCGTCAATGCCAGCCGGCGCCATAGTCTTGCATATGAAGCCCGTAAAAAAGCCCTTGGCAAAGAAATCCAGGCAGTGGCACCAAAGATCCGGAAAACAAAAAAACAGATCCAGACGCTTCTCTCCCGGCGGGACGCTTTCCTGCTGCGCAGGGATTTGCATATGCCGGCCATGGCGACCGCCACGGTCAAGGTGAAAAACAGGGTCCAGCAGGGCACTGTGATCAAAGGTATTCAGGCTTCGCTCACCATTGAAAAGGACATGTACGGGGTCAAGTTTTCGGAAACCAGAAAAACCGGTCGGGAACCGGCAAAGATTCGTATTGAAGGATTATATGAATAGTTTTTATGATATGGCAGTTTTTTTCAAAGAGACGCTTTCACCGCCTCCACCATGAAGTACAGCCGGTTTCTGATATTGACATCTGAGGTGCCGGCATCATAATCCAGGTATAACAGGTTCATGTCCGGATAAAGCGTTTTGATGCGCTTTTCCACCCCTTTGGAAACAATATGGTTGGCAATGCACCCAAAAGGCTGCACACTGATGACATGGGTGACCCCGTCTTCTGCCAGGCAGGCGATTTCGCCGGGGATAAGCCATCCTTCCCCGAACTGGTTCACCAGGGACAGGATCCGGCCGGCTTTACCCGCCACTGTGCGAATATCATGAAACGGTGAATAAAACCGGAACCGTTTCATCTGCTGATCCATTTTTTTATGGTAGGTGTTTAAAAATGTTTCAATGAAATGGCCCATGATATCACTGATTTTCCTATGCCGGATATGGACGCGGATGTTTTCCCTGTAATTGACGAAATCCTGAATAAAATAATCCAGGATCGGCAGCATGACCGGCTCAACCTGGTTTTCCATGAGAAAATCCGACAAAAACCGGTTCCCGAACCCATTGCTTTTGATATATATTTCGCCCACAATACCGATTTTTCCAAGCACCTGGTCATGGATATCCACCTGATTGAAATCCGACACAGCTGCGTTCAGCAGGGAAAAAAGTCTGTCATAGTCTTTGGCCAGAATACAGGGCTGTGCTGCTGCGATATATTGTTTGCGCAGTTTTTTACACGTTCCTTTGCGGACTTCCCTGACAGCGGTGGCATAATACATTCTGGCAATGCAGTCTGCATACATGGTAATGACAAACAGCAGTTTCATCATTTTCAGCCAGTTAACGGCAAAGCCGGGCTGGTGGTGCAGTCCTGCGGCCCTGGTTACTGAAATCACAGGTACGTGGTCATATCCCGCCGCCACCATGGCTTTTCTGATCAAAGACAGGTAATTGGATGCCCGGCACCGGCCCCCGGTCTGGGTGATGCCCACCGCAATCCGATCCGGATCATATCGGCCGGATTTCAAGGCATTGATAATATCCCCGGTCACCAGGATTGCTGGATAACAGATATCATTGCCGACATAGCGCAGACCGGTTTCCACCGAGAGATTGTCTGGCGGAGGCAGGATATCCACCTGATACCCGGCCGTCTGAAAGGCTGCTGCAACATATCCGGAATAATCCTCACCAAAAAACGGGGCAATGATTTTTCTGAGCCGGTCTTTTTTTCCAAACACAGGCGTGGTTTTACGCTTCACAGGTTCGGGAATGTTCTTACTGCTGCGGCGCAGGAGAGATTCCACCATGGAGCGTATCCGAAGCCGCACCGACCCTGTACTGGAAATATCATCCACTTTGATCAGAGTAAAGTTTTTTGCCCCTGCTTCCAGTATCTGCCGGTTTTCTTCGGTGGCCACGGCATCAGGCCCGCAACCGAATGAATTGAGCTGCATCATCTGGATGTTATCCGGCTGCCGGGTCACCCAGTATGCTGCATGGTGCAGCCGGTTGGAAGCTGCCCACTGGGTCAGGACCTGCAGGTGTTCAAATGCTTTTTCACAGATGTCAGGCACGGCATCTTCGGTAATAAAATCCACACCAAAATCCGTCAGAATCTGGGGAATCTTCTGGCTGATCAAAGGATCAATGTGATAGGGACGGCCGATCAGCACCACCAGGAGGCGCTGATCCCGGACCGCCCGGCTGACAAGCCGGGCCGCTTTTTTTCGAACCGCATTTTTATAAGCCTGCTGGGCTGCCAGCCCCTTTTTCACCGCAGCCTTGATCCTGAACCCGGAAATACCCAGGGGCTGCAGATATGCCACGCATGCTTTTGTCAACAAGGCAGCATCTTTGAAAGTGATCACCGGCTTATCCAGAGGAATACCCTTTCTGGCGCAAAGATCCAGGCTGCTGTCCACCACCTCGGCATAACTGCTGACAATGGGACAGTTGAACGTATTGCTTACCGACTGGAACTCATCCTGCTCATTCATGACAAGGGGGTAGAAAATACGGTCCACCCCCCGCCTGACCAGATCAAGCACATGGGCGTGGGCCAGTTTGGCTGGAAAACAGATACTGTCGGACATGATGCTGCCTTTGGCAGCATCACTCATGGCCGCAGTGGAACCGGAGGACAGGGTTATATTGATGCCGCAATGCACAAAAAAAGCATGCCAGAAGGCAAAATTTTCATAAAAATTCAGGCATCTGGGAATACCCGCAGTGAATTTCGGATCAGGGTGGGGCGTAAGATTCCGGTCAAACAGCAGGCGGTATTTAAAGTCAGCAAAATCAAACCCTTTTTCAGCCCGGTTTCGGCCTTTTGCGCCGAATATTTTCTCACACCGGTTGCCTGAATAAAAGGATCGGCCGCTGGAAAAAACAAACCGGGTGACAGCACAGGCATTGTCGCATCCCTTGCACACGATCTGCCGGGTCTGGAAATCAGCAATGGTATCCAGATGGTCCAGGCCAGTAAAAGAAGCAGGCTGACGGCCCGGATCTGCAAACAATTTTTTAGCTGCCAGTGCAGCACCGAAAGCCCCCATCATTTCCGGCATGTCTGTATGGGTGACACAGGTGCCTGATAAAATTTCCAGGGCCCGGATAATGGAGGGATTCTTACCTGCCCCGCCCTGGAGCACGATATGGTTTCCCATTTCCTGCATGTCAATGAGCTTGAGCACCTTGAACAGGCAGTTTTTCACCACAGCATAGGACAGACCCGTACTGATGTCTGCCACCCCGGCATTTTCCCGCAAGGCCTGCTTGACCCGGGAATTCATGAAAACCGTACACCGGGTCCCAAGATCACAAGGGGCTTTGGCCGCCATGGCCAGGGCGGCAAAATCCTGTACCCGGTATCCCAGGGATCCGGCAAAGGTCTCAATAAAAGAGCCGCAGCCGGAGGAACAGGCTTCATTGAGTTCAATGCGGTGGATGGCCCCATGGCGGATAAATATGGCTTTCATATCCTGTCCCCCGATGTCCAGAATAAAGGACACATCAGGGTCCATATGTCTGGCTGCCTCAAAATGGGCAATGGTTTCCACCATCCCCACATCCATCCCGAATGCCGCGCGGATCAGATCTTCACCGTAACCGGTAACCGCGGTTCCTGCAATGACAAGATCGGGATGCTGTGCCTGGATTTTTTCGCGAAACGCCCGCAATCCCTTTATAACCGCCTGGATGGGGTTGCCGTCGTTGTTTTTGTACCAGGAAAACAACACCTGGCTATCCACGCCCAGGGCTGTGATTTTTGTGGTGGTGGACCCGGAATCCACCCCCAGAAAGCATTGATCGTCTCTGTAATCAGACAGGGACATCCTGGGAATAAACATCTGCCGCCTGTTTTTTTCCCAGTTTTCCCGTTCTTTTTGTGTGTGAAACAATGGTGGCAGGCGGTTGTCATTGTCCTGGGGCAGTTTTTGATTTTTGGCCATGGCATCCAGCAGATGGTGCACCGAAAACACTGTCTCATGGCGCCGGCTGAACATGGCAGCGCCCATTGCCGGCAGCAGGGCCGGCTGCTTTGGTATCACCAGGTCAGACATGGACAGCCCCAGCACCCGCAGAACCGCCTTGACCAGTTCCGGCAGAAAGGCAAACACCCCGCCGCAAAGCAGCAGTCCGGGCCGGATATCACACCCCCTGGACAGGGTATTCAGGCATTGGATGGCCACGGCATGAAACACCGATGCTGCAATATCTGCCACCGGTACATTGCGGCTCAAAAGGTTTTGCACATCGGTTTTGGCAAATACCCCGCACCGGGAGGCAATGGGATACAGGTTGGTATATGCTTTTGCCAGGCGGTCGAGATCATCAGGGGTCTGATTCAGCAGGGCGGCCAGCTGGTCGATAAATGCCCCGGTGCCGCCGGCACAGCTTCCGTTCATCCGAATATCCGGGGCCCTGTCAGGAGAAAGAAATATCATTTTTGAATCTTCGCCCCCGATATCAATAACCGTGGCGGTCAAGGGATACATCTGCCGTACCACTTCATTTGTGCAGATAACCTCCTGGACAAACGGCAGGGACATCATGTGTGAAAACCCCATACCGGCGGACCCGGTCAAAGCCAATTGCAGCCGGCAGTGGCCCAGGCAGGTTTCCATATCTGAAAAAAAACCAGACACCGTTTCCGTGATGCGGGCATAATGCCGCTGATACCGTGAAAAAATCAACTGATCCGTCTCATCCACCAGAACCAGTTTTGCGGTGGTGGAACCAATATCCAGGCCGGCGTGGTATAGTTTGTTCTGCTTCAACTGACAACCCCGCGATTTTTTATGTTCTGCACACTATTTACAACTTTCCAGATCTCATCGAAGTTTGCCAAGGTGACGATCCCATAATACACCTGTTCATCCATTTTTTTCAATACTGTATTGCATTGTTTTATTTACCAAAAGCAGCGAAGCAAAGGAATCGTCACAGAACGACCAAAATATGGATTTACGGCCTGGCTATCACCAGATTGTTATGCAGCATTTTTACCCCTGCCGGGTGAAATGCTGCCTTTGCGGCTGCCTGACGCGCGGCCGCGTCCGGAACACTGCCGGTAAGCTCCACCACACCGTCGGAAACAGATACTTCTATATCATCCGCATCCACATTCGCCCTTGCTTCCAGAGAAGCTACAATATCTTCCGCAATCACCTTGTCGAGCACATTATGAGTGGGTATAACCGCCACATGATTCTCGATAAAGGTGACCCCGGCTTCAGGCGCAACCAGGTCTTCCAGAAAGGTCCTTTTCCAATAGGTATCAACCGTGCCCCGCAGGGTTACCACACCGGCATCCACAGTTACATCCAGATCAAGCACATCGATATCTGGATTGCCTGCCAGTTTCATGAGGATATTTTCCTTGATTTCCACATCAGTGGGTATGCGAACCGTAGAAGGGTATTTGACCACGATCAGATTATCCACGTCAACCACCCCCAGAATCGCCAGGGCAGCGTCAGTGGCTGCGGATTTGCCAAGAAGCGTGGGTGCTTCCCCGGTCAAGGTGACCCGGCCGTTATAAACCGTCACCACAATTTTGGAAGCATCGACACGCATGTCTCTTCCAAGTTCGTATACAACAGATTGTTTAATCAGCTCGTCGGTTTTCATAGCCTTTTCCTCCATATTATTTGGGTCTTACTCCTGACAATAACCATCAGGTATTAATCATTTTCAGAATAATATACCGGATACCGGCTTATCCATAAGGGAAACCATGTATATTCAAAATGCCTCCCCTGTAGATGGGGGTCACAGCAAATTATGATTTTTCGACAAGGATTCCCGGTCCTCAAAAGATGCTCACTCTGGGGCGGCGCACAGAAAGCGATGTACTGTATTATAAAGAAGATTTGCAAAAGGCCGTGCAGGAGAGTAAAATTGCATAATAAATTATAGATTTTCAGGCAGTGGTAAAGGTTGTGCATTATTTGCCACAAATGCAAAAGGATATTAATGGGAATCGTTTTTGCCGTAAAAAAATATGCTATCCATGACGGGCCCAGCATCCGGACCACCGTATTTTTCAAAGGATGCCCCCTTTCCTGTCCGTGGTGCCACAATCCCGAAGGCATGGACAAAAGCATTGCCCTGGTGTGGAACAAAGACAGGTGCATTGGCTGTATGGCCTGTGTGACCGGGTGTGCACAGCAATGCCTGGTATTTGAAAACAATATTCTCAAAAGAGATCCAGATGCCTGCATACAATGCCTGCACTGCACAGATATCTGCCCTGCCCTGGCCCATGAAGCCGTGGGCCGGGAAGCGGATGTGGCTGATATCATGGCTGATATCCTCAAGGACATGCCTTTTTATGATACCTCGGGCGGGGGGGTGACCTTTTCAGGGGGAGAACCCCTGATGCAGCCTGATTTTCTGATGGCCCTTCTCAAGGCATGCGGCAGATCAGGCATTCACCGGGCGGTTGACACCAGCTGTTTTTCCCCCTCCCGGCTGGTCCTGGCAATGGCCGACCATTGTGATCTGTTTCTGGTGGACCTCAAACACATGGACAGTGAGACCCACCGAAAGTTTACCGGCGTGCCCAATGAGAAAATCAAAAAAAACATTGCCCTGCTGACCCGAAAAGGCCATGATATACGGGTACGCATCCCGCTGATTGCAGGGTTTAACACGGATGAAAAAAATATGCAGGCAAGCGCTGATTTTCTGGCATCCCTGCCCGGAATTCAGGGGGTTGACCTGCTGCCGTACCACAGCATTGCCAAAGGCAAATACAAAAAAATGGGCCTGGCAGACGGCTCCGGCCGGTTTGCACCCGTCAGCAGCCGGCAGGTTGACAACTGCGCTGACATATTGCAACAACACAAACTTACCGTCCAGGTGGGAGGATAACAGATGAACCCCAGGATCGAAAGGCTGCGCAGACGCAGCTTTGAAACACACCCTTCTCTGTCTGTTGAACGGGCTGTTCTGGAAACCGAATATTACAAGGAACACACCGGTAAAGATTCTCTGCCCGGAATCCGGGCCGGTTTTTTCAAATTCCTGTGTGAGAAAAAAACCCTGTACATCGGAGATGACGAACTGGTTGTGGGAGAACGGGGACCGGCCCCCAAGGTGGTACCCACCTTTCCTGAACTCACCTGCCACAGTTCAGAAGACCTGCGCATCCTCAACAGCCGCAAAATGACCAGCTATACGGTCACAGAAGAAGATATCGCCGCCTATGAAGAAAAAGTAATCCCCTACTGGAAGGGCAGGTCCATGCGGGAACGCATCTTTTCCAGGGTGCCTGAAGCCTGGCAGAAAGCTTATAAAGCAGGGCTGTTCACCGAATTCATGGAGCAGCGGGCACCGGGCCACACCGCACTGGACGGCCGGATCTACCAGATGGGCATGGCTGGTTTCAAATCCCGGATCCAGGCCCGGATCAACGGCCTGGACTATCTCAACGATCCTGCGGCCTCAGATCGGTATGAACAGCTCTCAGCCATGGACACGGCCTGCGATGCCGTGATTATCTTTGCCCGGCGCCATGCAGGCCTGGCTCTGGAAATGGCGCAGAATGAAACCGATCCCCGGCGCAGAGAGGAGCTGCACACCATAGCTGCCGTGTGCAGACAGGTGCCTGAAAACGCTCCTTGCACCTTTTACGAAGCCCTGCAGATGTACTGGTTTGTCCACCTGGGCACCATCACCGAACTCAACGGCTGGGATGCCATGTCCCCGGGCCACCTGGACCAGCACCTGCTGCCGTTTTACGAAAAAGACCTGGCAGACGGCATTCTGACCCGGGAAACGGCCAAAGAGCTGCTGGCCTGCCTCTGGATCAAGATCAACAACCACACCGCCCCCCCCAAGGTGGGGGTCACTGCCAAAGAAAGCGGCACCTACAATGATTTTACCCAGATCAACCTGGGGGGACTTTACCGTGACGGCACAGACGCTGCCAACCCGGTGTCCTATCTGATTCTGGAAGTGGCGGACGAACTGCGCCTGCTCCAGCCCCAGCCCGGCGTCCATATCAGCAGCAGAACCCCGGACCGGTTCCTTTCTTCAGCAATGCAGGTGATCAAAAAAGGGTACGGGTACCCCGCCATATTCAATGCCGACATGGTGATCCAGGAACAGATCCGGGCGGGTAAATCCATTGAAGATGCCAGGGAAGGCGGCACCTCCGGGTGTATTGAAACCGGTGCCTTCGGCAAGGAAGCCTATATTCTCACCGGATACCTGAATGTGCCCAAAATTCTTGAAATCACCCTGAACAACGGGGCAGATCCTTTGACCGGTGAAACCGTGGGTATCCGCACGGGTGATCCCCGCACCTTTCAACGTTTTGAAGACCTTTACGCAGCCTTTGCCCGCCAGCTTGCATACATCGTCGACCTGAAAATCCAGGTGAACAACTATATTGAGCGCATGTATGCCAGATACTGTCCGGCCCCGTTTCTGTCGGTGGTGATAGATGGCTGCATTGACAAGGCAAAAGATTATTATGACGGCGGCCCTAAATACAACACCAACTATATCCAGTGCTGCGGCATCGGCACGGTCACCGACAGCCTGTCCGCCATCAGGACCCATGTCTTTGACAACCGGATGGTGTCCTGGGATCAGCTGCTGCACGCCCTGAAAGATGATTTCAAAGATGCCGAACCCCTGCGCCTCACCCTGTGGAACCGGACCCCGTTTTTCGGCAACGACGATGACCGGGCCGATGTCATCATGCAGCAGGTGTTTCAGTCCCTTTTTGCGGCCATCGACGGCAAGCCCAACACCAAGGGCACTGAATATCATTTGAACATGCTGTCCACCACCTGTCATGTGTATTTCGGCAAGATGCTGGGGGCCACCCCCAACGGCCGGCATGCCCATATGCCGGCGTCCGACGGCACCTCCCCCTCCCATGGGGCAGACAGAAACGGCCCCACTGCCGTGATCAAATCCCTGGCCAAAATGGACCAGGTAAAATCCGGGGGCACCCTGCTCAACCAGCGGTTTTTACCCAGTGTGCTTTCCACGGACCAGGATCTTAAAAAACTGGCTGCACTGGTGCGCACCTATTTCCGGCTGGGGGGACATCATATCCAGTTCAATGTGGTGGACACAAAAACCCTCAGACAGGCCCAGCAGACCCCGGATGAATACCGAAACCTGCTGGTGCGGGTGGCAGGATACTCTGATTATTTTGTGGACCTTGATGCCGACCACCAGGAGGAGATCATCTCCCGCACCGAACAGGAGACGGCATAGCTGGTATCATTCCGGCACGTGCCCGGTCAGGGAATGCAATGGCTGGATCACTGCCCGGATTTTTGAGAAACTTTTTCTTCCCGGGTTTCTTCCTGTTCGGAAAGAACCTGCTGCTGTTCAACAATCGCCTCGTGGTGCTCGATATCCCCCTTTAATCCCTGCTGGCGGCGGTCCAGTTCTTTTATGGCTTCGATACGTCCGTAAAGCAGCAGGTTGTCTTTGTGTTCAAGACGGGTTTCCGGTGTGGGATTACCGATATAGGTGCCGTCCGGCTTTTTAATGCCAAGCAGGTTGATACCTTCGGCCCGGAGACGGCTTTCTGACAGTTTTCTGCCGGCGATCCAGTCATCTTTCCGGATATGCAGTTCAGCCAGACGGTATTCACCGGTAAGGTGAAGCAGGCTTGCATAGTCCCTGACATCCAGGCTGGTATACCGTTTGAGCATGGCATCCACGATCCTGGAAAGCTGCCGGTCCACCCATTTGCTGGAGGCAAGGAGCCACAATACCAGTATACCGGCTACCAGTATTACGATGCGCAGGGTCAGGGTTGTGGTGTCCCCCTGCTGAACAAAGGTCAGGATCAGGGTTGAAATCGCCGCCACAATGCCGGCATTTCCGATGAGAATAAGGGTCATGACGATTTTTCGTCTGACCGGGTGGCTGACCACCATTTCAGATTCACTGGTGGTAAATCCGGCCCCGGAGAATGCACTTCTGGCCTGGAACCGTGCAGACTGCCGGGTGAGACCGGTATGGGTCAGCGCGATAGTGGCAATGCGGGTGATCAAAATGGAGAGAAACACAACCAGCAGCAATGAGATGATGGCAATCACGGTATCACCTCTATGGCCCCGTGTGTCTGTTGTCTTTTTTTATCACAGACCGTCTCTTTCATCCTGTAGAACCTAACAGGCCCGTGCCCGGAAATCAAATAATTTTTCCCGGTATCAGGTCAGGCAGCTGACCGGGCCACTTCAATAACCGGTATGCTGGAAACAATGGACAATTCATTGCGCAGGGAATCAGCCAGAATATCTATACCCGGGGCATTTCCCAACCCCATTTCCTCTGCCGGCATGGCCAGAAAAATCATGTCTGCCCCTGTATTTTTTATTATTTCCTCCAGGGTCAGGGGCGTAATCGCCTCTTCGATATCCACCTTGTGGATTACACCTTCCCGGACCGCAGGGGGATCAGGGCGGGGATCTGCTGTGACAAATGAAATTTTTTTGTTTTTTTTCACCTGCTGGATGACTTCCATGCCGGTCTGGCCAGCGCCCACAATAAGTATATGCATTGTTTTTATCTCCTTACAGAAAACCGATAAGAATAAATCCATAAAAGAGCAGTGCCAGTACCAGGGAGCTGACAACAGTTACAATGAGCCCATAACGGATCATACTGGATTTGTCAACAATGCCGGTGGAGGCAAGCAGCGCCATCCGGCCGGATGCCGACGGCAGTGAATAACCGAATGTAGTGGCCAGGGTAACCGGCAGGACCACCTGCAAAGGACTCAACCCGCCGATATCTGCTGAAACCGATATCAGCACCGGCACAAACACGGCAGCAATGGTGGTATTGTTCAGCAGGTTGGTCAACAGAGCAGACACCAGTACCAGGGCAATGAGTGTCACCAGAAGACTGGGGCCTGACACAAGGGGAACGATCAGCCCGGAAAACCATTGTGTCGCTCCGGTGCGGGTCAAAGATTCGCCCAGAGACAACCCTGCACCGATAATCAGAAAAATCCCCCAGCTTACCCCTTTGACGTCTTCCCAGGTGATAATCCGGCGGACTGCCATGTATGACACCGCCATTACTGCAACAATGGCAGAGGAAAACAGGGATCTGGGAAGCCCGAGCAGATCACCGGCAAAAGGGCCGCCGACCCAGAGCACTGCCGTAAAGAAAAGGACCCCTGAGACTTCCTTTTCTTTAGGGGACATGGTTCCCATTTTTTCAATCTGTTCCTTTGCAGGAGCGACATCCAGCTGCCTGACAGGCACTTTTACCAGTTTATACAGCATGGCCCAGGTCAGGGGAAAAAGGACGAGGAAACTGGGAACACCGTATTTCATCCAATCCAAAAAAGACCAGGGACCGAGTTCTGCCAGAAAGCCCGAGGCCACGGCATTGGCCGCACCTCCCAGAATGGTTGCCATGCCGCCCACACTGGCACTGTATGCAATTCCCAGCGCAAGCAGTGCCAGCATTTTTTTCGAGTCTTTCTTTTCAGGAATCTGTTTTGCTATGGTCAGTGCCACCGGAATCAGCATGGCAGCGGTGGCAGTATTTCCCACCCACATGGAAAACACAGCGGAAATACCCATGAGGCCGAAAAGTACGGCACCTTTACCTCCGCCTGATAAAACAATGGTTTTCATGGCCAGCCGCCGGGTCAACCCGTGTTTTCTCAGTGCTTCTGCCAGAAAAAGACTGGCCAGGATCAAAAAAACCACGGGCCGGGAAAAGGTTTCAAAGGCCTGGGGTGTGGTGGCAATGCCCAGTGCCACTTGACACACCGGGACCATTAAAGCGGCAATGGGCAATGATACAGGCTCCAGTGAAAGGATGGCAGCTGTAAACACAAAAGCGGCCAGGGCATGATGCCCGGATGCGGTAAGGCCTTCCGGCCGGGGAAGCAGCAGAACGGCTGTGGTCAAAAAAATCACCAGGCCGAACCGCCCCACAAAATGGGAAATCCGGGAAACGCTGCCGGAAATCTTTGGTTTAAGGATCATCTTCTATCGAAGGTCATACAATCTGCTTTGCATTTGTCACGGCTGACCTCGATACTGGCGGCGCTGCATTCCAGATTGTCGTTGTGTCTGCAGTCTGTCACCTTGCAGGCACCCACACTTCCGGACATGGATTTACCCCCGGATTCCAGTGAATTGAAATAGGTATCACAGCAGGGATCCGGTCCGCCTACAGTGATTGCTTTTGCATGACAGGTCTCATCCCTGTTGAATGCACATTCTTCGACTTTACATTTGCTGATGGTTGGCAGCGTCATTTTTTTTCTCCTTATTAACTGTTTTCGGTCCTGTTACAAAAAAATACACATCACGCCTGTGGCGTATTTTTTGCCATTTTATGGGTTGTTCTGTGAAAAATATATGGGCAGTTTCTTGTATTTGCTCTTTGATTTTCCTGTATGTTTAATTTTATAAAAACACTGTGCAGCATACAGGACAGAATCCCGGCCCTCCGGCATCAGGACAAACCTGAAACCGGGAACCTGCATGCTCTCCAGGGGATGGTATATCCACACGACAGCAGTCCTGCGTCTTATCGGACAGGTCAAGGCCGGTCTTCAGACCGTGAAAATGATGCATATACATGATTTGAAGCCGCCGAATAAAGGATTTCTCTCATTTACATTATCAGGCAGTTATTTCTATAGTTTCTGATGATAACTGATCCACGCCGAAATAATAATCCTTTTGAGGAGAACCGCCATGAAAGCACCGCGAATGCACAAAGAAGAGCTCAAAACACTGCTTGACGATCCTGGAACAGCCATCATTGACGTCCGCAAAGAAGCGACAAAGGAAAAAATTCCAGGGGCTGAAATCGAAGACCCGGAAAAAGTGGAGTCCTGGATGAACAAGTATGCCAAGGACAACACCATTGTATTGTACTGCGCATGAGATCAGGAACATACCAGTGCCGGTGCGGCACGGAAAATACTGGAAAACGGATTTCAGAATGTGCATGTCCTCAAAGGCGGATGGAAAGAATGGGAAAAGGCTGATTACCCGACTGACCCGATATCTGCATGATGCTGACAACCATGACGTATGTGTAAAAAGTGCAGCAGCCTGTCCTGTGTTGATGCAGGCCGGACAGCAGTGTTTACAGCTCACCCGGCAGGGCCGAGAATCAGTCTTTGGGGGTCGCAGTTTTCCCGCAGGATTTTCAGCTCGGTTTCCGTAGGGGGCAGGGCCTGGACCGCCCGGGACACATCCATATAAAACTGGGTATTTTCAAGGATCATTCCCGGTGTGGTGCCTGGATAGTATTGGTCCAGATACATTCTGCCGGTATCCGGGTCAAACCGCATCACCCCTAAGTTGGTCACCACCACACTGACCCCGCCGGGCCGCAGGCCTGCCGCCTCCCGGGATCCATTGCCGGATAGCTGCCCCGGGCTGGTGAGATAATCCAGCTGGTTCACGAATTTGCGTTTTTCATGCTGCATGAATGCAATGCACCTGGGCACAAAACTTGCCACATCACACCCGCCGCCGCTGCCGGAAAACCGGATATCCGGGGAAAAGTAATCCCCGATGCAGGTGGTGTTCAGGTTGCCGTACATATCGATCTGGGCTGCGCCTAAAATGGCAATGACCCGGTCCCCGGTGATGCGGTTCTGCATGGTGGCAAAGGCATCGGTGAGACTGGCATTGGCTGCTGCCCAGTACATGATCCTGGGATCTGCCACTGCAAAGGGAATTTCTTCTAAAAGTGAGTCCATGGCACCGGTTTCAAAAAAGATCACGCTGTCCGGGGCATTGATTTTCTTGGCTGCCATGGCTGCCAGCATGGAAATACCGGTGCCGGAGAAAACAATGTCACCATTTTTGATTTCCCTGGCTGCCATGATTGTCATGATCTCCTTGGGGGTATAAGACATATCCATAATCAATCTCGTTTCATATTCACGCTGTAACCGGTTTCAGGATCTGCTGCAATGGCGGCAAGGCGGTCTTTGCCCACCTGCTGCAAAAACTGTTCGTGGCTGTTCACCCCGTAAACCCAGGTATCCTGGTAGGCTGTAAAGGCATCTTTGTCTTTTGCGGCTGCAGCAAATTTTTTCAGGTACTGGGAATCATAATCATAATGGCCGTATACCGCTGTGGGATAGCCCCCGAAAGGCACATGGCAGACCGCGGTCACATGGATAAAGGGAATCTGGTTCATATCCGGGTTTTTGCGCAGTGCCGCTTTTTCCACCAGGTTTTCACAGGTGACAATGACATGCCTGGATGCCTTGACCTGTTCCACGTCTGCAAAGGCCAGGCCTTTTATGCTGCAGGTTCCCATGGCATCCGCCTTCTGCACATGGATGATGGTGACATCCGGGGTGATGGCCGGCACAGCCACCACTTTTTTGGCATTGCCCCAGTCCCCGAAGGGGTTGTCCACCACTGCCAGTTTTCTGTCCACAATTTTGGGGTCGGACCGGCGCAGGGATTCGGAAAATCCCCATGTTGACACAATATTAGATCCCAGACCGGAAAGGGTGGGCAGAAACGGCACACCCATGGCCCCGGCCATGAACCGCAGGCTCATCATGTAATTGGAATAATCTTCAAATAAAATGTCATTGTTCTGGATGGCTCTGGCAAACCGGATACAGGTGGGGGCGGCTTTTCCGTTTCCCCCATAGGCGATTTCCAGCTTTGAGATGCATCCTGCGCCGATGAGTTCATCTAAGCCCGTACCGTTGGAGTGGGCATATAAATGCAGGTCCGTTATTTTCTGGCGTATGATTTCATACACTGCTGCCATGGGGTTCCGGTTCAACGTAAACCCGCCGATGGAAATATGGGCCCCTTTTTTCACATAACGGCTGACCGCTTCCCTGAGCGGCATTGTTTTGTCTGTGTCCTTGTTCATTTTACCTGCCTGATGTCCTGTATATGCGGTGTTTTCTGTTTGTCTCTTGATTTTTGTAATTATCACTATTGAACATGCCGGGGTACAGGATAAAATTTCTGAAGGCCCACGGCAGTTATCAGCATTATAGAACCTGCTGCTTCCATCCAGAAAGATGTCCAGAGCAGACCGATGGCTGCCAGCCAGAAAAGTGCGGTTTCCACAAGGGTGGCCCTTCTTATGAAATACCGCTCCAGTGCCGATGCAAAGGCAACAAGACCAAGGGTGGTGGTTATCATGGTGAGGATCACTTCCCAGTGCAGCAGTTCATAATTTTCTCCCATTCCCAGAAGGGGTCTGTATGCCATGACAAGGGGGATGATGTAAAGTCCTTTTGCCAGTTTCCACGAGGTAAATGCGGTGCGCATGGGATTGGCCTTTGCAATGGCTGCCCCGGCGAAACTGGCAAGGCTCACCGGCGGGGTGACATTGGAGTCCTGGGAATACCAGAAAACAATCATATGGGCCACCATGATCGGCACCCCCATATCCATGAGGGCAGGCCCTGCCAGGGTGGCCAGAACAATGTAACTGGCAGTGACAGGCAGCCCCATCCCCAGCACCAGGGATGCACCTGCAATGAGAAGAATGGCCAGCGCTTTTATCCCGAAACTCAACTCCAGCACCAGGCTGGAAAATTTCAGACCCATGCCCGTGAGACTGACCATGCCCACGATGATGCCGGCAGCAGCACAGGCCACCGATACCATGACCGCATTTTTTGCTCCGTTTTCAAGGGCTTTGACCAGCAGTCTCACCTCTTTTGACACAAATCCGAAAATACCGGTTTCTTTGGGGCGATCCAGTACCCAGCGGATAAAATTCACAAGGATGCTGATAAAAAGGGTACTGACAACAGCAATGAATCCGGCCATCATGGGAGAGTAGTTGGACACCAGCACATAAACCAGTATCAGCACAGGGACAATAAAATGCAGACCGTTTTTAATCACCCTGGTGAGTTTTGGCAGGCTTTCTTTTGGCTGGCCTTTCAACCCGAATTTTTTGGCTTCATAATGCACAAATACCAGCACCGTGATATAATACATGACAGCAGGTACCAGGGCCACTTTAATAATTGTCAGGTAACTGGTGTTGGTGAATTCCGCCATTAAAAATGCGCCGGCCCCCATGATGGGCGGCATGAGCTGGCCCCCGGTGGAAGCGGCCGCTTCAATGGCCCCGGCCATATGGGGGCGGTACCCCACCTTTTTCATCATGGGGATGGTAAAAGATCCGGTGGCCGCCACATTGCCCACCGCAGATCCGGACACCGATCCCATGAATCCGGATGCCACCACAGAGGCTTTGGCAGGCCCGCCTGAAAACCGGCCGGTCAGGGCATAGGCCATGTCAATGAAAAAGGCTCCGCCGCCGGTGGTTTCCAGGATGGCGCCGAACAGCACAAACACAAACACAAAAGTGGCAGCCACCCCGATGGGCAGGCCGAAAATTCCTTCCGTGGTGAGCCACAAAGTGGTGGCGATGCGTTCAACGCTGTACCCTTTGTGGATGATCAGTTCAGGCATATAGGGTCCGTAAAGTGCATAACAGATACTGACGGCACAGATGGCGGTCATGAAAAACCCGATGACCCGGCGGCAGGCTTCCAGCACCAGCAGAACCCCCATGATGCTGACAACCCGGTCCTGTAGCAGCCAGTCCCCCTGGCGGTCAAAAATAGCAGACAGGTTGCTGCAGATATAATAGGTGCAGTATACAGACAGTCCCGCAAGAACCCAGTCCAGAACAACCCAAAAGGAAAGCTTGTTTTTTTTCAGGCCTGGAAAAGCGGGTTTGAGCAGAAAAGCCAGGCTCAAAATGGCGCCCAGGTGGATGGATCGCTGGACCAAAGCTGTCAAGGCGATCACCCCGGCGGTATATAACTGGTACAGGCTCAGGCTGACCGCAATCACCATGACCACCCAGGCGGTTGCTTTCATCAGGGTATTTGTATCTGCAGGGACGTTTTTCTCTTTATGATTTGCATTTTTTTCTGGCATGCCGGTTTCAGTCATTGATTTCCCTCTGGGGTTGTGTTTCAGGCCATGGATGGATCTGCCAGAATCCATTGAAACACCGCATTTTATGGAATACCTTTACAGGCCGTCCGGAAAACCGCACTGACTTATGGGATAGGTTTTCTGACAGATTGAACCGCCTGCCCCGCCAGATAATGGTATGGTCCACCCCCGGACTTCCCACCCGCAAAACAAACGCTCCCACCGGCAGGTGCATATCCACAATGGATTCATATTTCCCCTTTTTCACCATCCGGCCTGCGCCGGGCATTTTTCCCATGCCGGCACCGAATTTTTCATACCGTTCTTCTTCAATGAAGATGGCACCGGTTTTATCCATACTGTGGGTTTCCCATATGGGGGCATGTTCCACTGAATGATAATAATGCAGGGTAAAAAGTTCTCCGGGTTCCATGGGCAATACCAGAACCGGGGTGTTGTCCGCCACCAGAGTAACATGCAGGGCCAGACCCGCCGGAAACAGTCCGACCCCCGGAACAAGCAGCAGGA
>Ga0102943_1000748_pt1 | contig 21281 bp, 14 predicted proteins | sample SalPonC_black_MG_FD_78174 | JGI IMG/M metagenome (GOLD analysis project Ga0102943, IMG submission 78174) | Salt pond soil microbial communities from South San Francisco under conditions of wetland restoration - Salt Pond MetaG... | ecosystem: Environmental > Aquatic > Marine > Intertidal zone >...
CAGCAGAAGAAATTTTGTTTACTGGAAGCGAATACTTGCCTACTAACAGCTAACAGCTAACAGCTAAGGGCTAACAGCTAACAGCTTCCATATAAAGTGTTATGCTGCTTCTATATGCGGATACCCCGGGACGACAGTACCTGGATCTTTGCCATTATTGCGTGCCAACCATGGGGAGCCCCTGGTGGTGTCCTGTGAACGGGCCGTCAGATCCGGAGGGGGCCTGGTAAAATTTGCCGGGACGGTTTCCAACCAGAGGGCGGGCTGCCACTCTTCATTGTTCTTATGCAAACAGGCCCCCGTAGATCTCGGGCCGGGTACAGGACACCACCAGGGGCTGTTTTTGGGACAGAGTGCCGCTCAGAGCGATCAAAAACCTGGCATGTCTATGCAAATATTCAGGGTGCTGCTTTTCGCTTTGGCTTTTTGTTTTTTTATGGTATTCTTTGCTGTGATTTATCGCAGCATCCAGCCGTTAACGGTAATCGCAGGGGGAACCATTGAAGAAAAACGGTCTTTATGCCAAAGAAGAAAAAATCTTTCAGGATAAAAACAAGCTGTACCAGGCCCATTCCGTAAAGCAGATCGCCTATTCCACCGATCCCAGGGATTTTGGCCAGGTGGCCAGAAGCATTCCCTGCCAGGAGGCCTGTCCCGCCAAAACCAATATCCCCGGATATATACGGTGTATCAATGAAAAACGCTACGGCCGGGCCTATGAACTGAACCGGGGGGCCAATATCATGCCCGGCGTTCTGGGCCGCATCTGTTCCCGGCCCTGTGAGACTGCCTGCCGCCATGGGGCACCGGACAACGGGGTGAGTGTGGGCATCTGCCATTTAAAGCGGGCCTGTGCAGACCTCAAATCCCCCATGCACCGCATTATCGAGGGCCTGTATACCCCTTCGGGCAAAGGTGTGGCAGTGGTGGGATCCGGTCCGGCCGGTCTGGCTGCTGCCCATGATCTGGCCATTCTGGGGCACAGAGCGGTTATTTTTGAAAGCCTGGAAAAACCCGGGGGCATGCTCATGTACGGGATTCCGGAATTCCGCCTGCCCCGGGACCTGCTCATGACCGAGATCAACAATATCCTGCGCCTGGGGGTGGAGCTGAAAACCGCCCAGGCTGTGGGAACCCATATCACCCTGGAAACCCTTTCCCAAGAGTTTGATGCCGTGGTGGTGGCGGCCGGGTGCACAAAGCCTCGGGTCCTGGGGGTGGACGGTGAAAATTTGGAAAACGTATACAACGGCCTGGCGTTCATGAAAGCGGTCAATGCGGGAAAAACCCCGCATGTGGGAAATACGGTGGCGGTTATCGGGGCCGGATTCACAGCCGTGGACTGTGCCAGGTCCGCCATCCGCCTGGGGGCACAGCAGGTGGCCATGCATATCCGCAAAACCATGGATGACATGCGCATCGATGAAACGGAAAAGCATGAAGCCCGGTTTGAAGGAATCGGTGTGGAAAGCCTGGTGCAGCCGGCAGAAATCCTGGGGAAAAACGGCAGGGTCACCGGCATACGGTTTGTGCGCACCAGGATTGAAAAAACCGGCGCCCCCCCCTATAAAAAATCTGTTCCCATTGCCGGTTCGGAATTTGTTGTCCCCTGCGACAGTGTGATCGCAGCGTTAGGCCAGTCACCTGATGTTCCTGATGTGTCTGATGCCCTCACCGGCATTGAGAAAGACCGTCATACCACAGCAATGAAAGGGGTGTTTGCTGCTGGGGATTTTGTCACCGGATCAACCGATGTGATTTCCGCCATTGCCGGGGGCCGGCGTACGGCCCTGGCAGTGGACCTGTATCTGACGGACATAAAGAGAAAAAAGACCGTGGTGCGGCTGGAATCCCATACCACCACTGACCGGCCAAGATCCTATGATTTTATCGACCGGGTCCCCATGAACACCATTGCCATGGAGCAGCGCCTGGCTGATCACACCAATGAGGTGGAAACCGGATTTGAGCCGGACCAGGCCCTGGCGGAATCACAGCGCTGCTATCTGTGCAATCTCAAATATGAAATCGATCCGCTGCGGTGTATTTACTGTTCCGCCTGCATCGATGTGGCCCCCAAAGACTGCATCAAGATGGTGGAGACCATCCCTGTCACTGCAGACGGCACCTATGGCAGGTATGTGGAGACCGGGCAGTGGGACCGGGTGGTGTCCATCACCATAGACAATGATGTGTGCATCCGGTGCGGCCAGTGTTATGATGTCTGCCCCATGGACTGCATCAGCGTGACCAAAACCGAACTGATCCAGATGGATATGGATGAATAAAGGAGATCCCATGCCAACCCACGACCACTATGTTATCATCGGAAACGGTCCGGCAGGCAATGCCGCTGCCTTCACCCTCCGGGAGGCTGATCCGGATGCCGCTATAACCATTCTCTCCCATGAAAATATCTGTTTTTACTCCAAGCCGAAACTGGTGAAATACCTGGCCGGAAAGGTGGATGAAGATGCCCTGGCAGTCAGGACAATGGATGCGTACAGAAAAAAACATATCCGGCTGCGTTTAGGCCAGACCGTGGTGCATATCGATACCGACAGCCGGAGCCTGCATCTGGACCACATGGAAAAGGTGCATTACACATACCTGATCATTGCTTCAGGGGCCCGGGCACGGCTGCTGCCCTCCATGAAACCCTATGCAGACTGCCTGACCTTTGTGACAGAATTCAATGATACCAGGGGCCTGCGCCAAAAGATTGCTAACGGCAGCCGCTTTTTTATTTTCGGGGGCGATCTGGTGGCGTTCAAGTTTGTGAAAATACTCACTGACATGGGAAAACAGGTGACCCTGCTGCTGTATCCCAGGGCATTCTGGCCCCACCGCCTCACCCCGGAGATGGAAGATACCATTGTGAAAAACCTGGCACCCACCGGCGCTGATATTCTGGCAGACGATGACCTGGCCGATATTGTGCCGGAAGGGGACGGATATGGTGTGACCACAAAACAGGGGGTGCGCACACAGGCGGATCTGGTGTTTTCCTTTAACGGGCTGATACCTGAGGTGGATTTTGCCAGGGGGAGCGGTCTGGACATCGACCACGGCATCCTGGTGGATGAAACCATGCGCACCGGTTTGGATCATGTGTTTGCCTGCGGTGCCTGCGCCCAGATCTACAATCCGGACATCAACACCTACACCACCTCCATTGGGTGGCCCAATGCCCGTGTACAGGGGGAGGTGGCTGCGCAGAATCTGCTGGGAGAGCACCGCAAAGTGCGGCCTGCCGGCAGAAAATATTTTGATCTGCAAGGGGTAAAAATTAAAACCGCCTGGTGGGAAGATGTGGAAAGCGATTAACTGTCAGCTGATGGCTGATGGATCAGAACGGAAAAGGACCCAATGAAATGAAAATATCGGATAGACAGATGAATATCGTCATTGAAATCTGCGGCAGTGCAGGGGAGGGGACCATCTCCGCCGGAGAAATTTTCAGCCGGTTCATGAGTGCACAGGGGTTTGAGATCATGTCCTTTGATGCATATCCTGCTGAAATCAGGGGGTTCGGCAAATGCGTGGCCCACACCCGGGTCAGTTCGACCCCGATATATTCTCCGGGAAAATTGGCAGATGTACTCATCGCCTTGAACGACAACCATGCCATCTCCCAGCTGTCCGCTCTGAAAAAGGACGGGATCCTCATTTATGACAACCAGCCCCCCAAACCCCATGAAGAGGACAAAAGTGTGGTGGCGCAAGCCGATGCTGAAACCATCTCCTACGGGGTGCCGCTGACCATGCTGGCCCAGAAAGCGGCCGGCAATGCCAGGGGACGTAACATGGTGGCTTTGGGGGCGGTCACTGCCCTGTTCCACCTGGACCGGGATGCTTTCACTGACAGTATCAAGGAAAGATATGGCAAAAAAAAGCAGATCGTTATCGACGCCAATGTAAACTCTTTTCTGGAAGGGTTTGACTGGACAAAAGAACATATCGACAAAACTGATGATATCTCCTTTGAAGGGCTTACCCGGCCCGGGACACCAGCGCAACAGACAAAGGAAAAGCTGATCATCAACGGAAACCAGCTTGTGGCAAAAGCTGCCCTGGACGCGGACCTCAAGTTTTATGCCGGATACCCCATCACACCGGCCACCAAGATCATGGAGATCTTGAGCAAAGAGCTGCCCAAACACGGGGGGGCCCTGCTCCAGACCGAGGATGAAATATCTGCCATCGGTGCGGTGATCGGGGCCGGATACGGCGGGATCCGTGCCATGACCGGTACATCCGGTCCCGGATTCGCCCTGATGACCGAGTTCACCGGATTATCTGTGATGGCTGAAGTGCCGGCCGTGATCATCGACTCCCAACGGGGCGGACCCTCCACCGGTATCCCCACCAAAACCGAGCAGAGCGATTTCAATGCTGCCGTGTTCGGGGGAACAGGGGACTGTCCCCGGGTGGTGCTGGCCCCCACAGACACACAATCCTGCTATGATGCCACGGTGCTGGCCCTGTATATTGCGGAAAAATACCAGACCCTGGTGGTGTTGCTGCTGGATTTTTTCCTGTCCAACTCCATCCGCAATATCGATGCCCCCCAAAAGCCCGCACAAAAGATGCTGAATGCCAATATTGCGCCGGATGCAGCCGACCTGACCGATTACCAGCGGTATAAGATCACGGACAGCGGTATTTCCCCCAGGACCATTCCCGGCACCCCGGACGGCATGTTTTTTGCCACAGGTCTGGAACATGATGCCCTGGGCCGGCCCAACTATACGGACAAGGGCCATTTGGCAATGACGGCAAAGCGGTTCAGAAAGCACGCCGGTGTTTTGAACGAGGCCCCGGCCCCGGTGATCTCAGGGTTGGATGGCAGCAGTGCAGGCACAGACACAAAGATGTCTGATTATTCCGGTACAAAAAAAATGGTGGATATCGGGGTGATCTCCTGGGGATCTTCCGCAGGAGCTGCCCATGAAGCGGTGATGACTGCGGCAGGGGAGGGAATTACCGGGGCGGCTTTCAGCTCCATGATGCTGTCGCCATTTCCGGAGAACGATCTGGCCGCCTTTGCGGACCGCTGCAAAAAGATTCTCATTCCGGAACTCAATTACACGGGCCAGTTTGCCGATTTTGTGACAAAAATTATCCAGCGGCCGGTGGAACGGCTCACTTTTATTACCGGGCGGCCCATGGCAGCAGAAGATATTGTGGAAAAAATGAGGGAGATGTAATGGATATGGCTTCAACTGATATGACAGCAGACACCGACCGATCCCTGTACCTGGATGAAAAGCTTGCACAGGTGCAAGAAAAGGATTTTCTCAAATACCGGTCCCCGGACCTGCCCACCTGGTGCCCGGGGTGCGGATATTTCGGCATCATGGATGCCTTTTACAAGGCCTGCCGGGAACTGGATCTGCCGCATGAAAATATCTGTGCCGTGTCCGGTATCGGCTGCTCCGGACGGACCCCGATTTTCATCAATTCCTATGGGTTCCACACCCTGCACGGCCGGTCCATTCCCGTGGCCACCGGATTGAAACTGGCCAGAGAGGACCTCACGGTTTTTGCCATGGCCGGGGACGGGGATGCCTTGGGGATCGGCGGGGGGCATCTGCCCCATGCGGCCCGCAAAAATATTGACATCACCTTTATTTTGTTTGACAACGCCATCTACGGGCTCACCAAGGGGCAGTCCTCTTCCACCACCCCCTATGAAATGAAGACCAATTCCCATCCGGTGGGCAATCCCGATACCCCTTTGAACCCGATCAAACTGGCCCTGGCCTATGGCAGCTCATTTGTGGCCAGGGGATACGCAGGAGATCCTGAAGGCATGAAAGCGATTATCAAGGCTGGGACCCTGCACAAAGGGTTCAGTTTTATCCAGATTCTCACCCCCTGTGTGACCTTTGACAAGGCCAACCGAACCTGGAAAGCGCTCAAGGAAAATGTCTGTTGCCTGAATCTGCACCTGCCGGCCCCTGACAACATGGAAAGCGCCATGCGGGCCGCGGAAAATGAGCCTTACGGGGTGGGGATATTTTTCCAGGACAAGGTGCGTCCCAGCTACCAGGATACGCTGCGGATGTTGAATGCATAGACAGGGGTTTGCGGCAGGGATCACCCGTTTTCCAATTCTGAGAGCAGCTGTCTTGCATGGTCTGCGCCGTCAAATGTGTCGCTGATTTCCAAAGCTTTTTTCAAAGCATCCATGGCCGGCTGTCTGTCCCCTTTCTTGTGGTAGGCCAGCCCCAGATGGTAGTTGACAACAGGGTGATCCGGTATTTTTTTCACACTGTCTAAAAATTCAATCAAGGCATTGCCGTAAAGGCCTTTTTTGTAATATGCCAGCCCCAGGGTATCCATGATGCCGGGGTCTTCCGGCAGTTTTGATTTGGCGATGCGGGCCAGGCGCAGGGCCTCATCATACTGGTCTGTGGTGGTGAGCAGCAGGTAGGCCAGGTTGTTGGCGGCAGGGGCGAATTCCGGGTTGATTTCCAGGGCTTTTTTATAGTGCTCTGCCGCTTTTTCCTGTTCTCCGGTGCTGTCGTGGATGGTGGCGATCATCATATGGGGCATGGGCAGGCCGGGATTTTTTTCCAGGACGGTTTCATAGTTGGCAATGGCTTTTTCCCTGTCTTGTTCAGACAAAGCGATCTTTGCCAGCATGTCATAGGGCGGCAGATAATCCGGGTGGGCAGCAATGGCTTTTTCCAGGGATTTTTCCGCATTTTCAATATCTTTTTGTGCCATAAAAATACTGGCCTGCATATTGTGCACCACCGCTGTCATGATGTTGTTGTCCGCCTGTTCATAGATGGCCAGCTGGTCTGTGCACAGCTGGTGGGCGTTTTCAAAGTCTTTTTGGGCCAGACGGATACGTACCAGCAGGGAAAACACATCAATGAGCTGGTTGTTGATCTCCCGTGCATCAGACAAATGCTTTTCCGCCGCATCAAAATCCTGGAGCCCAGCCTTGAGCAGCCCCAGCTGGTAATGGCCGGTGGGATTTTCCGGCTGCCACTGGATCAAGGACAACAGGTCTGTTTCCGCTTCATCGAACTGCCGCAGCCCCATATGCGACTTTGCCCTTATCAGTTTCAAGCGGTAGTTGTTCGGATCCAGGGCCAGGGCCTCTGTTGCCGCATCCCGGGATAGTTCATACGAACGTTCCTGCAGATAGATATCTGCCAGCAGCATCCGGGCTTTCAGATATCTGGGGTTAAGTTCCACCGCCCTGGCAATGGATGATTTTGCATTGTCATAATTACCGGTGCCGATATGGCCCATGCCTTTGAAATAATGCACCCGCGGCTCATTGGGTTCCTCTTTTTCCAACTCACTTAAAATTTTAAGGGCGTCGGAAAACGCTTTTTTATAGATTAATACCTCACTTTTCAGCATTTTGGCAGGTACATACCCGGGACGCTCGGAGAGCATCTGTGCAATCAGTTTTTCCGCTTCCGCCATGTTCCTTTCGGCATAATGAAACCGGGCCAAGGTATTTTTCAATGAGATATTATCCGGGTTTTCTGTCAGGGCCGCTTCATAGATCTTTTGGGCATCCTCCTTGCGGTCGGTTTTTTCATAAAACCGGGCAAGGACCATCTTTGGTTTGAGGTCTTTGGGGTCTGCCTGCACCGCCCGGGTATAGGTTTCTTCAGCAAAACCTGTTTTGTTCTGGTTCAGATACAGGTTTCCCAGCATGATAAAGGGTTCCGGGTTATCCGGTGTGATCTGGGCGGCCTGTTTCAACTGCTGTTCCACTTTGGCGATGTCCTGCTGCCGCAGGTAAAAGCTGATGAGCACCATCCGGATACCCAGATTTTCCGGGTGCATCGCGACTGTTTTGCGCAGCAAATCTTCTGCTGCCTGGTTTTCTTTGTTGAATACATGGATCCTGGCCTGGTTCTGCATGGCCAGAATGTTTTCCGGCTCTATGGCAAGCACCGCTTCGTACAGGGAGAACGCCTTGTCAAACAATTGCTTCTGCATGAAAATCTGGGCTTTCACCAGCATGGCTTCCGTGTTTTCAGGCTCTTTTTCCAGGACAAAGGAAATTTTTTCCATGGCCTGTTCCGGCTGCTTGCCCAGCACCAGAAATTCCGCAATTTTCAGATGTGCCTCCACATCCTGTTCATTGAGCTGCAAAATTTTGTTATAAACGGAAAACGCCTCTTTTGGCCGGCCCCGTTTGAGCATGTTCTTTGCCAGCAGATGGTATCCGTCCACAAATTCAGGATCTATTCCCAGTGCGTTTTTCAGCTCAATTTCCGCTTTGCCGTATTCACCGTTTTCATAAAAAGCGGTGGCTTTTTCATAAAAGGCCGCTTTTTTCTCATCATCAGACCGGCATCCCAGAAGAGATATGGCGATAAACACAAAGCAACACAATCTAAAAACAGATTTCATGAATCTTTCCTTATATTAGTTTTCTTCAAAGCCTTGAATATACATTTGTCATATGCTAATGATTTGTCAACAAAAAGTGTGATATCGTTGAAAAAATCAGTCAGCAAAAAGAGATCAGGTTGAAACTTTCCCATATTTTACCGCTATTGATCATGTGTATACTGCTTTTGTATGCACCAGGTCATGCTTTTTTCTGCGCTGATGACCCGTCTGAAGAATTACGCATTGACCATACACCATATGAAAGTCCAGTTCAAGGCAATAATCCTTTAATGGATGCGCCTTTAAAACTGTATGACAATTTTGTGTATACCGATCCGGTGTACTTTCTTTCCAGGGGACAGGATGGTTTTGTTTTCGTGGACCAGGTCTTTGTTGACATGCCGTTGCGGCTGCTGTCAAAAAAAAATATCATTCCGGAAAATGCCATTGACAGAATGCTTGTGTCCAATCTGCGCATCAAGGCCATTGTTGAAAAATACAAACAACTGCAGATCCAGGCCATGGCGCTGCTGCAGACAAACCGGGCTGCTGACAGCCCTAAAAGTGTCCCGGAAAATGGTATCACCAATAAAAATCCGTCCGGGAAGCGCACTGATGATATTCAAAAAGAAAAACAAAAACTGGGACGGATACTGCGGGGTATCACCCAGTCAACTAATGTGCCTGCAAGAAAATCGGCCGGAGATCCCATTATAGTTTCTGATACCTATTTTTCCGGCGGAAAAAGCCCGCAACCCGGCAGTCGGAATCTGACAGATGATGCAAAAATTTCTTCAGGCAGCTCACAGCCGTTTGATGCTGACTTTTCCCGGCCTGCAAATGTACTGCTGAACCAGCCGGACACCAGCCTGCCCTGGATATTTGACCGGTTTTTGAAAATTTGGAAATTTGTCCTGGAGCACCGCATTGAAATCATTACCTATATGATGTTTATCCTGCTGGCCGGGTTTTTTGTGTCTTTGCGGGTGAAAAAATGAGGTGGTTTCTTGTCCTGCTGGTGGTGGCTTTATGCGTTATGGTGTCAGGCTTTTTGGTTGGGTGCGACAGCAGCCGGGATACGTTGACCCCCCTGGAAAAAGGGGACCTGGCATTTGCCAGGCGGGAGTACGGCATGGCTGTGAATATCTGGAAGAAGATCCATGCAGATGATCCGGACAATCTTGTTGTCATAAACCGGCTGGGGGAATGCTATCTGAAGCTCGGCCGGCCTGAGCGGGCCCTGGTGTTTTTTGAAAAGGCGAACAGCAAAAATCCGGAGAATATCGATACCCGGGTCAGGCTGGCCCAGCTGTATATGCTGACCTGGCAATTTGACCGTGCAAATGAGATTTGCACTGCCCTGGAAAAAAAACAAATTGCCCATCCTGGTTATTATCTGGTGAAAGCAGATATGGCTGTTCTGGACGGAAAGCCCCGTGTGGCGGAAAAATATTACCGGGATGCGGTTATTGCCTCCAAAGATGCGCTGCGGGCATTGATGAAGCTGGCCATTTTTCTCAAATCACAGAACAGGAATTCTGAGGCAAAAGAAATTCTGGCCATTGTGGAAAAAAATACCATCCGGTCTGCTGCCATTTTTCTACTGCTGGCAGATTATTACCTGCTGGACAATGATTTTGATACGGCAGAAACCCATTTACAGCAGGCAGTAGGGCTTGAACCTGAAGATTTGGGATTGCGCCTCCATCTGGTGCAGTTTTATATCAGTGCCGGTAAAAATGCCCTGGCCCAGCAGATGCTGGAAACCCTGACACAGCAGCAGGATGATTTTTATCTGTGGATGACCCTGGCAGATGTGTATATCATGAACAGCCGGCTGGAGAAGGCCAGGGACCTGATTGAACGGCTGAAAAAAGTGTTCACCGACAAAATGGCACAGTTTGAACTGCTTCAAGGCAAGTACTGGTTGTATGCCCAAAAACCCGTATTTGCCACGGCACATTTGAAAACCGCCCTTGAACTGCAGCCCGGACTGGTGAATACCCGGTATCTGCTGGGGCTCACCCACATGCTCAACGGAAAGATCAAACTGGCTGAAAACAAGCTGGTGCAGACCCTGCAGCTGGATCCGCGTCACCATGATGCCCTGGCCCGTATTGCAGGGCTCCTGTACAAGAAAAAAGAATATGATCTGTCCATACAATATCTGGATGTGTTTGTCACTACCTATCCTGAGGATGCGTCAGGTTATCTGTTAAAAGGGCTCAACCTGCTGGGGCTGCAGAATTATGCCGATGCACGCCGGCAGTTTCTCAAGGCCCTTGCGCTGACAACAGACACCCATGTGCCGTTGTATTATCTGGGCCGGGCAGATGAGCTTTCCCAGAATTATCCCCGGGCTTTGGCCTATTACAAAAAGGTGTGTGAGACCCAACCCTTTCTTGTGGATGTCTGTTTCCGCCATCATTTGATGTTGCTGAAAACCGGCGGGACAGACAAGGTTCAGGACCATGTCACAGGGCTGCTGGCCAGTGACAACGATACCCATCTGGCATATTATGCTGCTGCCAAACTGGCCGGACAGATGAACCAGGCAAAACTGCAGATTGCCCTGCTGGACCGGGCCATTGCAAAGGATATGCGCTTTGGTCCTGCCTATGTTGCCATGGCTGGTGCCTACAAAAAAAATCAGCAGTTTTCCGATGCCGTAAAAATTCTGCAAAAATGCACACAGCAGAATCCGGATTACGAACCTGCCTGGATCGCCCTGGCCCGTTGCAGCGTTGACGGCCAGGATTTTGCGGGGGCCCTGGAAATTCTGGAACAGGCAAAAGAAAAACTGCAGGGATCCCCGGTTTTTTTAAGCAACCTGGCCTGGCTGCTTCTGGAAAACAACAAAGATGTAAGCAGGGCTTTGACCCTGGCCCAGACCGCTTATGAACAACTGCCGGACAATATTGCCATCGGCGATACCCTGGGCTGGGCCTATTTTCACAAGGGAATCTATTCCCAGGCCGTCTGGCTGTTTTCAGATCTTGTCCAAAAAGCCCCGGAAAATCCCATGATCCACTACCATCTGGGCATGACCCTTTACCGCCAGGGCCATGTAGACAAGGCGGTTTTTCATCTGGATGCGGCAAAAAACGCTGGGTTGCCGCCTGACCATGTCCAGACCATAGATGAAGTGATGGCAGAGATAAAGACTTTGGAAAAGGATGCAGCTGATACTTTGGAAAAAGCAGATGCAGAATCTTTGCTAGTGTTTCCTGAAACGCCGGACAAAGATCTGGATATCATCACCCCGGACTGGAATGGGCAAGATGTTCCCCTCACACAGTGACTCCCCCACCACTTAGGCCGAAGGTCATCCATGAAAGATAATGGTAGCTAAGTGGGGGAAATAGTCACAGAAACAGGAATGCTGCTGGCGGATGACCCAATTATGCTGTATGATTCGGCTGAATTTATCTGAAACCGATGCAGTACAGGAGATGTGCATGGAAAAAAATCCCCACCACCTTGTCATGGGGGAACTGGTTGATTTTCTGACAAATGATACCCTTGCCGATACCCATGATGAACGCTACCGCCAGAAGATTGCCAGGCATCTGGTCCAGGTGTGCGGGTATGACAAAACCGATATTCACAGCCGCCGGGAGGTGACCATCCGGGCCGGTCTGCAGTCTGCTTTGGTTCGGATTGATTTTCTTGTCCAGGCCGGGGAGAAAGCCGGCATGATGGTCCGGTTTGCGCCCGGGTCCCTTGTGACCAGAAGGCTTTCCAATCTGGCAATGTCACGCATTGTTTTTTCCTACCAGATTCCAGTTGTTGTCATCACCAATGGCGAAGATGCGGAAATCATCAACGGCCTTACCGGCAGGGTCACAGGCCATGGCATTGACAGCATGCCTGACAGACAGGCCCTGGCAGCGCTGGACAGCCGGACCGCTTTTCCTGTGATCTCTGAAGATCTGTTTGAAAAGGCATCCCGGATCGCATTTGCCTGTGAGGTGGACGGGGCCTGTCCCTGTGACACAGATGTGTGTATCATTGATCCAAAAGCATAATGGCGGGCATCCATGGGGGGAGCCGGTTAAATAAATGCCGGCGGATATGTCAAACCGTTTTACCACGAAACGCACGAAGCGCACAAAGGACACGAAGAAGCCCTTTCTTCGTGTCCTTTGTGCGCTTCGTGGTTTATAGAAAAATCAATGTAAAGAGATTCAGTATTTATTATAAATAATTGAATTTATTATATAATTACTGAAAAATGAGTTTGCCCTGACAATCAGGTGTCAAGGATTTTTTTAAATAATACCCGGTGCAGGAATGTCTGTTTTGTGCCACCGCTTCCGGGCTTCCCTGGGCAACCACCTGTCCGCCCTGGTCACCCCCTTCCACACCCAGGTCGATGATGTGGTCTGCATACTTGATCACATCCATGTTGTGTTCGATTACCACAATGGTGCTGCCGGTGGCCGCCAGCCTGTCCAGAACCGATAACAGCCGGTTTATGTCATCTGCATGCAGCCCCGTGGTGGGTTCATCCAGGATATACATGGTTTTTCCGGTATTTTTTTTGGACAGCTCCCTGGCCAGTTTGATCCGCTGGGCCTCTCCTCCGGAAAGGGTGGTGGCGGACTGGCCCAGTTTGATATAGCCCAGCCCCACCTCCACAAGGGTGGCCAGTTTTGCCTGGATGGCTGGTATTTTGGCAAAAAAGGCCACTGCCTGGTTGATGGTCATGTCCAGCACCTGGGCGATATTTTTGCCCTTGTAGCTGACATCCAGGGTTTCTCTGTTGTATCGTTTTCCCTTACACACATCACAGGTAACATACACATCCGGCAGAAAATGCATTTCTATTTTGACAATGCCATCCCCTGCACAGGCTTCGCACCTGCCGCCCCGGATATTGAAGCTGAACCGGCCTGGTTTATACCCCCTGGCCCGGGCATCCCTGGTCTGGGCAAACAAATCCCTGACAGGGGTCAGTACCCCGGTATAGGTGCCGGGGTTGGACCGCGGGGTTTTACCGATGGCAGACTGGTCTATGTGGATGACCTTGTCTATATGCGCCATGCCCAGGATCTCTTTGTGGGATCCCACTGGCTTTTTCGCATGGTTGATCTGGTTGGCCAACGCCTGGTACAGGGTGGACAGCACCAGGGTGGATTTGCCGGATCCGGAGACGCCGGTGACACAGATAAAACAGCCCAGCGGAAATGGGACCGTGATCTGCTTGAGGTTGTTGGCACATGCCCCCACAATGGTCACCTGTTTGCCGCTGCCTTTTCTGCGCATGGCAGGGACCGGGATTTTTTTGGTGCCGGACAGGTATTGCCCGGTCAGCGAATTTTGACAGGCGGCCAGGTCTTCAGGGGGGCCGGAAAAGATTACCTCACCGCCGTTTACACCGGCACCGGGTCCGATGTCAATGACATGGTCGCAAGACCTAATGGTGTGTGCATCATGCTCCACCACCACAACGGTATTGCCCAGATTGCGCAGATCCATGAGGGTTTTGATGAGCCGGGCATTGTCTCTGTGATGCAGCCCGATGCTGGGCTCATCCAGTACGTAGAGCACCCCTGTGAGCCGGGAGCCGATCTGGGTGGCCAGGCGGATTCTCTGGCTTTCTCCGCCGGACAGGGTGGCAGCAGACCGGGAAAGGGTCAAATACCCCAGTCCCACGTTTTCCAGAAATCCCAGGCGCTGTTTCAGCTCCCTGAGAATGCCTGCGGCAATGACCCTGTCCTTTCCTGTGAGATCCAGCGCGCAAATGGCTGCCAGGATTTTGGGAATGGACAGGCTGCACAGGTCCCAGATGGTGTTTTGTCCGATCCTTACACTGGCAGCGGCCGGGTTGAGACGGGTGCCGTTGCATTGCGGACAGGCAACAAAATTCATGTACTGCCGGATATCCGCTTTTACCACAGGGGAGCTGGTGTCATCAAACCGGCGCTTCAGATTGGGAATAATGCCTTCAAATGGTTTCTGAAAGATGATTTTTTTGCCGGCCCGTTCCATGTAAAAGGGGATTTTTTCTCTGGATCCGAACAACAGGGTGTTGCGCAATGCTGGTGACAGGTTTTTGAAAGGGGTATAGATATCTTCCTGAAAATGGGTGGTAAGGGCATCCAGAAATTCCATGAACTGGACAGAATCCTTGTTCTGCCAGGGAACCACAGCCCCCTGGCGCAGGGAAACATTGGGGTCCGGTACGATCAGGTCCGGGTCAAACTCGGTGACGGTTCCCAGTCCGTCACAATGGGGACAGGCCCCCTGGGGGGAATTAAAGGAAAAACTGGCAGGGGTGAAGGCCGGGTAACTGATTTGGCAGTTGGGGCAGGCAGCGGTTTCACTGAACAAAATATCCCGGCTGCAGGAAAGATCCATTATAATGATGGGCCCTTCTGATACAGAAAGGGCCAGTTCCAGAGAATCAGTGAGCCGTTTTTCCATATCAGGTTTGACAATGAGGCGGTCCACCACGGCTGCAATATCATGTTTTTTGTTTTTGTCCAGCACAGGAACGTCCTGGACAGGATAGATATGGCCATCCACCCGGACCCTGGCAAATCCCTGTTTTCTGACCCGGGAAAAGACACCTGTATGCTGCCCTTTTTTGTTCCTTACCAGCTGCGCCAGAAGGATGATCCGTGTTTTTTCCGGCATTGCCATGATCTGGTCACAGATCTGGTCAACCGACATGGCCCTGATCGGTTCACCGCACAAATGGCAAAACGGGGTTCCCACCCTGGCAAACAACAGCCGCAGGTAATCATATATTTCCGTGACAGTGCCCACTGTGGACCTGGGGTTGTGGCCTGCGGTTTTCTGTTCAATGGCAATGGCAGGGGACAGCCCTTCAATGGCATCCACATCCGGTTTGTCCATCTGTCCCAAAAACTGCCGGGCGTAAGTGGACAATGATGCCACATACCGCCGCTGGCCTTCAGCATACAGGGTGTCAAAGGCAAGGGTGGATTTGCCTGATCCGGACAGGCCCGTAATCACGGTGAGGCTGTTTTTGGGAATCTGTACATCAATATTTTTCAGGTTATGCGCCCTGGCCCCCTGGATCATGATGACATCAACGGCCATGGTCTGTCCTGTTTTGTGCCTGAAAAACAGCTGTTTTTATTGCCTGTACCAGGCTTGAGGGGTCTGCTTTTCCCTGCCAGGCAATGTCATAGGCAGTGCCGTGGTCTACAGATGTCCGGATGATGGGCAGTCCCAGGGTGATGTTGACCCCGTCTGCAAAGTGAACCAGTTTAAAGGGAATCAAACCCTGGTCATGGTACATGCACACCACAGCATCATATCGGTTGTTCATGGCATGGCAGAAAACCGTGTCCGGCGGCAGCGGGCCCTGAACATCCACCTGCTTTTTTTGTGCCGCATGCACTGCCGGTGCAATGATCTGTTTTTCTTCCATACCAAAAAGGCCGTCTTCTCCTGCATGGGGATTGAGACCTGCTACCGCCAGTCTGGGATGCAGGATATCAAAGCGTGACTGCAGGGCATTTTTTGTCAGCAGGATGGTGTCCACAATCTTGTCTTGGGTGAGACCGGTGCACACCTTTGCCAGGGGAATATGGATGGTCACCAGCACCACCTTGAGGCGGTTTCCGGCCAGCATCATGGCAAATTTCCGGGTGCTGGTGCGGCTGGCTATCAGTTCTGTGTGGCCGTGAAAAGGGGACCGTGCAAGGACAAGTCCGGTTTTGGTGATGGGGCAGGTCACAAGGGCTGCAATTTCCCGGTTCACGGCAAGGGCTACACCGGTTGTGATATAGTTTGCCATGGCCCTGCCCATATCCGGGGTCATGGTCCCCTGGTCTGTCATGTCTGGCGGAAGATCGGACACAGCCAGAAGATCCAGACAGCCTGGTTCATACCTGCCGAAGGCCGCAGCAGTCACCTGGTGCAGGCTTGTAAAGGGGGAAAATTGTGAAACAGCACGTTCCATGACGTAACGGTCACCGATGACCAGGGGCCTGCAGATATCATACACATCTGGATGCTGCAGTGCCTTGATTAGGATTTCAGGCCCTATGCCCAGAGGATCCCCCATGGTAATCCCGATCACCGGCCGGGGATCTGCATGGGGTATGTTGGTATCAGAAAAAGATGTCATGTATAGCATTGAACCCTGTTCATGGGATTAAAATGCACAATATACTATTGCAGATGGGTAATGTAAATATTACGGTGTATGATTTGGATATTTGCCATGGGCATGCCAGGTTTTCAATCGCTCTGTACATCGATCTGTTACAGGTCCCGCCCCTGGCGGTGTCTTGTGGCCGGCCCGATATCTGCGGGGGCCTGTTTGTATAAGAACAAGGAAGCGCGTCAACCCGCCCGCTGGTGGAAAACCATCCCGGCATATTTTACCAGACCCCCTAAAGGATCTGACGGTCCCTTCACAGGACACCGCCATGGGCTCCCCAGCGTGCACGCTACCATAGCAAATATCCACCAGTTTATGATGTATTGTGAAACCATTGGTATAATAGAATTCACAAGCAAATTGTAATTTTTATGAAATTTAACAAAAAATTGAGTAAATAAGAGAAATATGAAGAAAAAGTATTTTGGGGCAAATGTAGGAAACAGATCAATCAATGAAATTTCCTAAAAAAATAAGGCCTTGGAGAAGTTGCTGTAATTTTTAAAAATTAACCTGTTTCACAAAAAAAATATAAAAATATCAATTGGTTGCATTTTTATGCCAAACAAAAACCTCACCTTTTTCTAACACGGATGATCCGGTTTGACCCGGATTTCATATTCGCATAGAAAAGCACATGTTTTTTATTTGATCAGTAACTATTCAAAGATTATCATTTAATTCGGTACAATTGGCAATAACTCCAGTTTTTATTTGATGGGAAAGGTCTGCTTGTTGAAAACCATGAATGGATTATGGACACAGGTTAAATCTCAAATCAAAAAATCGATTCCTGATCACAGCTACAGGATGTGGATTGATCCGGTTGACCTTCTGGAACATAAAGATGGTTGTATCTGCCTGTCCACGCCCAATGAATTTTTTGTCCGGCGCCTGAAGGAAAATTACCAGGGCCTGCTGGAACAGGAATTTAAAAAACTGGGACAGCCGGTGCGCATTGCGTTTCAATCACTGGATGCTCCCAAAAAGAAACCGGATGCTCCCCAAAAAGGGGGGGATGGTGCGTTTGCCACGGCACCGGTCACACCTGTAATCAAAAAACCTGTCCAGGCTTCTCTGCCCGGTTTTGGCTGCTGGAACAGCGGCAGGATGCTGAAAAAAGGGTATACGTTTGATGATTTTGTGGTGGGGGACAATTCCAGTTTTGCCTATACCGCGTCTTTGTCACTGGCCGAAGGAAAAATGAATGGTGCCGGCATGCTGTATCTTCTGGGCAAGACCGGCCTGGGAAAAAGCCATCTTTCCCAGGCGGTGGGGCACCACGTCATCACCAGTAACCGTTTGGTGCGGGTGTATTATGTGACAGCCGAGGATTTCACCAATGAAATGATTTTTGCTTTGAAAAACAACACCATTGACGCCTTCAAGGAAAAGTACCGCAAAAATTGTGAGATGCTGATTCTGGAAGATATCCATTTTCTGTCCGGAAAAAAAGCCACCCAGAAGGAGCTGGCCGTCACCCTGGATTATCTGCTGGATGCTGACCGCAAAATTGTTTTTTCAGGGTGTGACCTGCCGGATGATATCCCCAAAATTGATGACCAGCTGCGGTCCCGTCTGACCATGGGGCTTGTCACCGAACTCCAGGCACCGGATTTTAAGACACGGGTGAAGATTCTCAGGCGTAAATCCAAAAGCCTTGGCTGTAAAATGCCTTCCCAGGTCACAGACTACATTGCCCAGGAGTTGTGTGATGATGTCAGACAGCTGGAAAGCGGGTTGTTCGGTGTGGCAGCCAAGGGCCAGCTTCTGGGCTGCAATATTGATATTGAACTGGCAAAAAGTGTTCTGGCCAATATCCGCAAACACCAGAAACGCATCACCATAGCGGTGATCAAAAAACTGGTGTGTAAAGAATATGCCATAACCGAACAGGACCTTGTCTCCAAATCTCGAAAAAAAAACATTGTCAAACCCCGTCAGGTGGCTATCTTTTTGTCCAGAAAATATACGGACCAGTCCATCAAAAAAATCGGGACAAGCTTCAAGCGCTACCATGCCACAGCCATATATTCGGTGAATGCGGTGGAAAAGGAACTCAAAAACAAAGGGGTTTTGTTTGAACAGGTCCGGTATCTGTCCAAAAAAATTGAATCAGGTAAATTTTAGATGGCCATATCTGCATCTGTATTCAGGCACCTGGAAAAACTGGTGGGCAAAAATTTTGTTACCCAAAACAAAGCAGACCTGCTGTGCTATTCCTATGATGCCACAGGCCGGTCCTGCCTGCCGGACGCGGTAATTTTTCCGGATTCAGAAGCCCAGGTGGCGCAGATCATGAAACTTGCCTGGGAAAATTGTCTGCCGGTTATTCCCAGGGGGAGCGGGTCAGGCATGACCGGCGGGGCCGTGCCGGTCAAGGGGGGGCTGGTGGTGGCAACCTCCCGGATGAACCGGATTGTTGCCATTGATGAAGAAAATTTTACGGCAACCGTGGAGCCCGGTGTGATCGTCTCCCACCTGCACGCGGCAGTGGAGGCCAGAGGGCTTTTTTATCCACCTGATCCGGCCTCCGCAGCTGTCTGTACCATCGGCGGCAATGTGGGAGAATGTGCCGGCGGCCCCAGGGCGGTGAAATACGGGGTGACCAGAGAGTATGTGCTCGGGCTTCAGGCGGTACTGCCCGCAGGAGAGATCATCCGCACCGGTGTTTCCACAGCCAAAGGGGTGGCAGGATACGATCTGACCCGCCTTATTGTGGGATCGGAAGGCACCCTGGCCCTGGTGACCCGCATTGTGCTCAAGCTGCTGCCCAAACCGGAATATGTGGCAACCCTTGCCGTGTGTTTTGATGATATGTGCACGGCAGCCCGGGCAGTATCCGGTATCATGCGCTTGGCCGTGATTCCCCGGTGTGTGGAATATCTGGATGCGGCATCCCTGGATCTGGTCAAGGACCACCTGCACTTTGTGCTGCCCGGACAGGCCCGTGCCCTTTTGATACTGGAGGTGGACGGGGACGCAGGGTCTGTAAAAGCCCAGACAGACCTGATTATAAAGTTCTGCACAAAAGCCGGGGCCCTGGATATCCGAACAGCCAAAGATTCCGGGGATGCGGCTGCCCTGTGGGAGGCCAGAAAAGCGTTATCCCCCATTCTCTATAAAATCGCCAACCAGAAAATCAATGAAGATATTGTGGTGCCCATATCCAGAATACCGGAGATGGTGGCGCGCATCGAACAGATCCAGCGGGAATCAGGCCTGACCATTGTCAGTTTCGGCCATGCCGGAGACGGCAACATCCACTGCAATATCATGTATGACAATCAGAATGCATCCCAGGCAGCACAGGCCAAAAAAGCCGTGGACCACTTGTTTGAAGCAACCATTGCCCTGGGCGGCACCATCACGGGAGAACACGGGGTGGGGCTTACCAAAATGGCCTATTTGTCCCTGGAAATCGGTCCAATCGAGCAGGAGATCATGAAGAAGATCAAAGCGGTATTTGATCCCCGCCAGATGCTGAATCCCGGTAAGATTTTTCTCTGATGGATGTTAGCCGTTAGCTTTTAGCCGTTAGCTTTTAGCTGCTAGATGGCAGCAGGGAAGCGGTTGTATTTGTTTACTGGAAGTTGATAACTGAGTGCTGACGGGTGACGTCTCTTGTATCAAAAGAGGCAGAACAATCTTGTGGCCGGTTTTTTTGATCGGTTCTTTCATGCTTTTTTTTGCCCCCGGGGCATGGCTGTCAGTGGGGTTTTTCAGCATAATGGTTGTGGGTGAGCAGTCTTTCCAGTATGTCGGTTTTGGGATGTCTGCTGCGCATGAGACAGCATTGGATTGACATGGCGCAGTAGGTGAAGCACAGCTTGTTATGTTTACTGAATTCGCCAAAACATTCAGGAATATCCATTGCATCTTCTTTCTCACGGTCACTGATAGTCATCTGATCCAGTTATCCTGTATGTACCTTGTATTTATAAAAACTTGCAAACTGTGCAATTGTCTAAAAGCTAACAGCTAAAAGCCAACAGCCAACAGCTAAAAGCCAACCACACAGGTCAAAAATGTGTGTATATGTAAAGCAAAAACACCCATTGGTCAACACCTAATCAACACGGGATAGGGTGACCATGGAGGCCATTTTTTCCACCAAAGGACCCAAGGTCTGTCTGTCAATGGCACTTACGCAGATTCCCTGGTGCAGCAGCCATTTGTCATCAAAATCGGTAAGGTCCACCATGTCCTGTTTGTTGAAAACATACAGCACCGGAATTCTGTCCAGATCCAGCTGTTTGAGGATTTTTTCCACAGACTGTTTCTGCTGCATATACCGGGGATTACTGATGTCAATGACATGCAGAATCATGTCCGCTTCAGCCAGCTCTTCGAGTGTGGCATGAAACGCTTCCAGCAGTTCTTTGGGAAGATGCTGGATAAAGCCCACGGTGTCGGTGATAATGACCTCGATGTCCCTGGGGAACCGCAGCCTTCTGGACGAGGGATCCAGGGTGGCGAACAGCCGGTCTGCCGCGATGATATCACTCTGGGTCAGGGTGTTTAAAAGGGTGGATTTGCCTGCATTGGTATACCCCACAATGGAGATGACCGGCAGGTTTTTCTGCCGCCGTTTTGCTTTCTGCTGGCTGCGTTGTTTGCGGATCTGGACGATCTCTTTCTTCAGGCGGGTGATCCGGTCCCGCACCCGCCGTCTGTTGATTTCCAGCTTGGTTTCGCCGGGACCCCTGCCGCCGATGCCGCCTGTGAGCCTGGACATGGCAGTGTTTTTGGTGATAAGCCG